>JAEEGL011658881.1_pt1 | contig 12621 bp, 9 predicted proteins | sample 9134231 | NCBI WGS metagenome assembly JAEEGL01 (sample SAMN16246548, study PRJNA631951) | gut metagenome | biome: gut microbiome; feature: rumen; material: fiber-attached | host: Bos | place: Iran: Karaj | collected 2018-10
CTCTTCGAGAACGGTGGAATCCGTCTCGAGCGCCACGTTGAGGAAACTCTTTCCTGCAACGGGAACCTCGACTGTCTTGTAACCAAAGAAGCTGAAGATCAGGACAGCGTCTTGCGGATTGGCGACCTTGACGGAATAGGATCCGTCTGCACCAGCCGATGCACCGGTCATAGTACCTTTCACCTGTACGGCCGCTCCTGCGAGCGCTTCTCCCGTACCGGCATCAGTCACGACACCCGTCACCTGGTTTTGGGCCATGGCGAGGGTCGAAACCAATACTAAGACCGCTGTTACAAAAAGCTTGATTCTTTTCATAAGCGTTACATTAGTTAAACATAAATATTGATACACGTTTTTTCTCACGCGAATTTTGGCTACAAAGATTGCAAAAAAAATTGAAAACTGCAAGTACCCCCAAAAGCCTGCAAAATGCGTTATGGGGCGGAAAAGGGTTGTTATTAAAAAATTTTATATTTATTTATTTTTAGTATACTATCAATTTGAATGAATTTTGGCAGGTTTACTAACAATTCGAAAGTAAAAAAATTTTTCAAAAATTTCAAAAAATAATTAAACGCATCATTTTCAATCGGCTACCGAAGCATCACCAGGGCGACGGACGGATGCGAAAATTTAAGAGTTACAGCGTCGGCCGAGGCGCGGTTGAGCGTGGCTTTCCACCAGTTGTCCCAGACGACCTCGTCGAGCGGCCACTGAAGGCCCGAGGATTTGATTTTCAAGGTGTTGTCCGGCGAGAAGACGGAAATACCCCGGCCTTCCCCCACGTACAGCGTGGCGGAATCGCGGATAGCGAAACTCTCCGTGTAGTCCGATACGATTCGGATGGAAGGGGAGGAGAGTCCGTCAATTCCGCGCGTGCGCGCATATTCCATTAATAAAGAAAGGTTTCCGATGGTGTGGTCCTCGCGTTTGCCGGTGGCGCCGAGGAGGGTGATGGATGCGACCTCGGGATGGCAGGAGAGCAGCCAGGTGAGGGCCTTGGTCTGGTCGTTGGTCTCCTGCTCGGAGACGGGGACGAGGCGGTCGGCGTACAGTTCGCGGAGACGGGGCGGGAGTGAGTCCATATCGCCGACGACGGCGTCGGGTTTACGCCGGTCTCCGAAGTATCGGTAAAAGGATGCGGCGGCCCCGTCGCAGCAGACGATCATATCCGCCTGCTCCAGGAGGAGCCTCGGATAGGGCTTCCTCGGGAATTCCCCGGCTCCCAGTATGACGGCGTCAAGTTTCACTTTCGAGGGCTTTTACTTTTTCGATTTCGGCCTTGGAGGTGCCCTGGGAGGCCTTATAACCGTCCGCGTCGCGGAATCCGGCGAGGAAGGCTTTCACGTCCATCCGTTTCTTGCCGGCAAGCTGGACGTCAAGCAGTCCGACCGCACTGTCGGCGGTAGCGACGGCGAAATACTTCTTGCCATCTGTAAGGACCTGTCCGGGCGTTCCGTGCAGGTCTTCGCGGATTTCAGCCCGGAAGATCTTGAGCTGGGTGGGCGTACCGTCTTTTTCGAGTTCTGTGTAGGCCGTCGGAATCGGGCTCAGGCCGCGTATGAGATTGTGAATGTGCTGCGAGGAGTCATTCCAGTCGATATGGCAGAGCTCTTTGGTGAGTTTCGGCGCCTTCTTCAGCAGCTCTGAACCCTGGATGAAACTCCGCTGGACGCGGGTTTCGGCGTTACCCTCGATCAGGCCCTGCACGGTTTGGACGACAAGGTCTGCGGCAACCGGCTTCAGGGCTTCATGTACCTCCCCGGCCGTTTCGTCCCTGCCGATACGGATTTCCTGACGGAGAATAATGCCGCCGGTGTCGATGCTCTTATCGATCATAAAGGTTGTGGCTCCGGTGAGGCTTTCTCCGTTGATGACGGCCCAGTTGACGGGCGCGGCGCCGCGGTATTGCGGCAGCAGGGCAGTGTGGAGATTGAAGGTGCCGAGGCGCGGCATTTTCCATACCTCCTCGGGCAGCATCCGGAATCCTACCACCACGAAAATATCAGCCTTGAAGGCGGCAAGGGCGGCGAGGAACTCCGGATCCTTAAGCTTCTCGGGCTGGAGGACGGGAATTCCATTTGCCACGGCAAATTGCTTGACGGGGCTCTCGATCAGCTTCAGCCCCCTTCCGGCCGGCTTGTCCGCGACGGTCACCACGCCCTCAACCCGGTATTTCTTTTCCACCAGGGCCTGGAGGGGCGCCACCGCAAATTCGGGCGTGCCCATATATACGATCCGTGTCTTCTTGAACAGAGACATTATTTTGCTCTTGAATTTATTCCATTCCGACTTGAAACTGTCGCTGCCCAGCAGGGAAGAGTCGTGGATGGCCTTCCACGACAGGAAGAGGCCCGTCGGGAAGAGGACGAAGGCGGAGATGAAATTGCCGAAGAACGGCGTCACGGCTCCGTCCTTGGCGAGTTTGGTGCCGGTGATGTCGACGACCCAGTAAAGAACGAAGAACAGCACCGAGACAATGGCCGAGGTCCCCAGACCGCCCTTCCGGATCAGTGCGCCGAGCGGGGCGCCGATGAAGAACAGGATGAGGCAGGCGAGCGCCTGGGCGAATTTCTTGAAGATCTCGATGTTCGTCAGGCGAAGGATGTAGGAGTACTCGTAGGATTCGATGGTGTAGTTGCTAAGGGTGGATTCCATCTGGCGGGCCTGCGACGCGGCCGCATTGAGGGCCTGATACCTTTTATCGTTGGAGTCCCACCGGAGGAAATCCGGGTCGGAGAAATTGCTCATCCGCCGCCAGGAGGTGTCGAGCTGGGTATTCTTGGTGAGGACGCCGTGCTCGGCAAATCCTTCGAGGTGCCGGACGTAAGAGGAATCGTACAGGGCCGAGAGGGAATCCTGCCCGTGGTTGAGCAGCTTGAGCGGCATCGATTTGACCTGGTCGGAGAACCGCGCCTTGTCAGATTTGTGGAAGGCGTAATTCTCTAGCTTGATGACCAGCTCCTGTTTGGAGAAATCGATGCGCTGGAGGGTGAGGGTGGTGTCGCGGTATTTGCGGACGTTGGTTTCCTGGTAGTTGGTGCCGTCGTAGAGGATGAAGGTCAGGTAGTCTTTGGCCTTGGAGAGTTTCATAATGCCTGAATCGGCGACGGTGAGGGTGGTGTTGCCGCGACCGTTGGAATGGTCGTATACCATCACGTCCATCATCATCCCGGTCGTTTCATCGCGGTCGCCGATACGGAGGATATAGCCTTCAATGCCGTCGTAGAAGGTCCCGATGGGGATTTTGATCTCGTTCTTCGTTTTGCTGAAATCGTCCCGCATCGTGTAAATCTGGTTCATCGCGTAGGGGACGAGGTTGTTGCAGACGAAGAAAGCGCCGACGCTGATGACGGCGCTGGTGATCATCATCGGGAGCATCACCCGCGTGAGCGAGATGCCGGAAGCCTTGATGGCGATCAGCTCGAAGTTCTCGCCCATCTGCCCGAGGGTCATCATCGAGGCGAGGAGGGTGCTGAGCGGCAAAGCGAGCGGCAGCACGGTGCAACTCGCCCACAGCATAAATTCCAGCACGACCCTCAGCCCCAGTCCCTTCCCGACAATCTCGTCGATGTATACCCACAGGAATTGCAGCAGCAGAATGAAGATGACGACTACGAGGATCGCCAGAAACGGTCCTACAAACGATTTCAGTATGAATCTGTCCAGTCTCTTCATTCTTTATGAATCTACGCCGTGGCGAGTTCAACAAGTTTCTCCAGGGCGTCCTTCAACCCCTCGAGGTTCTTGCCGCCGGCCGTGGCAAGGCCCGGCTGGCCACCGCCGCCACCCTGAATGAGTTTCGCGGCAACGCCGATATCCTTCCCGGCGTGCTTGCCCTTCGCGACGAGGTCGGCGGAATACATCAGTACGAGGTTAGGCTTGTCATTATAGGAATAGGCACCGGCCAGCACGAGGTTCTCAGCCTGCTTCTGCAGGGCGAGGGCCACATTGCGGACGAGAGTCGGATCGGCGCTCAGGTCGTATTTTGCGACACGGATTCCGCCGATGACCTCGGCTTCCGCTTCCAGCCTGCGGGCTGTAGCGGCAGCCTTTTCGGCGGCGACAGCTTCCAGCTGCTTCCGGGCGTCGGCATTGTCCTCGATCATTTTCTTAATGGCACCGGTAAGGTCGGGCACATTGTTGAAGAGGGCCTTGACGGTCCGGAGCATTCCTTCCAGATTGTCGACAAACTTCTCGGCGGCCTCTCCCGTGATGGCCTCGATACGCCTGACGCCGGCGGCGATGGCGCTCTCGGAGACAATCTTGAAAAATCCGATTTCCCCGGAGGCACCTGCGTGCGTACCGCCGCAAAGCTCCGTGGAGGGGCCGAAATTCACCACGCGGACCTTCTCTCCGTATTTTTCTCCGAACAGGGCAATCGCACCCATCTTCTGCGCCTCCTCCATCGAGGTCTCGCAAACCTTGCGCGCATAGTTGGCGCGGACGGCGGCATTGACCTTGTGCTCAACGGCGGCGATCTCTTCGTCGGACATCTTGGCGAAGTGGCTGAAGTCGAAGCGCAGGTAGTCGGGTCCCACGAAGGAGCCTTTCTGCTCGACATGCGTGCCAAGAACTTCCCTCAGGGCCTCGTCCATCAGGTGGGTCGCGGTATGGTTCGCGGCGATGCGGGCGCGGCGGGCCTTGTCGACGCTCAGGCGGAACAGGCTCTCGCAGTTCTCGGGGATGCGTTCCGCGAGGTGGATGGTGAGGTTGTTTTCCTTGACGGTATTGAGAATGCTGATCTTCTCGCCGGAAGCGTTTTCAACGACGCCGGTGTCGCCCACCTGGCCGCCCATTTCCGCGTAGAACGGGGTGCGGTCAAAGACGAGTTGGTAGAGAACTTTGTTCTTCTGCTTGACCGTGCGGTGCTTCAGGAGCCGGGCTGCAGGCTCTTCGAGGGTGTCGTAACCCGTGAAGGTCACTTCTTCTCCCGCGACAAATTCGACCCAGTCGCCGAATTCGTTGGCGGTAGCGCTCCGGGCGCGGTCCTTCTGCTTCTGGAGTTCGGCGTTGAAGCCTTCCAGATCGACGGTAAATCCCTTCTCGGTCGCAATAAGTTCAGTAAGGTCAATCGGGAAGCCGTACGTATCATAGAGGACAAAGGCGTCGGTTCCGGGGAGCGTTTTGCTTGCGGCATTCTCGGCAAGTTTGTCGTCGAGCATCTTGATACCGCGGTCCAGGGTCTTCAGGAAAGCGTTCTCCTCCTCGCGGATGACGTTCTCAATGAGCGTCTGCTGCGCTTTGAGTTCGGGATACGCTTCGCCCATATCGCTCACCAGTTGCGGGATGAGGCGGCAAAGGAACGGTTCCTCGAATCCGAGGAATGTGTATCCGTAGCGGACGGCACGGCGCAGGATTCGGCGGATGACGTAGCCGGCCTTCACGTTGGACGGCAGCTGGCCGTCGGCGATCGAGAAGGCGATGGCGCGGACGTGGTCAGCGATGACCCGCATCGCAACCTCCACGTTGCCTCCTTCGTTATATTTGTGGCCGGAGAATTCTTCCACCTTGCCGATGATTCCGCTGAAGACGTCGGTCTCGTAATTGGATTTCTTGTTCTGGAGAATCATACAGAGGCGCTCGAAGCCCATTCCCGTATCGATGTTCTTGGCGGGAAGCGGCTCGAGGTGGCCGTCGGCCTTGCGGTTGTACTGCATAAAGACGAGGTTCCAGATCTCGATGACGTCGTCGTTGTCGGTATTGACCAGCTCCCGTCCGGGGCGTTTTGCTATTTCCTCGTCGGAGCGGAGGTCGATATGGATCTCACTGCAGGGACCGCAGGGGCCGGTGTCACCCATTTCCCAGAAATTGTCGTGTTTGTTGCCGGTGAGGATGTGGTCCTCCGGGAGGTGCTTGCGCCAGGCGGCGAGGGCTTCCTCGTCGAGGGCCGTGCCATCCTCGGCACTGCCCTCGAATACGGTCCCGTAGAGTTTGGCCGGGTCGATCTTGTACACCTCGGTCAGCAGTTCCCAGGCCCAGTCGATGGCCTCTGTCTTGAAATAGTCGCCGAAGCTCCAGTTGCCGAGCATCTCGAACATCGTATGATGCCGACCGTCGTGCCCCACGGCCTCGAGGTCGTTATGCTTGCCGCTCACGCGGAGACATTTCTGACTGTCGGCCGCCCGCGGGAATTTCGGCGCGGTGTTGCCGAGAAATATATCCTTGAACTGATTCATACCCGCATTGGTAAACATCAATGTGGGGTCGTTCTTAATCACCATCGGCGCTGACGGCACCACGGTGTGTCCCTTCGCTGCAAAGAAGTCCAAATACTTCTGTCTAATTTCTTTCGCTGTCATATTATTCTTGTTCGTCATTCCGGACTTGTTCCGGAATCTAAAATCTTACAAAAATACAACATTTTTCCGAATTCCCCATTCCCCCGAACCCTCAGGTGTCACTACCCTGCCATAAAATGGGACGATAGTGACAAAAAGAGGGTGTTTTTGATACTACCCTGCATAATTTTGGGACGATGGTGACGGTCCTAAATAAAAGCGTGCCTCTGATCACAGAGACACGCTTTTTTGTGGTTCTACAGGCTCACCAACCTTTACTGAATGATATTCAGCTCGACGCGGCGGTTTTGCTGGCGGCCTTCGTCGGTGTCGTTGGTCGCGATCGGGCGGGCTTCACCGTAGCCCTTGTAGCTGAGCCGCTTGGAGGATACGCCGCCTTCGTGGATGAAGTACTCGTAAACACTCTTGGCACGCTGCTCGGAGAGCTTCTGGTTGTAGGAGTCGGAGCCGACGGAGTCGGTGTGGCCGGAGATCTCGACCTGAACGTCGGGATTGTCATTGAGCCACGTGGCGACCTTGTTGAGTCCCTCGCGGGCCTTGTCGGTAAGGTTGAACTTGTTGAAGGCGAACAGGGTGTTGCTCAGCTCGACCATCACGTCCTTGATCTCCTGCGGGATCTCCTTGATGACGACGACGGTGTCGCGGACGACAACGGTATTGACCTTCTCGACGGTGTCGCGCACCACGACGGTGTTGTTCTTCACCACGGTGTCACGCACAACGACGGTCTGGACAACAGTCTTCACGACGGTGTCGGGCTTCGGAGGAAGGACGACCGGGGTCGGGGCCACGACCTTCTTGGCTTTGCCGAAGGCGATCTTCATCTTGAGGCCGGCGTGCATCGAATGGACAGCGGTCGCGGCCGTGGGGAGATGGGAACTCATATACTTTTTCACGGCACCCACTTCATCCTTGAAGAAGTAATCCGGAAGCCCGCTGGATACGATAACGGACTGGGTCGTCTCACCCTCAAGCTGGGCAACGGCTCCCGTCTTGTTGGATGTCATCGGGAGGAAGCCCAGGTCGGCATAGAGGCCGGTATAGAGGCCGCATCCGGCGCCGAATTTCCAGCGGAAACCGAGCTCGACGCTCGCCATCGCATTAATGAGGTTGGTCTTGAAGGGCCCGTGGAGATCGACAGAGCCATTCTCGGTGTACGGGCCGTCAATCGGTTCTCCGATGAGGATATCGCCATATCCCTTGGGACCGGACGGAGACGTGTAACTTCCGGTGCCGGTAGTGGAAATCATTCCGAAATCGTTGTCGCCGGCAGGCATATTCTGCCAAGTCTCGGAATAGGGGAGATCTAAAATGCGTATCCCTTCGCCTTTGCCCTGGAAACGACCCCAGACATTGAAGCCGACCTTGGCACCGAAGGCGGCATAGAAGAAGTTGTTCCCCTTGCCCATCGGTGCCATCAGGTGCAGCATCAAGGGCACCTGGACGGCGAGGTACTGCTGCATTTCATAGTAATCCTGCAGTCCGAACGCCTGGATGTATTTTCCCTCGGGGTTTTCAGCCAGATCCGCGGTCCAGACCATACGGGAGCCCTCATCATTCTCATTGATGAAATTGATACCGCCGTGATACATCGCCGCCTGGACGCCGGTCATAATACCCACGGTCGGAGTGATGTGGGCGATGTAGCCGAATCCACCGCCGTAGCCAATGCCAACGGGGAATTTCATAAATTCATCTTTCTCCAGCCATTTGGCAGACTGCCAGGGCCAGAGGGTGGATTTGTACTGTACTCCGGAATTTTCCGGCATAGCCGTCAGGTTGGGTTCGGCGGTATAGGTCATCACATCGTAGAACAGGGGCGCAAAGCCACCAAAGCCCTCGAAGAAGAACTCGTGCTTGGGAACGACTTCGTAGAAGTTCACTTTGTCCGCCTTTTTCTGGGCGAGCGCCGTGCCGAGTGACAGGAAGGTCACTGCGACAAGGGATAGAAGAATTGTTTTTTTCATTTATACTTTGTTTAGATTCCGGAACAAGTCCGGAATGACGTTACTGGATGATGTTCAGTTCGACGCGGCGGTTCTGCTGACGGCCCTCTTCGGTGTCGTTGCTTGCGATCGGGCGGGTCTTGCCGTAGCCCTTGTAGCTGAGCCGCTTGGAGGAGACGCCGCCTTCGTGGATGAAGTACTCGTAGACGCTCTTGGCACGCTGCTCGGAGAGCTTCTGGTTGTAGGAGTCGGAGCCGACGGAGTCGGTGTGGCCGGAGATCTCGCACTGGACGTCGGGATTGTCATTGAGCCATCCTGCAACCTTGTTGAGTCCCTCGCGGGCCTTGTCGGTAAGGTTGAACTTGTTGAAAGCGAACAGCGTGTTGGAGAGCTCGACCATCACGTCTTTGATCTCCTGCGGGACCTCCTTGATGACGACGACGGTGTCGCGGACAACAACGGTGTTGACCTTTTCGACAGTATCGCGGACCACGACGGTATTGTTCTGCACCACGGTGTCACGGACGATGACGGTTTGGACGACGGTCTTCACGACGGTGTCGGGCTTCGGAGGCAGGACGACCGGAGTCGGGGCCGCAGCCTTCTTGACCTTGCCGAATGCGATCTTCATCTTGATGCCGGCGGCGAGAGGCCAGACGGGCGTTACTGCGGACGTTAAATTCTCCATCCGGTGGAGGACGTTACCTGTGTCGTCGTCCCGCTTGACATAGATATCCGGGGCGCCCTGGGCGTTGATAATGGACTGGGATTCGCTGGGGGACTGGTGGGAGAGATCCGGCTCATCGAATGGAGAAGGCATTCCGTACATTGCGTGCGGAGTGGTCTTGTTGACGCCGAGGAAGCCGAAGTCGCAGTAGAGACCGGTATAGAGGCCGCAGCCGCCGCCGAATTTCCACCGGAATCCGACCTCCGCGCTTGCGTAGGCCGTAACGGGCTTGAGGTAGAGCTTACCTTGGGCTCCATATTCCTCGTCGCGGGCTTCGGTGTGATACGGGTTGGGAGCCGGGAGATCGCCATAATGGAAGAGGATCGTATGGCTTTCTGCCATATAGCGGCCAGCCGGCGCCTCTTCCCAGTCGCCGCCGGGAAGGGTGGCATCCCATTCCTTGACCCAATCCGAGCCGCGCCCTTCGTAGGTACCATAAACATTGATGCCGAGTTTGGCACCGATGGCGGCATAGAAGAAATTGTTGCCTTTGCCCATCGGAGCCATCAAATGCAGCATCAAGGGCACCTGGACGCTCATCAGCTTTTGCATTTCGCGGTAATTGTTGACGATGGTGACGAGCATCAATTTCTCACCGGACGTTTCGACGACCTCGGCCGTGAGGTTCGACGGATGTTTCTCCGTACGCAGATCGATGCCACCGTTGTAGACGGCGAATTCCGCTCCGGTCATAATACCCACGGTCGGGGTGATGTGGGCGATGTAGCCGAAGCCGCCGCCGTAGCCGAATCCCGTCGGACGCTTGAGGGTCATCATATCCTTGGCAACAGGATGGAATTCGATAGGGTCACCGGAATGAAAGTAGCCCCAGGGCCCCCAGATGGAGTTCATCGAACAGCCTCGGTTAGGCGTGTAGGGATCGCTTGGGCTGGTGCGGTCGGCGGAAAGAGAGTAGTTATTCGTGTGATACACGAGCGAGCCGAATCCGCCGAAACCTTCAAAGAAAAATTCGTGCTTCGGAACGACTTCATAGAAGTTGACCTTGCCGGTCTTGTCCTGGGCGAATGCTGTGCCGAGTGACAGAAATGCCGCTGCGGCAAGGGTAAGAATGGTTAGTCTCCGAATCATGTCGTACGTTTTGAAATAGAGTTATTATTCCAATTCAACTCACAAATATAACCAAAAAACAAATATAACCGTGGGAAAAGGTGAAAAATGATCAGTTGACTAATGTTGTTTCGCAAAGAAAATTTGACTTCCGAAGGCCATAGGCCGCCAGAGGGGGTCTGGGGGAAACTTCCACCAGTCTGTGAAACATGCTTACGAATATAACCATAGGAAAAGATGAAAAAAGTGATGAGTTAAGTGATGTCGGTTTGCAAGGAAATGCATTTTTGGTTATATTTGTAAGTTATGCGAAAAAGTGTGGGCATATCGATCCTTGTCGTGGCGGCGGTGCTGCTGGCAGCGGTGCTCTCGGGAAGGGTGTGGGTACACACCTCGCAGAGGAGGATGGCGGCGCAGCGGGATACGCTTGCGGTGCGGCTCGACAGCTGCGTCGAGGCGGTCAGCCTGCTGTGCGGCATGGACTCGCTGTACCGGGTCCGGATGCACCGGGATACGGCGGAGAGATTCCGGAGGATTCGACAGGCTCACCAACCGGAAGGAGATACACTCGGTTCTGCGAACCTCGGTATGACAGAAGGGGCGAACCTCGGTATGACGGTAGGGGCGGACAGCCTTGCGATGGCGGTGCCGGATCTGCGGGAAACTGTGATGGCGCTTTCGGGGTGGATGCGGGAGACGAATGCGCTCTCGGTGGTGGCGAAAGAGCGGGCGCGGTTTACCCCGTCGATTTGTCCGCTCAAGGAGGGGACGTTCCGGTTCACGGCTGCGTTCGGGGTCCGCAAGGATCCGATGGAGGGCGACGGAAGGATGCACGAAGGCATCGACCTGGCCTGTCCGCAGGGCAATCCGGTTCACGTGACGGCCGACGGCGTCGTTGAATTCATTGACAGCGATATTTTCGGCTACGGCAACTGCATCATCGTCGATCACGGCTACGGTTACAAGACCCGCTACGCCCATCTGAGCATTATCCGTACGAGCGAAAATATCCGTCTCAAGCGGGGCGACGTGATCGGCGAGACGGGCGTTTCCGGCCGCGCCACCGGTCCGCATCTTCACTACGAAGTGATCCTGGACGGCCGGACCGTCGATCCGGAGGACTATATAGATATTAAACTTTCGAAGCAATGAAAACAGGCTGGATCTGTCTGATCATCGGTGTCGTTCTCCTCGGTGCGGCCGCCGCCCTTTCCTGGCCGCTGCTGAAGGGGCCGGATTCTCTTCGTTCTGTCTTTGATGAAAAAGCTCAGCTCGACTCTACCGAAGCGACCCTTGCCGAAATCACCGACTCCCTGTCCGCCTACACCCAGCTTGATTCCCTTACCTTCGCAAATTTATTTGAAGATAGTATTAATAAATAAAATTTTTGAGATCTAAATAACGATAGAAAAATACAATGGCAAAACTGTTCTACACCATCGGAGAAGTATCGGAGATGCTGGGGGAGAATGCCTCGGCTGTCCGGTACTGGTCCAACCACTTCGAGAAATTCATCAAGCCCGAGCGCAACGCCAAGGGTAACCGGCGCTTCACGGAGGAGGATATCGAGTACCTCCGCCAGATTCAATTCCTGATCAACAAGGAGGGCCTGACCCTGGACGGCGTCGAGAAACGGCTCGTCGCAGACCGCAAGGGCGTCGACCGCAAACTCAAGGCGGTCGAGTGCCTGCGCAAGATCCGCAAGGAACTCGTCGAAGTCAAGAAGTCGCTATGAGAGTCTCCGATATCACCCGGGCCATAGAATCTTTTGCCCCGCTCGAAATCCAGGAGAACTGGGACAACAGCGGTCTGCTGATCGGCTCCCCGGACGATGAGGTCAGCGGCGTGATGGTCGGTTTCGACTGCACCCCGGGGCTCATCGACAGGGCCTTGGCCGCCGGCTGCAATATGGTCATTACCCACCATCCCCTGATCTTCGGTGGACTGAAGGCCATCCGGCCGGACGATCCGGTGGGGGAGACCGTCATCAAGGCGGTGCTTGGCGGCGTAGCGGTCTATGCTGCGCACACGACGGCGGACAAGGTGATCGCCGGCGTCAGCGGCGCGATGGCCCGGAAACTGGGCCTGGAGCATATTGCCATCCTGGAGGAGGAGCCCGGCGGCACCGGCCTCGGCGTCGTCGGCGACCTGGGAGAGCCGATGGACCCGCATGCCCTGCTGGCCCTTCTGAAAGAAAAATTCGCCCTCAAGGTCCTCCGGGTTTCCAAGCCTGTCAGGGGAAAGATTTCCCGTGTCGCAATGTGCGGCGGCAGCGGCTCTTCGCTCATCGGAGCGGCCCGTGCCGCCGGGGCGCAGCTCTATATCTCGGCCGACATCTCCTACCATCATTTCTTCACTCCGGGAGGGTTTATGATCGCGGATATCGGCCATTTTGAGAGCGAAGTGGAGATTGTGGATATTTTCTTTTCCGAGTTACAGAAAAATTTTCCTAACTTTGCAGTCTGCATTGATCCGGAGATCAAACGCAGCAATCCGATACAATATATTTAACGAAATATGGCAAAAAAAGTTACTAAAGTCGAAACTCCCATCGATCAGAGGGAGACTTTCGTTTCCC
>JAEEGL011713401.1_pt1 | contig 12621 bp, 8 predicted proteins | sample 9134231 | NCBI WGS metagenome assembly JAEEGL01 (sample SAMN16246548, study PRJNA631951) | gut metagenome | biome: gut microbiome; feature: rumen; material: fiber-attached | host: Bos | place: Iran: Karaj | collected 2018-10
TATAAACATGTGATTTACCTGTGGATCGCGGTCCTAATTCACATAGGTTATAGTTATTCTCAACGAGCGGAACCAAACGTTCCAGCAAATGCCATTTCTCACGTTCCTGAAGCTGTGTTGGCTCCATACCTATTGATCTCAATAAAAGATCAATCCATTCTTCCTTTGAAAAACGCTTCCTACCCTCAAAGATTTCTTCAAGATCCAGGTTAGGCATCTGTATCGGAGTAAGTTCGTTTACAATGACGATACCGAAGTTATCCTCATCCTCCGATTCATACTTCTTCTTGTTTTTGCCGCTTAGGAGAGACTTGATTGCTCTTCCAAGAGATTCATCCTCACACTCAAGGAGATTGCCGTATCCAAGTTCAATGATGCACCAGATTCCTCCGGCCAAAAGTTTCTCATTATTTTTGACATACTCCGAACTAATCGGAATATTTCCCATACCAAGATTCATCAGATCCGCCATGCAGATACCATTGATGACATCGACAGATACCTGAACTCTATCGATGACAGTAAAAGAACCATTTTCGGTAATCTTAAATTTGATCTTCTCTGCTTCATCAGGGCGCACATAATTATCAGCAAGGATCTTCTTGACGCGTTCTACGCCCTGTTCAATGCTATCCTAATCCTCTGTCGCACAATACATTCCCAAAAGATATTCGAGAACATAAATCGGTACATTCAGACTTCCCTTGATTTTTTTAGAAAGATCTTTTCGTACTATTCTCCCGGCAAAACTGTCTACCGCAAGTCTATCCAGATCGTCCATGCTGACCTCCTGTTAGAAATTAAATTTATTACTAAAGAGGATATCGATTACAAACGGAATCCGTTCTTCTTCTGCGTACGCATCATCATAGTTCTTAATCACCAGATAATACTGATCCTCTGAGCTGTACTTCTTGTTTTTAAACGTAAACTTCTCTTTATAGGTTCGATCAGCCATATCATTACTCTTGCTATCGCAATTGATAACAATAGAGTTTGTGATTTGCTCATTGTTCGAATCCACAAAATATGCCTCGTAGTTGCAAGGAACGGTCTTCTCATTAACCTGCTCGTTCTGGAAGAATTCCAGGAAAGTGATCAGAGAAGTAACCTTTCTCGAAATGGAAATGAGCTTCACCGTCGCCTGATTTGCACGATTCTTTGCTCTATCCTTCTTCTTATTCTCAATCTGAATAATCGGAATTACTACCTCTTGCAACGCATCGCCACCGTGCATATACTTCTTGCTCTCTCCCTGCTTAGGGAATATGTTTGTTCCATACGGCACTTCAACAATAAGATCCGGCTGTCCAGCAGCAGTGGAATGAATAAGATAATCCATAGGAATCTTTCTTGTCAGATCATTCCCACTATCGCCATGAGCAAGGAAAAATCTGCGCTTAGAAAGTATAGCCTCTGCGAACTTATTAGGTGTTTTATCCATTTGTCTCATGTCTTCACGTCTATAAAGGAAGCCATGATCGGAGGTAATGAACACATTGTAGATGGACATATTCTGCAGTTTCTGGAATATCTTCTCGATATCATCAAAGCACTTTTCCGCAGCATTAAATACGTCCATTTCTGTGGGCACGTTGTCACCGACAGCATCAATACGATCATGATAAATATAGATGACCTCTACACCCTTTACCTCTGCCCTTATCTGTTGACTCTTGCTCGGATCAAGAAAGTCCTTTCCACTGTATACCTTACCTAAGCGATACTGATTCAGATGTTTCTCTCTAGAATCATACGATACAATGCTCTGTTCATCGAGAAGGACACCACCATCATCTTTATAATCAATCGAATTGTGTGGAAGTAATGCAACGCTTCCAAGCGCTGTATAGCTTGGCATTGTACTAAGTGCCGGTATAATCGTAGTCTTTGAAGGGAACTTGTGGCTTATTCTTCGGGTAAGCTCCTCTCCGCACTCATATCTCAATGCATCCGAAACAATAACCGCCACACGTTCTTTCATCTTTCCTATATGGTTATCATAGAAGTTCCACTGTCTTTCAGTAGTAACCTCACCCCAGCCATAATCATCATTGATGTTGCTCCAGCGATTTGAAAGATCCTCAAGATACCAGTTGGTGTAGTAGTTATCAATCAATTTATATATATCGAGCATTGATTCCAGGGTTGACTGATCATAGTGAAAAATGAATTCTCGATAATACTGGTCAAACTTGTAATAAGAATTGACATAATTATCAAACATGACCTTTGGATCAATCTCGGTAAATCCATTATTAACCTCGTGCATTTTTGCAAGGAATCTACATGCATAATGAACTGTCATGTAATCATGACTTAACTGGCTATTCCAATATGACTTCCTTCGTTGCTTTACGATACGCATATAGCGTTCATACTCTTCTCCATTTTCAAGTATGAGTTTCTGAAGTCTACTGATTGTTACGATATCGAAATCAATGAATGTATCAACATCCTCATACGAATCCATATCCCAACCGGATATATAATTGAACACATCCAGTTTATCGGCTATGTTTTTTGAAATAGTCTTATAATCCTCTGAATAATCACTCTTCATAAAGCGATCCACGAAGATATAGGCATTATTCTTGATCGATGCATTCATATTATCCGGGAGATTCTTTGACCAATTCTCCGGTATTGTTCCTTGGAGATAAAGGCTCATATGAAGAAGAAGCATATTGGTTGTCATCTTCTCAATATCATTCAGAGCATCTACCAAGCCAAACTTAAGTTGGATGTATTCATTCAATGTTGCAACATCACAGTATTTCTCAACACTTTCAAGCAGATTGCCGCCTGCATAATAATCGGAAATAAGCTTTATGAGCGCATAATCAAAATCAAAACTGCAGCGAACAACAGAGCATAATACGCCTATATGGAAAGTCTGCTCTGTCCACTCAGTTATGCCAATCTTCTTAAGCTCTGCAATTCGTTTCTGATTGCCAAAGAAAGCCTCATATTGTTTTACGGTCTCAAACAATGCCGGATTCTTTATGCCAAGTTCTCGCATGTAAATCGTCGCAACATCTGCTTCGAATTCCTGCGAATACATGTACATATCTAACAGATAATTATCCGCCGGAGCAGGTTTAAAAGAAGGCACATAAACAAGATAGTTCTTCTCCGGATTTTCTACTTCGATCATATATTTAAGATTAAAAGAATTGTTGCCGGTATATGTTACTATCTCTGCGTTAGTAAGCTGTTCCTGAAGACCAGGCAGCTGATCCTGAAACTTCCCGTCGCCGTTATACCAGAAGACAATATTCCTCTTCTGACCGGTGCGAGGCTTCTTTGCAAACAGTATATTCAGTTCCTTTGCAACATCTTCAAAGTTTACTTCACTCATCAAAGCAACTCCTATAGTTTTATTACGGTCAGAATATTGTTATTCTCATTTCCATCTATAGATAAGAATTTTGCATAATTGGTCTTAACCCCATCATCAAGAGAAAATGCATAATTATGGATACTGCTTGTGACATGATTTACAAGTTCGTCATAAGCCGCACACTCAATTATTTTTCCATCTAACTCGCTTACTTCCTTCTTCACCGAATTCTTTTCTGCAGTGGTCGCCGCCCCTTCGAGTTTTCCTTTTTTTCTCTGCATCTCCTCTTCATATTTGTATCGCAAATCTTGGATGAACTCAGTCCTTACAAGCGGTAACATATTTTCGTTATATCGGTGCATATACGCAATTGCTCGGAATCCACCTGCTTTCCCACTATCTAGCTGCCAATAAATTGGTCTATGCTGATATACCTGATAATGATTGTCAAAGAACTCATTAAACAAATAGTCTCTGATTATCTTTTTGGGTGCTTCATATGAGTCAGGTTTTAAAGCAGAAGCAATAAACTTGATGTTCTCATTTAGTGATTCTTCTCCAAAAACAATCTTCACAAAATCAATAACTCTTGTTCCAAGATCTTCTTCAAAAAATTGTTCTTCAGTAATGGGTATCACACCATAATCACAGGGCTTAAACTCCCCGTCGAAATTGACACTATTCCAATCACCGCCAGCAAATATAATTCCCGGCTCCGCGATGCTATACCGCCCCATAATACAGCCTACAGCATACGAGATAAACGATTTAACATCTGTAGCTAAATCTGCTTTTCTGACAGAAACATCCTTTTCGTCTACGCTTGCATCGAGTTCATTTCCTAATCCATAGATTTCAATCAACAACTCATTAATTGCTTCTTCAGTATCTTTTAATTTCTTAAAACGTTCATTTGCTTCGTTTTCCCAGTCGTTATAAGCATCCGATATTCTTGACCGCTCATACTTTAGGAAAGGATGCTTCTTGAAATCATAAGAAATCTCGTAGGAATCCCAGTCTTGTCTGCATAACTCTACGCAAAGTCTAGACATTTCAGCAATCTCATTCGCCCTATCTGATAATACTAACGGAACCTTGCCAACAACTGTGGGACCTAAATTCTGTGTAGAATTAATCAGCTTTATCAGGCGAAATCCGACTTTTGAATTCAGCAAAGCTAAAATATATTCCATATGTTCAGTCGGAAACATAGATGGTCCTGAAGATCCAAATAAGGCTCCCTTTTCGTGATATCTAAAACATGCTCTCTTAGTTGCAATCGAATTCCAAGTAAGTCCTTCAACAAAAAACCTATCTTCATTAAAAATCTGTCTACTATAATGATCCCCGCTTACCTCTGTGATATAGTTCTTTACATCTTTCCCATTATCTTTCCATCTTATTACGTTAAACTTGTTTCCGTACCATTTTCTGAACCCACCACCAGTTTTTATTGGAGCGTATTTTCCGCCCATACGGTCAAACTGTTCAATGTTATCAGCATAAAAAACAATATCACTCAGGGAAACCTCATACCAAAAATGAATGAACAAATCATCATTCATTGTTACAATTCCTTTTCTAGGATCAGTGATTGCCTTTAATCCGTCATTATCAAATAGTTTTCCTATAGCTTCCCCTGCGTTATAGGATATCGGGCATCCCGGAATTTTTTTAAAATCGTCAGTTTTGCATTTATACTCGTTCTTCCTCTCTAAAAATGCTATCCTTTTACTTTCTTGTGAATCAAATGTAGTTAAGTCATAATATACTCCGGTAATATCAGTACTTCTTTTATGTGACATTACCCATGCCGCTGTTTTAACTATCTCTCCGCTAATATCTTCAAAGCCATAAGGTCCCATATCGACAAGACTAATAATGTCATTATCTTTTTCAAAAGCAGCTCTAAACTTTTCAAAAGTGCTTATCGTCATCCAACCATTCATTGTGACTAAGGCTTGTAACCCTCTTTCGTTACCGTACTTATGACACCTTTCAATAAACATTGCATAAGTATCTGCCTTGCTTACCGGATAAAAGTCTATAGCATACTGGTGCATTTCTTCTGCGCATGCTGAAGGGTTTAAATATGGCGGATTAGTGACCACGCAGTCATATTTAGAACTCATGAATACTGCCTGCTTTACTACAGAGCAGAGCAAGTCAAAATGCTTTCTAAAAATATTTGCCTCAAAAATATCTGCAAAATCTGTGTTGTCCCTGCACCCCTCTATTTTATTAAGAAGACTTGCATATTCGTCCCAATCATATTCAAACCCATAATTAAGAGACCCGGAATACTCCGCGTTCTTATACCTACTAATGCAATCTTGTAAAATACTTGTCTCCTTATCAGTCAACCTAAGAAGACGAATTAATGTATCCTTCTCATTTTCGTTAATACTATTAGTCTCATGTACATCTAAAACATTAGGATAATGATACTCTTGCTTAAACAGTCCTTTGTTATAACTTCGCGCTTTCATCGTGAGTGCAAAGCTGGTAAGTTGTATAGCTCTCTTGTCAACATCCAAACCAAATAGATTATTCTCAAGAATTATATTGGGAATCATATCCGCCGTATAACCCTCTTCTAAATACATCTGATAAAAGAGATCAAAAGCATAGACCAAAATATGTCCACTTCCGCAACAAGGATCTATTAACTTGATATCTCGTATACTTACGTTCTGATAAGCTTTTTTAAGATCTTCTTGAATCTTTAATACATTATGATCATTTGCATCTGGTTCTAAATAGTATTCTAAAGACCCTTTTACCCTGCTTTCTTCATGTGACGAAATCCAGATTTTACCCAAGGTATTATCTATCATGTATCGGACAATCCAATCCGGTGTAAATAATTGTGTTTTAGCCGGTAAAGTCCCTTTATTAATCTTGTTCTTGCTCTTTTCAACCTCTTGCTTCTTTTCAGCAATATAGAACTGATACATCCATCCGAAAATTTCAACCTGACCATTTCCTTCAGCTGAAATATCAAAATCAGCCGCATTAAGGTCATGAGTCAAATGCTCAATTAATCCATCAGGAAATAAAAGGGTCTCCGGAAGCAAAAGATCCGTATAATCAGATACTTTTTCAAATACATCCGGCATCCACTTACTAAGTTCCGCACATTGGCTCATTAGGATATATCTAAAAAGCCCTGCGTTATCCTCTGCATCCTGATACTTATAAACTTTTTCTTTATCTACGTATTTAAGTTCCGTAGCTCGATCCACAGCATCCGGGAAGTTTCTATCTGGATCAACCGAGCCAATTACATAAATGTTTTCACCATTGGTTCCGTTCTCCAAGTAACCATTTACTTCCATAAAGCGAATTGCAAGAATACGGTTGAACCAAGTGTAGGCTATCTCTTCGATAGCATTCTCCCAACCGACATCTCTTACATAATCCACAAAGTGATCTCTTGATGTCGGTGCAAACTCAAATGTCACACCATTAACCATAAAGCTGTCTGCGTTTTTTGCCTGCACAGGCACTACATTATCTTTCGTTACACCTATAAACTGAGCTCTGTCGCAGATATTCGAAATCAAATATCTGCGTGCCCATGCTGAAAAACTTCTTAATGCTGATTTGTTCATCTCTTCTCACCTACTATTTCAAATTCAGAATTGTTTCATCATCAAGCATATCTACAAGTTGCTTGCGGATGTTCTCGACAACTGTATCAATATCTTCTTTGCTTTCAATCTTTCTCTGATTTCCAAGAAGATTTCCAACAACAACGCTCTTAACCTTTTTAGCCGGAACCACAGGTTCAGGGCCAGGTCCTACTGGAGTATCTCCTTCATCCTGTCCTTTCTTTGCGGCTTCAACCATTTCGTTATACTTCTTAGCAGCCTGATCAATATAGTTGTCACGAACTCTTGCAGACTCTTCTCTTACACCGATAATTGTTGAAACAAACTGACACGAATTAACTTTATCAATTAAATTTGTGAATACTTCGTTCAACTCAGACGGAACTTCAATTTTATATGATACAAATGCATTCTTTGCAGTTTTCCTATCTTCCTCAATCTGCTTAACAACTGGTTCTCCTTCCTTAATAAGAACATCTCCCAGAATACTAACAAATTTCTTATTGTTCTCACTTAATCTATAGATTTCTCTATATGGTTCATCCATGTTAATGATTGAGAGCATATCCATTGCCAAAGACACTGCAGCAGTATCTTCAAGATAGGATTTATTATTCTCATACAAATCTACGTATTCACAAGATTTTTCGAATATACTCAGCTGATTTTTAAAGAAATCTGAAATTGTTCCTATTTCATCCTTGTAATTGTTAAATTGTTCAGCCTCAGAAACAAAGTTCTCAAAAAGTGCCTTCGGTTCATAAATTTTCTTTAGTCCCTTAAACACTGACAACCACTTTTGAACCTTCTTATAGCCCGGATACATCATCAGTATTTTTCTAGCACTATCTGCATCTTGCTTAAAAGTATAACCAAAGGACTGATATTTTCCGTCTTTTGGATATTTTTCGTTTATCTCATCCAAGGCATCAATTGCATTGTCAAGAGCTTTATTCACCTCTTCTGAAAGTTTTGCATCTGTTGTATAATCTACGCTTCTAGAAAATGAATTCTTCAACACATCTTTGACAGATTCAATTAGCTCATCACTAGTCTTCTCTTTTATCTTAATTTTTAAGGATTCTTTATAATCTCTCTTGGTAAGATAATTTACAATCTGAGTGTCAGTAATTGTGATGTTTTTATTTGATAGTTGAAGAATAATATCCTCAGCAGCAAAGAGCTCTGCAACGACGCCTGCAATATCAAGTTCAGTCCAGCCAAACGGAATTTTCTGAAACTGTTCAATGATGCTTCGCATAGTTACCGGCATCTTCTGCTCGTTCTTTCTTTCCAGATATTTCTTCACTTCTTCCAATGCAAGCTTATTAGTTGTTGTATCATCGACACTCATCTGATGGCTTGAAGTATCTAACCTGCTTGCAAGATCCGTAGCTTTCTGAACAGGTTTCTTGATATATGTAAGCTTTGTATATACGCTGTCAATGAGAATTCTAAAAGCCTCGTTTACCCTATCCTTCGCTTGGTCTCCCTTAAGGTTATTGAGATGTCCGGTCTTCGTATAATAATCTGCATTAACAAGAGCTTCACTGATCATTGACGCTACACGATTACTCTTTCTGCTAAATTCATCCGCCTTAAGAGAAATAATCCTGCTCATGGAATCAGTTTTTGCTTTTCCGGATTTTAAGCGGATAAACTTTTCGAGCTTAAGCATACGTTCAATCTCTTCTGCCATAAGCTTGTTATCTGCCATTGTTACAATTAAGCAGTTCTGTGTTTGAACCATCATATTCATGGTCTGCTCAGCAAGTTTCTCGACAAAAGGAGTAAACAAATACATCGTGAGTTCACTTGTCTGCTGTCCTCTCGGATTATTATCAATAATCTGGTTATATGACGGCATAAAGTTGGCGTTATATCTGATCTTGGTATCACATATTCCGGTAAAGACTTGCTTTCCGATATAGTCGATAATCTCGCTAGGATCAAGATCCATTCTTTCTATTTCAATGTTCACCTGCTGTTCATCATTTGTAAGGAAGATGTACTTATCATCATCTCTCTGTACAAGATTCTCATCCATCAGGCGATAAAGTGATTTTTCAATACGACTACGAAGATCAATCTTATCTTCATCTACATGTGAAACCATAAGAGAAGTCAGATTATCCAGATTTGTAGGCATATCATTATCCATATCTTTAAGCATGAATAACAATTTAAGAACATCCAAATCCAATGGCTTTTCTAGAGTTTCCTTCTTGGATGCTCGTTCCATTACGACACGAATATCCTGCTCAAGGAATAACTCCATTGTGTTATAGAATTGACAGAACGGTACAAATCTATCTAGATTGTCATCGCCGTACTTTTTTGCAGCATCCTGGAATGCAGAAAGCAATGAACGCTCTCCACTAGACATACTCTTTCCGCTTGACCCTCTGTTTCTCACAGAATCATAGGTGGACTGTAAGAGATCAAATTGATACGGAAAAAAAGGATATACATCAATAAAATCCCGCTCATTAACAAATTTGGGATATGTCGGAGCACCGCCTCCAAAAGTCACTTTTCCCTTTATGGTTCCACCCTTGTCTTTATAAAGTGTTCTAAGCTTTTCTGCTCCTGCTTCATTTTTAAGTAATATTCTCTTTTTGATTACTTCATCAACATTTATTGATGACATTGACAGCCTAACCGGAAATCTAGCTGTAACTTTAGAAAAATCATTTGCCTGCAAATTTTTCGAAACACTATCAATTGCTTCCTGGCTAGTAACAACTACCCATGCATGCCCATTGCACTCATTTCCAAGACAATGAACTATTGATTGAAGATTAAGAATCAGTTCTCGGCTATCTCCAATATACTGGCCAACTTCATCAACCATAAAAACGATATTATTATTCTTTCCGTGAGCTTCAATATATTCCCTTACCCTTACAGCAAAATCTTCGACTGTAAGGGAATACTGATCAGCTTTATTCTGATATAAATTTCGCGCAGCCTCATCGGACATACCTAGAACCGCTTTGGCAGTTTCTACAAAATTATCTTCACCAAAGAAATCATCATTTCTTCCTTCTTCCCATGCAGTTCCTGATATTTCTTTGTATTTCTTCTTGAAATCCTCGTAATTTCCTTTCTCAACCATCTGCCTCTCAAGATCCGCCAACCAAGGCATACTTTCTGAAAAACCCTGCATTTCATTAAATTTTCTGTTAAACACCTTGACCAGCATTTCCTGGCTATTTCGTGCATCCGCGTCAGAAGCCTGATCAATATCAAACAATATTACTTTTGTTTCAATATCATTAGCAGCCTTCATATCAGCCAAAGTAAAATTGTCTGTTATCTTTTTTTCCAGATACTCAATAGGTTTTTTCCCACCAATTGTATTGTTTTGTAAGATATATGCTAACATCTTCAAAAAATGTGATTTACCGCTTCCAAAGAAGCCTGAAATCCACACTCCAACATCGCCTCTCCCGGTACGAGACGTTTTTATATAGTATTTGAAGAACTCCTTAAAATGATCTGCCGCTTGCTGAGTAACTACAAATTCTACTAACTCTTCTTTTCTAGAATCATCAGTCTCACCGCCAATCTCAACAACTGGATCAATAGGGCGCTCAATTTCATTTTCAAATATCTCTCTAATAATCATTTACTCATCTCCTAACAAAACTAATTTATATGCCTGATAATAGTCCCTATCTATTTCTCCAAATAGCGATAATTCATTATTTATATAGGTCCCTGGATACATAACCAATAACGGATTTCGTTTCAGCAGAGGCCTTAAATTACTAAGAACCTTATGCGTTCTAACAATTGGAAAAACCTTTCCTACGCCGATAAGAATAACTACATCATCGGGCTGAACAGATGATACAATTTTGTCAATGTAAACATTGGTTTCTTTCTTTAGGCAAAGGGTATTTTTGATTGCTTCAATCAATTTTTCGGTTCCCTTTACTTCTTCTGCCGATAATGCTTTACTTAAAAAGCCTTTTTCATTTAAACATTCGATTAGCAAGTCATAGAGATCAATCACCTTTATTCTTATGTCTCCATTCTCCTTGTTTACCTTATCTTGAAGATTATAAACATGTTCTCGAGCCATAAACTCATCTGCTGGGTCGTAATCCAATATATAAAATGGAACAATTTGACCACTTCTTACTTTTTGCAAGAATTCCTTATTCTTAATTCGAGGTTCTATCAAGTTCAACTTTTCTGCTGTTGTCATAAACTAATCCCCATTGCTTTTAAATACATTTCCCCATCTACCTCCAATAGATTTTGCACCAAATCCATATCGATAACAGGAACCAATACCATGTAAAAACTTCCCATATCTCTAAGCACTCCCGCTTCAACCAATGCATTTCTTAATGCACCGCGAGCTTTTTCCCTGTTTCCATCAGTCCACTTGGCTATCGCATCGATTTGTTGAGACTTAACATCCATAAATTGATTCATATCAGCCTCAGTAATGCGATTAATCATCAATTCTACTTTCTCTTTGTATACTTCATTCATAAAGTCAAATACCAACGGATTGGTTTTCATCATGGCATACAAAGAAATAATATTTGCTAAGAAAATCGTTCCGTCCGCAATACGTCTTAAAGTAAAATCATCAAGGTATTTCATCCTAACAACGATACAATCTGCCATTTCCTTACGTCTTCTTTCGGTGTTCACCTGAAAGATATTCTCATCAACAGATTTCTCAATGATTTTTTCATAAGAGAGTCCTTGACAGTATAATTCAGCAGCTGTTTTTAATTCTTTTCCGAGCAGGCCTTTATCTTTTATATTTGATGAATATTTTAATTTTCTTGGCATTTTACCCTCCATATCAATCTGGAGAGTATTATATCATTTGGCAATAATCAGCCTCAACAAAATTGAGATAAATTACCGGGAATCGACCGGGAATTACCGGGAAAGTGCCTCTTTTTCTTCTTTTTCTTTAGTTTTATCAAATTTGCTGTCCAAAAATACGGACTTATTGTCGAAAATAGGCAAATTTAATATGCGGCAATCTTTATTTCTAAAGTTTGCCGCATATACATAAATCAGTTTACCAGAAGAGTTTATCATCTCGCCCGCCATTTGTTTCCACAATTTTGGCAAACACACAGCGTATATTGCTTTGTTACAACCTTCTTTCTCTTGGGTACAAAAAGTGCAAAAAGCAATGCAGGCAAGGTAAAGAATATCCATTTAACAGGCACCCACCACCATCCGACGAAAAACCACCAAAGCAAACCATGATGCACAGTCTTTAGTTTGACATCCTGCATCACCTGCACAATTACTCTATCGCTTTTGCATCTAGGACAAATCATTGTTAATATCCTTTCACACTTTCTGTGAGCTTATTCTTATATTGCTTAATTACATTTGCAGGTCCAGTGATCTTGATATCTCCACCTATACCAAAGATCCAGCCAAAGAACTGATTACTCAATGCTACCGTCACTCTAGTTTCATAAAAACCTTTCTTTTTAGCCGGAACAATGGGAATATCCCTACCAAAACGATCAATCAAGATTCCAACCATATCTTCCGGAAATTCAAGATGAACAGTGGTCTTCTCACCGTAGAACATGCCAAAGTTCATCTTGGCATACTCTGCCAGGTTAAATGCCTTAAACTGCTCTCGTCCAGATCGTTTATCCTTTAAAA
>JAEEGL011995183.1_pt1 | contig 12621 bp, 8 predicted proteins | sample 9134231 | NCBI WGS metagenome assembly JAEEGL01 (sample SAMN16246548, study PRJNA631951) | gut metagenome | biome: gut microbiome; feature: rumen; material: fiber-attached | host: Bos | place: Iran: Karaj | collected 2018-10
AAATATCTTGAAGAAATCATCAATACAGAGCGAGACAAGTTCTTCGCCGAGAAACAGATTGGCGACACCGTAAAAGGTACAGTCAAATCATTCACAAGTTTCGGTGCATTCATCGACTTGGGTGGCTTCGACGGACTTCTCCACATCAACGATATGTCTTGGGGCCATGTCACACGACCAAAAGACTTCGTTAAGAAAGGTCAGGAAGTCGAGCTTAAAGTCATCCGCCTTGAGCCGAACGAAAAACGAATCAACCTCTCTCTCAAACACTTCACAGAAGATCCTTGGGTACACTTCGAGGACAAATATCATGTTGATGACATCGTAGAAGGAACAGTTACAAAACTCACTGACTTCGGCGCATTCATCGAGCTTGAAGAGGGAATCGAGGGCTTGGCTCACATTTCTGAATTCAGCTGGACTAAAAAAGTCAACAAAGCTTCTGATATGGTAAAAATCGGCGACAAAATCAAATGTATGATTTTGGGTTACGATATTCCTGCTGGCCGTGTTTCACTCGGTCTCAAACAGGTCACACCAAATCCATGGGACTCAATCTCTGAGAAATACCCGGAGGGCACAAAAATCTCTGGAAAGGTCGTCAAGCTCACAAATGCAGGCGCATTCATTCAACTTGAAGACGGAATCGACGGTTTCCTTCTCGCAGAAGACATTTCTTGGACAAAGAAAGTTAAGCATGCAGGAAGCGAGCTCAAAGTCGACCAGGAAGTTGAGGTTGTCGTTCTTGAGGCAGATTCAGAGAATCACAGAATCCGCGTCGGAATCAAACAGCTCACAGATAATCCTTGGAAAAAATTCGCAGAGGAATACAAACCGGGTTCAACACTTGAGGGCGAAATCACTTCAATCACTGATTTTGGTGTATTCGTTAAAGCTCCGGACGGAATCGAGGGCCTAGTAAACAAGGCTAACCTCAGCGACGACCGCGATGTTCCTTACGAAGAGGCTGTTAAAAAGTACAATGTCGGCGACAAAATCAATGTATTCGTAGTTGACATCAATGTTGACAAAGAGAAGGTTGCTTTCTCTGTCAAAGAGTACAAAAAGGCTCAGGCTCGCAAAGAGATTTCACAGTACATGTCATCTTCTGAGAACGACGGTGACGGTGCTTACACTCTCGGCGACATGATTAAATCACAGAAAAACAACTAATTTACTTCGATGGGTGGCTTAAATTCACTTTCTCTTGAACAGTTAAAAACGCTCATCGAAATAAATGGTAGAATAAATTCAAATTATTCTGACATAAACGCATTGCTGGTTTACATTCTTGAATCGGCAATGCGCCTTGTTCATTGCGAGTCATCTTCACTTTTACTTAACAAGGAGGATGGCTCGCTTCGTTTTGTAGTGGCTCTCGGTCCCAAAGGTGCTGAGGCTCAGAATATCCCGGTCTCAAAAAAATCTATCGCAGGCTGGGTTTCAGAAAACAATAAATCCCTGATCTTAAATAATGTTCCTTCTGATCCTCGTTTTTCGACAACGGTTCAGGATAAAACAGGTTATGTCAGCCGAAACATGATTGCAATTCCTATGCGTGTCAAAGGAAAGTGCATCGGGGTAATCGAGCTTTTGAATAAGGCCGATGCCCTTCATTTTAACGACGACGATCTTGCTGTCCTTGAGAGTCTTGCTGACCAGGCCGGAATCGCTTATTTTAATGCAGTTTCATATCGCTCGGCAAAAGAAAAAATCTCTGCGCTTACTTCAACAATCGAGAACGGCTCGGAATATCATCCGTTCATTGCACGAAGTTCTGTTGTTCTTGATTTGCTTCGGGTAATCGAGGAAGTCGCAAAAACGAACACCACGATTCTGATTACGGGTGAGAGCGGGGTAGGCAAGGAATTGTTCGCCGAGCAGCTTCATACAAAGAGCGGCCGAAGGGAAAAGCCTTTCGTACGAGTGAACTGCGCGGCTCTTTCACCGGCGCTTCTTGAAAGCGAGCTTTTTGGTCATGTGAAGGGAGCTTTTACCGATGCCGTCAGTGACAGAATCGGGCGCTTTGAGGCCAGTGATGGCGGAACAATCTTTTTGGACGAGATTGGCGAATTGTCGCTTGACTTGCAGGCAAAGCTTTTGCGTGTCCTTCAGGAGCATAAATTTGAGAAAGTCGGCTCGAACGAGACTATTTCGGTTGATGTTCGTGTAGTCGCCGCCACAAACAGAAATCTTGAGGAAATGGTGAGCGAGGGACTTTTCAGAAGTGACTTGTATTACCGCCTTAATGTCGTTCCGCTGAACATTCCTCCGTTGAGGGAGAGAAAGGACGACATCGAACCTCTGGCTTCATTCTTCCTTGACAAATTCAGCAGGGAGACCAAAAAGAACTTCACCGGATTCTCCAATACTGCACTTCATCTTCTTTATGAATATTACTGGCCGGGAAATGTCCGCGAACTCGAAAATTCAATCGAGAGGGCCTGTGTTCTTGGCCGACCTCCTTTGATTCAGGCAGATGATTTGAGGATAAACATGTCTTCATGCGCGGCTCCTTCATCATGTGCAGGCTCGGGTGAGATTGAGAACTTTGCTTCCGAAGTCAGTGATGGTGATGACAAGACTCTGAAAACGGCAATAAACAAATTCAAGGCAGCATACATAAAGAAAATTCTTGATGAGACTTCATGGAACCAGACTGAGGCCGGAAAAATCCTCGGCATCCAGCGAACTTATGTCTCACGCCTCTTGAATGAGTTGAATATCCGTTAGATGTATGATATAATTTTTGCACTTAAAAATATGGAGTTATAAAAATGACTGATAAAAACGAAAAAGAAACACTTGCAGATTCTTTGAACAATGCTTTGGAAAAATCAAAGGGTATTGTTTTTGCCGTAGCGGCAGTTATCGTAGTGGCTATCATCGCGGTTGCTGTTTTCGCAACGCTCAAATCAAAATCTACAGAAAAAGGAATCGAGCAGGTTGACTCAATTTCTTATGCCCTCACAAACGAGGCAAAAGATCTTTCAAACGAAGATGTCGCTGCACGCCAGAACAAGGCCCTCGAGGATTTGGCAGCCCTCACTGAGAAGAGCGGAATCGTAGGAATCCGTGCAAACATGCTCGTCGCTGAAATCAAATTCTCACAGAAGAAATATGATGAGGCTCGTGCCGCATGGCTCAAGGCTGCAACTGCAAAGAACAAGATTTACACAGTTCCACTCTGCTATTACAATGCCGCTGTCTGCTCAGAAGAGCTTGGTGACACAGACGGAGCTATCTCATATTACAAATCAGCTTCTGAGGAGCCGGAGTTCATTCTCGTTGACCATGCGCTTTTCAGCCTTGCCCGCGTAAACGAAACAGCAGGCAAATATGATGATGCAAAATCAGCTTATGAGAAGCTCGTTGAGTTGCATTCATCTTCAAGCTGGGCACAACTTGCAAAAAGCCGTCTTATTGCCCTCAAGGCAGCTGGAAATATCCAGTAAAACGAAACTTTTTCAGCTTACAGTTATTTTATTAATATGAAAAATACCGGTATTATGCGAAAAAATTCATTTTCTTTGATTTTATGCATGATGGCCGGTATTTTTGTTTCTTCATGTGGACTTGAGGAAGTTTTGAGCCTCGATTCGCCCACGGTCACCCAAAACAATCCTCTTTATTCCGGTGATGACCCCCTTTATTATTATTCAGCATTTACGACGGAGGAGCGCAATCAGCCGGATGAATTCATTGGGACCGAAATCTATTATAAGATTTACAACAATTATTCGAGCCTGACTTCACAGAGGTCGGCGATTCTCTCTGTCAACACGGCCTCAAACAGCTCAGCGGCCGCTACCAGGATGATTGAGTCGTACACTTATCAGCCTTTGGGTACGAGCGAGAATACGGGAAATGTTGTTTTCGTACCTTCGGAAACAATTAACAGGCGCGTCATAGTCCGGCTGAAAAACTATCAGAAAGGAGATGGCTATACTGGAGATGAAGACCGATACAATTTTGCTGCATGCGTAAGAATAGGTGGAGACTACAAAGACTACATTCCTTTCCGTACGGGCAATTCCAAGTCCTTTGATTTTTTTGACTTTGATGAAGACGATAAAGATAAAAAGCGGGATGTGCCTCCAGACGATGGTGACACGGACTATTATTACAATTCTTCTGGTTTCAGCGATGGATATGACAACACATACTTCGTGCAGCTTTTCGCAGTCGCTAAGGCATGGAATACTACGACCTGTTCACCGAGCTACAGCCTTGTGCTTGACCTTGGTTCTGTTCCAATAAAGAAAGGTGAGTAAATCCTCTTTTTCGCTTCTATTTCCCCCGTTCTATTGCAAAGTTCTGCCTAATCTGATATATTATTTTCCACGAGATTGTAGCTCAGTTGGATTAGAGCATCTGCCTTCTAAGCAGAGGGTCGCGTGTTCGAATCACGCCAGTCTCAGAAAGTCGGTTCATTTGAGCCGGCTTTTTTTATGTCTTTTTTTTCCAAATTCTTTATTTATGCTTGAAAAATCTTGTTAAGTTTGTTTTAATGTATTTTATAGGAGATATTAACTTATGAAAATTACAAAAAAACTGCTTGGGCTTCTTTCTGTTCTTGCTGCATCGGCATTGATTTTTTCTTGCGCTTCTGTGGGAAATTTGGATGATTCTTCATCTTCATCAAAATCTGCTAAATCTGCGGAAGGGGCTGTCGCAAGTAGCGGAAAAACTTCTTCTGAAAAACTTCCGCCTCCACCGGCTCGACTTACGGAAGCACCTGTATTCGAGTTCTCTGGTGATAAGATTCAGATTGAGGCCGAGAACATGTACTATGACGGTTTTGAGCTTGTCGGGGATGCAAATGCTTCAAAATCTTATGGACTCAAACTTTTGAATGATTCTTCATGGGCAATCGCTGAGATTAACTTCCCTGCCGGAACTTATGAGGGTGTTGCAAATGTTCTCGCACCGGATTCAAACCACTCTCGATTCACTGTTTACATCAATAAAGATTCTTATCTTGTTTACGGTTCTGAGCCTCCAATCGGAAAATATGAGCTTACGACCCGCTCTTTGGTCAGCTTTACTCTCGACCAGCCGACAAGGGTGACCCTCAAAATTCAGCAGAATGACATTAAGAATCCAGCGAACAACGGCCAGAACGGCATGACAATCGATTATCTGTCGTTCAAAAAAATCAAATAACTGGTAAGATGACCACCCGAATCTGCCGATAAAGACAGTAGGGTGGTCATTTTGAATAAAAAATACTTCTTTGTTTGTTTCTTTCTTTTAATTCTTTTTAATTCCGTTCTGTTTGCGCAGAAGCCGGAAAATCAATCAGAAAATCAATCAGAAAATCAAAAAACAGCTTTTAAGGAAATCTGGGGCTATGTCTCTCTTGGTGAGGAAGGCTCATTTTCTGCCGATTATCCTGTCACTGACGTGGGATATTTTGCGGGATTCATCAGCAGCTTTTGTGAGATTGCGCCGGTTCCGAAACGAAGCGAGAGGTTTCCTAATTACAAGGGCCGGATTCATCTTGTGACGAACCTTGAATCAAAGCCACAGACACATCTCGTACTCGATCCGAAACTTCCTCTAAGAAATAAAATCATCAAGCAGCTTGTCGAACAGGCAAAGGATTTTGACGGCCTTCAGATTGACTGGGAACTTGTCATGAAGGATGACGCCGAGAATTTCTGGAATTTCCTTAAACTCTTGAAGAAAAAGCTCAAGGGAAAAATGCTCACGGTTGCGATTCCAGCAAGAATAAGGACTCTGGAAAGGGATGCTTATGATTATGCGGAGATTTCAAAAATCGTTGATAAGGTCATCGTGATGGCTTACGACGAACACTGGTCAACGAGCGCGCCCGGTCCTGTCGCGTCTTACGCCTGGTGCAAGAAAGTTTCGGATTATTCAAAATCTGTGATTCCTGAAGAAAAACTCGTGATGGGCTGTCATTTTTATTCGCGCGCATGGAACAATGAGGATGTCGGCCGAAAAGCCTACAGAATGTACAAAATTGAAGATCTGGTGAAGGAAAACAAGGTCAAGGACTTCAAAAAATCCGCTGACGGGGATTTGAGTTTTTCATTCGAGAAGAAGACAACTGTTACGGTCTTTTACGACACGGTGGAATCAGCCTCAAAAAGATGCCGCATGTACGCCGACGAGGGAATCACACGCCTGTCTTTCTGGAGAATAGGCCAGGAAGACCCCGCATTCTGGAGTAAATTGAAAATTGAGAATTGAAAGTGCACCGCATGGATGCGGTGTTTGGGTAGAGAGAGAAAATTCTGTTTGCCTTTAGGTGAACAGAATTTTCTCGTTGGAACAAAAATTACAGGATGTAATTTTTGTTCCTAAAAGCCTGGGACTTTTGGGGCGGTGAATTTCTTTTTCATCTGCTGGAGCAAATCTAGGGCCATGTCGGCGCTCACTTCTTTTTGTGGCTCGTGATATTCTACCAGATGTGGCGGAATCTCGTCCAAGAAACGGCTTGGCTGGCTTTCTACGTTGGAATTCTGCCTTCTTCGGCTACGGCAGCTTGAAATCAAAAGCTTGTCGCGGGCGCGGGTGATTGCAACATAGAAAAGGCGCCTTTCTTCTTCGATGGCGGCATCTCCGCCTTCATCAACGGCGCGACCATGCGGAATCAGGCCCTCTTCGGTTCCTGCGATGAATACGACCGGGAATTCCAAGCCCTTTGAGGCGTGAATCGTCATCAGGTTGACTTTTCCGAGGTTCTCGTCGTCGTCCATGTCGTCGCGGCTTAAAAGCGTGATTCGGTTTAGGTAGTTGTAAAGGGTCGGCTCTCCGGCTTCAGGATTGTTTTCCCAGCGCTCGATTGAGCCAATCAGGCTTTCGATGTTCAGGAATTTGAAGCGGGCTGCTTTTTCTGATTTCGGGTTTTCTGAAATCAGGTAGTCGAAATAGTGGATGTTGTCGACCATGGCGCGAACCTTCTTTGAAAGTCCGTGACCGCCGAGCATTGATTTGTTTCCTTCGATAATGTCAACGAAGGCTTTGAGGTTCTGTTTTGTTCCCTCTGAGAAAGATTCGTCGTCAAAATCACTTAAACTTCGCTCAGCGACCGCAGCGTTTTGCTCCGTGCTCGAAGAGGCTTGTCCAGTGGGCATTCCACCTGACATGAATAAATCGGCTTCATCATCACCGACATCGAGAAGCGCGTTGATTGCTTCCCAGAGTGAGCAGGAGAGGTTTTTTGCAATCTGGTTGAGCTTTTCGATTGTCGCCCTGCCTAAGCCCCGGCGCGGAGTGTTGATGATTCGCAAAAGGTTTACATCGTCGTCGTGGTTTGAGATTACCCGCAGGTATGAGATTATGTCCTTGATTTCCTTGCGCTGGAAAAACGAGGTTCCGCCGCTCATCGTGTACGGAATGTTTTCGGCGAGGAAGGCTTCTTCGATTGCGCGTGACTGGGTGTTTGCCCTCATGAGGACGCAGAAATCGTCGTACTTGCGCTTTTCTGACACGCAGATTCCTTGGATTGTTTCCACGATGAAAGCCGCTTCGGCAGTCTCGTTATCGGGCATGTAGATTTCGATTGGCTTTCCGTCGCCCTTTCCGCTCCAGAGTTCCTTGTCCTTGCGGTTCGTGTTGTGCTTGATTACGCCGTTTGCCGCCGCTAAGATAGTGCCTGTTGAGCGGTAGTTCTGCTCAAGTCGGATTTCCTTTACATCCTTGAAGTCTTTTTCAAAATTGATGATGTTCTGATAGTCAGCGCCGCGCCAGGAGTAGATTGACTGGTCATCGTCACCGACTACAGCGATGTTGTTGTCCGCAAGAAGCCGCATGAACTCGTACTGCTGATGGCTTGTGTCCTGAAACTCGTCGACCATGATGTACTTGTAGCGCTCGCGGTACTTTGCGAGAATTTCCGGGTGCTCTCGGAAAAGCTTGATCGGGAGGGTAATCAAATCGTCGAAGTCAACGGCGTTGTAGAGCTTGAGTCCTTCCTGATAGCCTTCGTAAAGCTCCTTGTACATTTCGTTTTCGATGGTCCAGTGCTTGCGGCCCGTCTTTATGTCTGAAATCAAAATTCCTATCTGATAGACATCGAGGGCTTCCGGTGAATAGCAGAGTTCCCGGCCGGTTTCCTTGATGAGGGCGTTTCTGTCCGTTTCGTCGTAGATTGAAAAATTTTCGCGGTAGCCGAGGGCTGCGATTTCCTGCCTTAAAATGCGTACTCCGAATGCGTGAAAAGTCGAGATTGTGAGAAGGGGGAGTTTTTTACCCGTGAGTTCCTTGATTCGCTCCTGCATTTCGCGCGCGGCCTTGTTCGTGAAGGTGAGGGCCAAAATCGCGCTCTGTGGAACGCCTGCGTCGAGCATGTGTGCAATCCTGAAGGTGATTACGCGGGTCTTTCCGCTTCCGGCACCAGCGATGATGAGGATTGCGCCGTTGATTGTCATGACGGCTTCGTACTGCTCCGGGTTCAGCTCGTTTTTAAGGTCAGATAGGTCAGTCATAGGCAAGCATTATAAACGGAAAACGGAAAATTGAAAATGGAAAAATGTGGGGGAAAAGAAGATTGAAAGATTTTTCCTCACACATTGTCTTGACCTCTGACCATTGTTGTCAGAATTTGCAGGACGGCTTTTTTGTTTTCGGGGGTTAGTCGTGAAATCAGAGTGATTATGTGCCTGTCCTGTTTCTTTTCTTCTGTTGCAACCGGGGAAAGCGTTTCGTCTCCGATGAGGTTTTCTACGCTTGTGTTGAGAACTTTTGCGATTCGGCATGCATAGTCTGCCGGGGGCATGGTGGCACGGGAGTTCAGGTAATTTTCGATGGTTTGATACGGAATCTTTGTTTTTTGTGAAAGTTCTTTTACTGACAGTCCCTGAAATGATAATTCATCTTTTACATTTTCTCTGAATGAGTTGCCCATGCATTTATAATAATTCAATTAGATATATGGACTTGTTTACAAAACTCAAAAAGCAATTTATATTGTTTCGGTAACTCAAATAGCATTATAAATATATTCTTATAATTCAATTGAGTTTTATAGACTTTGAGCTTAAAACTCATGGGGGGATTATGAAAAAGTTTCTTTCTATATTTGTGTCGCTTTTGGCGATATTCTTTTTGTTTGCATCGTGCGCGGCTGACAGCGGAAACGATGATAAGGGCGCGAAAAGCTCTGACGGGGGCGACGGAAAGGTTTATTACACGCTTGTCCTGAACGCAAACGGCGGGGAAGGCTCGATTTCTTATTCAAACATATTGGCGAATCAGGAATTTGTTCTGGAGACGGCACAAGCTCTTGGTGTAAGCCGTGAAGGATATTCTTTTGTTGGCTGGGCAAGGAATTCTTCTGCCACAACCGCAAATTATGCTGACGGTGGAAAGGTGATTGTAAATTCAAACATCACGCTTTATGCGGTTTGGAGCAAGAATTCAACGCCTGAAACGCCTGATGAACCTGAAAATCCTAATCCTGAGAATCCTAATCCTGAGAATCCTAATCCTGAGAATCCTGCATCGGATGAAACTGTGTTAAGCGATATTGTTATAATCACACCAGCGCAAAAAACTGAATACACGGTTGGCGACTCGGTTGAGTTGACGGCTCTTGTCGTAAAGGCGCGTTACAGCGATGGAAGTACGAAAACTCTTGGAACTGCTGATTTTGATTACAGTCCGAAGACCTTGTCTTCATCTGGCTCTCAAAGCATTACGATAAGCTATCAGGGGAAAACTACATCTTTCAGCATAAATGTCTCTGAGCCTGTCCCTGTGGAAGTTGTGCTCACGGATTTGACTTTTGTGACTGAACCAACGCAAAAATCGTATGTCATTGGGGATTCGGTTGATGTGACTGGGGCAAAACTTCTCGCAACATATTCAGACGGAAGTTCTCAAGAAATTGAAAGCGGGTTTACCGTATCGCCGGAAGTTTTAAATGCTAGCGGAAATCAGTTGATTACGCTTAGCTACGAAACTAAAACTGTTACATATTCTGTTGAAGTCATAAATGCCCTGAATTTCAGTCTGAATGTAATAATCCACGACTTTACGGACGAAACGAACCTGCTCACCTATGACGAAGGCTCAAAAACATTCATAGCAAAGGATGCCTACAAAGAATACTCATGGTGGATAGACAACAGCAAAATCACAAATTCAAATGGCTTCTGCAAGATTACGCAAGACCTTGTAAGTGACAAATTGAACCACACGATAATGGTCGTTGTAAAGGATGATGACAATAACCGCTATTCGGCTACGGCTGAATTTTCAATTCGATAGGAGAAAAAGTAAATGAAGAATGTTGTTAAATCTGTACTGTTGTTGATTATTGCATGTTTTTTCGTCTTGTCTTGTTCTGATGAGGAATTTGAGGAAACAGTGGATAATACCTCTTCTGAAAAAGCATATATTGAAATTTCTTTGGGAGACTCTGTTTCTGAAAGGACAGTCCTTCCAAATTCTCTGGATAAGAATGATTTTATGTACGAGTTGTGGGGAAAACTGGACTCAGAGGGCATCAATAGAAAACTTGCAACATGGGTATCGTACAATAACTTGAAAGAAAAAAGGGTAATCGACATTTCTGTAGGCGGTTGGACTTTCACGCTGAAAGCCTTTAAGGACAGCAACACCCTTTTTATGACCGATACAATCTACAAGTCCATTTCATACGGACTGAACACCCTCGATTTCAATATGAAGGAAGTTTCTGGTAACGGTGAAATTGATGTGACTTTCTGGTTCCCGAAATTTGAAAACGGATGCGTAATGGCGGAACTGAGGAATGAAAATGATTCATATACAGTTTATTCTAAAACACAATTGGAAATTTCTTCTGAAGAAAAAAGCATTGACGGCGTAAAATATTCGTCTGTAGCTTTCAAAAAATCTGAAGTTCCGAGCGCTTATTATCTTCTCAAGTTTTATGTTTATGAAAATGCTTCAGATTCCACTCCAAAAAGTTATTATTCAACTCTGGTAAAAGTCTCAAACGGATGTACAAGCAAAGGTTCGGAGACCCTAAGGGAAGGTAATTACCTCACCATATTCAGGTCGGCTTCGGGCATAGAATGGAACGCGGCTTCCTATGCGGAAAAATATAGAATCTACACATACGAGTCAGATGAATATATCAATCCTCAGTCATTTGATACCTCGCTTTTTACATGCGAACCGTTGGAAACTGAAAATACGCAGTACACAATAGAAGAAACGATTTCAGACAAACATCGTTATTTAGCGGTTAAGGCATATTCGGAAAAATATGAATCAGATTTCAGCAATGTGGTTTCTATTGAACCAAAAGCTTATACGATAAACTATGTACTTGACGGTGGAATGAACAATGAAGAAAACCCCGAAAATTATCTGGTTTCAGAGGGTGCTGTCATAAAAGATGCGAGCCGAGAGGGCTATATATTTGAAGGTTGGTATACAGATTCATCATTTAACACGGAAAGCAAAGTGACGAATATAGAAGCTGGAACTACTGAAAGGTACACGCTGTATGCCAAGTGGAAAGCAATTAGATATACGATAGTTTTTGATGCAAACGACAGTAATGCTACTGGAAGCATGGCGAGCATAGAGACAGAATATGGAAAAGCTGTTGAACTGCCACAAATCGGATTTACAAGAAATGCCAGAAACTTTTTAGGCTGGGTAAAAAATAAAAATGAAAGTGAAGTAGAATACACAGATAAACAGACCGTAAGTAACCTTTGTACGGAAAATGCAGGAAGTGTTGTCCTTTATGCAGTTTGGGGAGAGTGGAAATCTTCGAATGTTACGACAAGCAATATTGTTAGTACAATAAAGTCTCTTACAGAAAGTACGAAGTTGATTTTAAGCGGTCAGACTTCAACATCAACAGTAAAATCAATAAATTCCGCATTATTGGAATTGAAAAATTCAAATCCAAACATTCTTGTTTCGTTAGATTTCTCAAAAACAACAGGTCTGACTTATTTAGAAGCTGCTAGTAGCAGTGACCAGAGTAATTCTTTCTATAATTGTTCTAATCTAGTAGAAATTGTTTTACCAAATACTTTGACTAGCATAGGAAGAAATGCGTTTGCAAGTTGTGGCAGACTTACAAGCATAGAGATACCGAACCGCGTGACAGTCATAGGGGAGGGCGCATTCAGTGGATGTAGTGGGCTTACGACTATGACAGTCCCGTTTGTCGGTAGAAGTGCTAATGCGACTGAAGCGACTGCAGAAACGTTGTTTGGTTATATATTCGGTGCTTCCTCATATACTGGCGGGAAAAATGTCAAAATGTATTATTCTTCCTCTTCGTGTAAGGAATATTGCATTCCAGAGTCATTACGAAGTGTAACAGTGACCGGGGGAAATTTATATTACGGAGCTTTTTATGGTTGTGAGATGCTAACGAGTATAAAAATACCTGGTAGCGTGACGAGTATAGGAGTGTATGCATTCTATGGATGTAGCGGACTTACGAGCATAGATATACCGAACAGTGTGACGAGCATAGGAAGGGGTGCGTTCTCTGGATGTAGCGGGCTTACGAGCATGGATATACCGAACAGCGTGACGAGCATAGGAAATTATGCATTCTATGGATGTAGCGGACTTACGAGCATAGATATACCGAATACTGTGACGAGCATAGGAGGGTCTGCATTCTATGGA
>JAEEGL012296096.1_pt1 | contig 12621 bp, 12 predicted proteins | sample 9134231 | NCBI WGS metagenome assembly JAEEGL01 (sample SAMN16246548, study PRJNA631951) | gut metagenome | biome: gut microbiome; feature: rumen; material: fiber-attached | host: Bos | place: Iran: Karaj | collected 2018-10
ATGACCTCCACACCGTGGGAGGCCAGCATCAAGGCCGTGGGAAGGCCGATATAGCCGAGGCCGATAACGTTGATCATTTTTTCTTGACTATGATTCTTTTAACAATGTTTTTTGCATTCTGAAGCGCCAGCTCCTTTGCCCACCGAAGGCCGAAAGGATTCCAGCGCTGCGGATGGACTGTGACCATGAGGTTCTTCGGAATGACTCCACGACAGAGGCCGTCGATGACATCATCCGTGGTATGGAAGGTCAGCCCGCGAGCTGTCCACTCGTCCTGGTACTGCGGAATCTTGTCCCGCACACTTACTTTGTAGCCGTCCCATCGGCGCCCCGTATCCGTAAGGTAAAACACCTCCGAAAAGTCAGTATCCAGATAAGGCTCATTCTCGATACCGAGATCCTTATAGTCATATTTCTTCCAAATATCCTTGCTGTCATACGGCGACCGGGGGCTTCCGTGCATGCAGATGCTCCGGACCGGTACCAGTTTCCGCAAGGCCTCCAGATTCTTGCAGAAATCCGCATAGGCCTCGTCGACATCACCGTCGCAAGTCGTCAAGGATTCATAGTGATAGCCTACCTCGTGTCCCAAGGATGCGATTTCTCGGATGATTTCCTCGTCCCAGCTCTCCGGAACAGCCCGGAAATAGTAGATACCGAACATCCCCTTCTCAGCTTCCAGTCTCGCTGTCCGAATGGAATTCCCGGGCAAAAGGTCCACATCGTGACGAAGAATCAACGACTCGAAGCCATAAGCTTTCAAAGCATCTAGCAGTGCAGCGTATTTCTCCAGTGTAAAATCCATCATCTGAAATTAAATTGATAATCAGGATTCTCCAACATAATCTTCAGGCTCTCTGGATAGTCTTCAATGAACCATACCAGAAACTTGGCCAGATCGATCTTCTCCGACAACATCCGTTCCCTACGCTCCAAACACAATTTCTTTCGCTCCGGTTCATCCAACCATTTTTGGACAGACTGGAAAAAGCCGTTGATATCGTTTGACTTGTGGCTGAAACCCAATTGATACTTGTCTTCGATCTCGTTCAAATAGGCCAACCGACCGGAAAAATCATTCAGCCGGATAAACGGTGTTCCCAAGACGCCCGCCTCCGCGGCCATCGTCTGGCTGTCGCCGATGAACAAGTCCGCAAACGCTATGATGTGATGGATGTCAAGAGGGTCGATGTGCATCCGGTACTTCTCGAGTTCAGATTCAAGCGGGCGCTCAGAAGTAATATACACGCGCCCATACTCGGAGAGCATCGACACCAGCCTCAAAGCAGTTTCTTTCTCGATTCCATGGATACCAGTGTCGTGATGGGCTGTCAATTGAGCGAAACGGACCAAATAGAAAGGACGGTCAGATGGAATGCCGTACTTTTCTAAATAACGGCGGTCAGGCGTGAAATGGTTCGGGTGAAGATAGGCCAGCTCGTGATAAGAATGATGCCCTATCTTTTTGTATTCCCATTTCCCGGCACTACAGATGGTCGGTGCGATGACACCCGTGAAGAAAGGGTAGAACAACTTGGCAAAAAGAGGCGTAGCTTCCGCATCATCCTCATCACAATCAAAGGAGGGTATCCCCGCCAATTTGCCAGCATAGGCGATTGCTCCGTCGCAACCAATCATAAAATCCGGTTTTGTCTGCCTGACAATCCTCATGACCGCGCCGGTCTTTTGTATCAAGGACAGAGCCAGCCCAACCTTGCCTGTATTCCGGGAACGTTCTTTAATCTTTACATATTCCATCCCAGCATTGACGCATAGCTGCTCCAGGACATCCTTCGGACGAATGACTACCACAATCTTATGCCCATGAGCCTTCAAGGCATCGATTGTATTCCGGAACAGATGGAAATGCGCCGGATGGCTAATCATGAACAGGTATGTTTTCATCACTTTTTCATCATATTTACAGCCAATTTACCCAGCTTGTACAAGGGTTTGTTGGCAACATAACGATATCGGCCGAACTCGACCAATTCGCCTCCAAACTTTGCTTTGAAATCTCTGACTCCATAGCCTCCGTCTCCAGGCGCTCCGGCGCCCATCATATCAAAACATTTGAATCCATTCTCGGCGGCAAAGCGGATGCCGTAATAGGTTGCCACCGTGGATGGATATACACTCTTGTATACGCCATCCCGCCCGCACGCGAACCACTCATAGACCGTATCGTCATCATGAACGCATACGGTTCCACCGATAATCTCCCCTTCATACCGGACCAGGATAAACTTGCTAAAAGGGGCATCATACAACTTGTCGAAAAAAGACAACGGAAAAAGCGGGGTTTTCACCCGCGTCTTGTACAAATGCTCCAATACACTATAAAAGGCGACGACATCCTCCCGGGACGGATTCATCTCAATGACAGTACCGTTTTTCAGGGATGTCTTGACATCCCGCTTACGGCTCTTCCCCATTCGTTCCTCAACGATTTCGGGATTCCCCGTGTCGATGATGAAATCGTAATGCGGCTCATAGGAGAAACCAGCCTTCTCAAAGATCGGACGGAAAACCGAATAATCCCTAAAATTCCGGAATTCAATATAAATGGCATTCCCTCGAAGCCCACGAATGCACTGATCCAACACGGAACGGATTTCATCTTCTCGGATATCTTCCGAAAAGGACGGCCCCGCATTGACAATGGCTCTTCTGGAGAGGAAACGCTTCAAAACTCCCCCATCGCTTTGGATATACCCCTGGATTCTGCCTACGAGATTCGCTCCTCGCAAAACGTCATATCGAAATGGTTTGAAAAGGCCCGTACTTTCAATAAAAAAGTAGTATGCGTCTGACTGGAATAAATCTTTCATTTACACAAAATCAAACTATATATCTCTTTAATCCTAGCCGATATCTGAGTATTCGTCAGCCCATCCCTAATAATGGCTTCCCGGCCACGAGTTTTTCTGCCGAAGGCAAATGCCTGCTTAAGTGTATCCGCGAGGGATATAACATCGGAAGCCGAAATATGGCAACCGTCGATTCCCTCAATCCGTTCCCTGACATCGCCGACATCCACACTCACGATGGGACAGCCACAGGCCAATGCTTCTTTGATTACTTGCGGCGAGCCTTCCGTGAAAGAAGTCATCAGAAAAGCGTCGACAGCTTGCATCAAGGTGGCCACCTGTGGGCGAGAATAGCCTTTCAATTCTATCAATTCGGCTTCAGGAACCAGTTTCATCGCCGCTTTGGCCAGCGATGCATTCTTGACGGGATTGTCAAAGGCACCAGCGAAAAGAACATATTTCCCTGTCGGATACAATCCCATCTGACGGCGGGCATCAGCCTTGTCCATAACGGGATAATCCTCCAGATCGATCCCGCACGGAATCAGCGCGAAATTACTCTGCGGACGGGCGATATCCACGTTTTTCTGCGAGACGAAAATGTTGAACCTGGAGCGGCGGATGCTCTTTCTCGACAGACGAAGGACTCTCGGGTCATTGATGTCACTGCCATGATATGTTGTGACGACAGGGATTCTTCGTTGATAATTGGCCAGCAGCCCGCACAGGCCGTAATGGGCATGGATGATGTCGGGGGGGAACTCCCGGATGGCTTTCCTGAGTTTCGGAAGCTGCCGGAGATATCCAGTGATTCCCTTTCCGTCCACACCGAAATACCGGCATTCAATGCCCTGCTTTTCAATGGCGTCAACTTGCTCCGTAATGAACGGGGCGTAACGGCCATTCTTGCAACGGGCGACGATCAATACTCTCATACGCCTCAGAAAAGACCCCGACTCCCTAACTTGAAATACGCCCAGGCAATTTCCATCAAACATACAAAGAAACACCAGGGAGTAAACAATTTAAACGTCTTTCCACGCAAAACCGAGACGCCATATGCCCACATCATAATCAGACAAGGAAGACCAGGAAGCAAAAAACGTTCTGAATTACTGAATCCACTCAATGAAATAACACCGAGATATGCAATGACAAACGAACCAATTAATGAGAAATCTCTCCATTTTTTTCTTCGAAAAGCCTCGTAGAGTGCAAGAAGAGCAAAGAACCCCATAAAGTTTCGTATATAATTACCTCCGTGTTTGGTTTGCTGGGCATACTGCTGATCAACATCAACCATTGTAGAGAACGGTAGGACGAAGACCATTGGAGCCATAACGGCTCCTGTGGCATATTGCGCCCACTGGTTACCTCTTGATACCTGTTCCATTCTCTTTTGCTGTACATTATCTCCACGACCTTCCCAATAAGATTCAACCTCGTTTACGATAGTTCCACCACTCGCAATAAGAAGGCAAAAAACACCCCAACTGATCAGAGCCACCCTTCTCCAACCTTTCTTCATGGTAGGCGCCGAAGAAAACAAAACGGCACTGGCAAAAGAAAAGATAGCCGCCGCCCCCATAATCGTTCGGAAGAAAAAAAGACCGACAGCAAGGAGAGAGGGAAGAAGGACATTCCAAAAATTGATCTTTCTACTTCTCAAGAGATAATCCGCCCGCTCCAAGAATGCAACTTCAAAGAAGATCATCTCTGTCTCTTTCAAATGGTAGCCACAGTATATGATCAGATTGGGCATCAATGCCGTCATGATTCCAGCCATACGACCTGTAGACTCACCGAAATTGCGCGATGAAATCCTATAAACCAGAATGCACATGTAGGCGCTAAGCAGAGCCTTAATAAATCGAGGGATTATAATGATTGGCCCAATCAAACGATACAAAAGAGCGAGACAGAAGGGGTAGCCCACATCGGAAACACCTTGGAATCCAGTTCCAAAGTAATAATTCCAAGTAACACTCCAAGGCTCACTAGCCAACCATTTGGCTTCCTCATGATAGCCAAGGGCATCACCCGTATCAAACTCAAAAGGTTGGCCTGTTGCCTGTATATAATAGTAATAAGAAGCAATTACCCATATTATTCGAAGCATCAGCGCAAGAAAGAAGACACTTTCAATATACCTTTTGGCAGGAACATCCCTCCATGCTTCTGAAGCATAACTGGAGTAATAGAAGAAGCCGGCAACACACAAGACCCCCAAAGCCATATATCCGAATTTCATCGTATAACTGAAAAAAAGGAAACTGACGGCTACAAGAGAAATCAAATAAACGAGCAGTGCTCGATGGGCGATTTGTTTGGGGAAGTATGGAATCATTTTATGAGATATCGTTTAAAATGGAGTTATAAACTTGAGAGACCGCTTCGGAAATAATCCCCCAGGAATAAGATTGCGCAGCATTCCGGCAGTCTTGTGACATTTTCACCCAATCATCCCGTAATGTCAAAATATGCTCTATAGCAGCAGAAAAGGAGGCTATATCTCCATAATCTACCAGTAATCCGGTCTTTCCATCTGTGACGACATAGGGAATACCACCCACCTTTGTAGAGACAACGGGGAGACCCGTAGCCATTGCTTCTGCCAAAGCAATTCCTTGAGACTCTTCTTGACTGTGCAATGCAAAGAGATGGGCTTGGCTATAAAGACGGCAGAGTACTTCTCTGGGAACATCAGTGAGAATTGATATCCTGTCCTTGAAAGGGCTGGAAGCAAGATGCTCTATTATTCTCCCATAATAGTCAGTTTCAGCCAAACTGCCACAAATTGTGAGATGGGCATCCGGAGCCATCTTACAAAGCCGTTCAAAGGATTGGATCAAAAGCAAATGACCTTTTCTTTTTGCGATAGCCCCAACTGATAAAACTACTCGAGAATCTTTGGAGCAGGAAAGCTGATAGAACCGTTGATCGATTCCCTGCGGAATAACTGTCATATGGGGGACAGAAATAAGATGATACTTCCTGATTGCCTCTTCAACATACTTTGTGTCAACGATAATCTCTTTGACTGCACTCAGTAATTTTCTTTCCGCAGAAGATTGGACGACCAATTGATATAGCGCCTTCAATGAGAAATGCTTTTTCAACAGTTTCCTTTTTTCAACATTAATCAGTCCGTGGACAGTAACGACAACGGGCATCTTGCTATTTCTCAACGCTTTGTATAATTTCCAATTGAAAGGTCCAGTGCCGTGAAGATGACAAATGTCAGGCTTAAGCGATAAAATGACTCTTAATATATCCGTAATCCGACTAAGCGAATCTTTTTGATGCTTCCCTTTGTTTCGAAAACGGTAAACGATCATTTCTTCCATCCTATCTACTGAGTCCTCACACTCAAATCGAGGAAGATCCAAAACAAAAACAGAATGAATCGCGGCTTGTTCTGAAGCCAGCCCATAGACTGACGATTCCACGCCTCCCCGGATAATATCAGGGCTCAAGGGAAACTGACCGATTTGGACAATGCGCATTAACGATTCTGTTTTTGGAGAAATTGGATTAAAAACTGTTTGCAAAGGGAACCGACACGTAATAAAACTTCGCGAATCTTCAAGAGTCCAACAGGCATCTTGAATAGGAAAGCCTCTTTATCTGGTTGCTTTGTCCAGTCAACTTTGGCAAGCTCTTTCTTTGCTGAATTATGGTATTGACTGGATAAATAATATGGGAACAACCCATATGTCCTAAGATTGTCCAAAAGCTGTTTAAGTTCCGGGTTGGACTTCTCCGAGTCACCAAGATAATCTAGATTCCAAAGTATGTGGAATCTCGGGTCCTGTAATTTGCTAATGCCTCGCCAAGCAGGATCCGAATCTTGATAGTAATACGAAAGAGGTTCATCGAGGAATGCCACCTTGTATTTCAATACAATCTTGATCCACAGATCGAAATCTTCTCCCAATTTCAAATGAGGACGGAATCCACCCATCTCATCAAAAACAAACCTGGAAAGAGAAACAGCACCGGTCCACAAAGGCATCTTCAGTCTTTCCGCATATATTCTGCAGTAATTGATATAACCCGTGTCTGCACCTAATACACAAACTCGCTCTACTCCGTTTTTGACATAATAGTAGTTCGCCCCATAAATGCCGGCATCAGGATATGCCCGAATCAGCCCGTCCATTTTTTCCAGAAACGAGGGTGCCCACCAATCATCGGCATCCAGAAAACAAAGATAATCTCCCCGAGATGCCGCAACACCTTTGTTCCTAGCTGTACTGACGCCGGAATTAGTCTGTTGGATTATCAGACAGGACACATCACTATCAGCCAGAACAGACTGGGCAACGTTCAAAGAATCATCCGTACTTCCATCGTCTACGACAATAAGCTCATAATCTCGGAAGGTTTGTGACATGACACTACCAAGCGCTTTCCGTACGTAAGGTGATTTGTTATACAACGGTATGATAACCGAAAACCTCATTTACTCCATTTTTCAATCTTGAACAGGCATCTTTCCAGGAACCAAACCAGTTTGTATGCCCAGGTATATCTATTGAGTCGATCCATCTGTTCGATAGGGAATGCCCATTTCTCGTAATCGGCAAGAACAGCGGGGGGAACAATCTGTTCCAAGACATGTCTCCTTTCTTTCCTGTCTAAATCTTTGTTCGTCTCGCTGATTCCGTTCATATCAAATAAGGAAACATCAAGATTTACATAGACCGGCTTCTCCGCTCCGAAAACAATCGCCTGCAGATACCATTTCCAATCAGAAACAATCTTCAGAGTTTCATCATATAGACCATACGTGTCAAATAAATCCTTGCGGATGTACGCAGGAGAATGGTTCAAAGTTCCGTTAAAAAAACCAAGAAAGGTAATATCCCTTCCTGCAAAGCTCCTATCACGAAAAACCTTTCCAGTGGGCATATCCTTAAGCATATTACCGTATAGGATGGAAGGGGTGCCATTCTGATTCAATGCCTCGATCATCTTTTCGGTCACATCGTCCGCTACCAGGCAATCACCGCTATTGAGGAACTGAAGATAACTTCCAGAGGCCATCCGAATTCCTTTGTTCATAGCATTGTAAATACCTTTGTCGGGCTCGGAGATCCATTTCAGACGATTCCCGAACTGCCCGGCAAGTCGCTCAATCACTGCAACACTCCCGTCTGAACTGGCACCGTCGATAACAATATATTCAAAATCTGTTCGGACCTGGGAGAGGACGCTATTCATCGTCTTTTCCAGCCCAGAGGCATTATTGCGATTGATGGTGATTATGCTAAGAATCATCGCTTTATCAAGGAAGAATACAGTTCAATATATTGCTTTCCGACTATTTCCGGAGTAAAGCTTTCAAGCACCTTTCTCCGAGCATCTCGCGAGAGATGACCATCTTTGTTGTTTTCCAGACACCAAAGGATACCTTCTGCAAGATCGGAGCTATTTTTTTCTTTCGCTAGATAACCGTTACTCTTTTGTTCAACCATATCCTTGTTCCCTCCGATGTCAAATGCGACAACGGGGGTACCACAAGAAAGGCTTTCCATAATCGTACAACTCAGATTCTCGCTTAAAGACGGAACTACGGAAACCGCAGCCGCTTGATACAGGGAAACCAATTTCAAATTATCTCTAACTATTCCCATATCAATCACTTTGATTCCTGCGATCGTATTATCAAAACTATCATTCGATCCAAAGACAACAACTTCCATCTCCGGATGAATCAATGAAGAAATAGCATTCAATGCGCCAACCAAAAACCTATAGCCCTTGTTATCATCCCGCACAGCGTTCATCGCTCCAAAAAGGATATATGCCTTACCCGGGTCTAGATGAAGGCGTTCACAGGCCTCATACCTATCTCCTGGGCAGAATAACTCGACATCTATACAATTCGGAATAACATGGATATCAAAGCCACCTAACAATGAACTCTTTCGTACGCATTCTGCCATCCAACGGCTGGGCGCGACAATGTGCAAATCAAGAGCACTGAAAATCTTCGCCTTCTTTTTCCAAACGCGATGACTCAAGTCATTCGGGTCATCAGACTTAAGGGAGGGACAACACCCACATTCTTTTTCAAAGCCCCTGCACTCCATCGGAAGGTGACAGATACTGCAAAAGGGCCAACTATCGTGCAGTGTCCAGACAATGGGTTTTTCTTTGGGGAGTTGGTCTAGTGGCAGGAAACGTCGGTTAATCCAGTGAAGATGCAAAACATCATAGTCTAATTTCCTAAAAGCGCCAAAAATGTCTGTGGCCCGCAAATCAGACATATAGAATACAGAACGGTTTGGATATCTTCCCCAAGCCCATTGTTGCAATTTGTTCTTGCATTTATTCCGAATCCAGTCAAAAACGGCATAGAACGGACTATTTGGCACCAACCTAGTCAACGCAACGACATCCTCTCCTTTTGTTCCCTTACTCTTGACAAACATCCGGCTCTCAACTCCCAAATCATTCACCGCCCGATGAATACGATATGCAGCACGGGCAGCCCCGCCCGTAGTATCCGAAGTACTAACAGAAAGAACTTTCATTCTACCGCTCACTCCTCACTTTTTTATACGCCATCAGAAGTTGATGCAAGAATCCTTGATCATAATACATCCAATTATAAATACGTGAAATCCAATCTTTGATCCACCCCCGAGAATGCACCTTAGCGAAACAAATGTAATCTCTCTCGGTGTCAACGACCAAATTTTGAGGATGCTTTAACGGAAGAATGCTGAATGATGGCCGATTCCCTCTTCCGTCGTTCTTTAAAGTATGTGTTCCTTCTCCGTCAAATCCGATATTACTTACCAAATTAACTTGAGGATGAATTGTGACGCCTTCGTTGTTGAACAGATGAATCTGCATCTGATAATCCCAATAACTCTTCTTCTCTTTGTCCTGCTGAATCTCCAGCACCTTGAAATACCACCAATCCGCTTCAACAACGGAATACAAAAGACTCTTACAATGCTTACGGAATCTCTTGGCGTCAAGACTCAACAAATCCAAATCAAACCCTTTCCATGCCCTGGCCCAAGAAGCCCACGCTCCGGTAATCATATAGTGGGAGAATCCATAAGACTCCTTGCAATTCCACTTATTATTATAGAGCGTACTGCTGATATACATTACCTTGGGATTCTCCCGATAACGGTCTAAAAGTTCGGCACAGTAATCAAAAAAATCGGGATGCGGAAGGCAATCATCCTCCATCACTATTCCCTCTTCAACTTGACTGAAGAACCAGCTGATTCCGGTCATCGGACCAGCGCCACACCCCAAATTGTGGTCTGCAGAATAAGTATGCAAGTGACAATCCCAATCAACGAGTTCGGAGATTACAGACCGGACCATGGCGCATTTCTCCAGGTCATCAGCATTCTCCTCCCTTTCTCCATCCTGGAACACAAACAACTCTTCAGGTTGTTTGTTGCGAATGACAGAAAGCACCTGACGAACATGATCGGGGCGGTTGAATGTGATGAGAAGAATCGGCTTTGTCATCCTTTATTATGCTTCTTTTTATACAAAAAGGACAATACATCCGCGAAAACCGGACCGATGAATGGGAAAAGCAGCAACCGGCTAAGCCAATTCATCAAAGGTTTCAACGCCATAATATCTTTCCTATCAAGCAAAGAATAGAAACCCTTTCGTTCAGATCTAGATGTTCTAAACAAATAGATTGGGAAACCGCAAATATACTTGCCAACGGCGACATTCTTCATCAACTCCTTGCAAGAGCGATCTTGAATCTCCCCAGCAAGCCGCAATAGTTCTTTCCCGCAAAAGAAGGCATAATCATAAATCATTTTCGCAGGATACCTCTTAGAGAAAGAACCAGAAATCGATTCTGGATTAACGCGGTATAAGTAGAGCACATCAGGGACAGATGCAATCCGCTCAGACTTTATGATAGCCTCGGGCATGAAGACAGTATCTTCCCAATACGTTTTCTCGGGGAAAGACAATCCTTGAGAGCGAATGAAATCTGTGCGATAGATAAAGCGCCAAACATATCCCATATGGCGGGTAATATCGTTACGAAAAGCTTTCGACACGAATGTGGGGCCGTCCTGTACGGGCATCGCCGAAAAAACAAGATGTCTCGATAAAACCTCGTCCTTCAGATTGATCTTACAATAATTGAATGCCAAAATATCCAACTTGTTTGCCATACAGCATTGGATAGCTTTCCTAACTAAACTCCCTTTAACCAAATCATCCGCATCAACAAACCATAAGTATTCCCCTCTCGCATTTTCGATGCCAGTATTCCTAGCTCCGCCCAAACCTCTATTAATTGAATGAGAGATAATCCTTAATTCCGAATGGGACTGAGCATTCTGACGAAGGATATCAAGGCTTCCATCTGGAGAACAATCGTCGATAGCTAGTATTTCATACTCCGAACTAGGTACCCCACACGAATAAAGGGAATCTAAACAATGCTGAAGGAAACTCTCAACATTGTAACAGGGGACAATGAATGAAAGACGAATGCCAGTTCCTTCAGTATTCATTATTTCCCGATTTGAGGTCTCTTTGATAAGAGACGCACAACTCCCAACCACAACTCTCTGCTATACAAGAAAGTGAATAAAAACCTATGTTTTCGGTTCATGAACGGTCTCAACCGCCGGACAATCTCTCGATGATTAATTGTTTCAGAATAAAAACGAGACAACTCTGAACCATCCATCCTTGAGAGAAAGGGAAGAATCGAATTTAAACACCACTTCTGTGTTTGACTAAGATCAGTTCTTATCGGCTGCTTGAGAACGACCTCATCATTCTCAAGGATGGAAAAAACCTCATTCGCGAAAAGCATCCTCTCCGAGAACAATACTTCGCCTTTTAATCTCAGATTGGCAACGGAGTAAGGATTTGTACGATAGACATATCCAAAGTCAGAGCATGATGAAACTCGATTTGCCACAGGAAGCGCCTTCCATAAGAATACGACATCTTGAGATTTCCGCATTATCGGAAACTTCAAGTCATTCTCCTTGATGAATCCCATTCTAAAAAGGCATCGCCACACTATACATAGTTTCGATAATTCTCCCGGGAAAAACTTAATTACATAATCCTGTCCTGGCAAAGACTCCGTATTCGCAAACAATTGCTGAGAACTCTTTCCTCTTTTATTCTCATCGACTATATAATTATTAAAAAAAAGGATGTCGAGATTATCTTCATCTACTCTAGATAACAAAGAGGGAACCGCAGCCGGAACAATCATGTCATCTGGATCAACAAACCAAACATACCGACCTTGCGCGGCCTGTATTCCCGAATTCCTTGCACCTCCGGAGGTCAAATTAACTGTATGATCTATCAATTGAAGATTGGAGTGTTCTCTAGAGAACTGAGATAAAACCATTTGAGTGTTATCAGTCGAACAGTCGTTGACACATATTACCTCAAATGTATCTTCTGGCCAACCCAAATCATAAATACTGTTCAAGCAGTCCGAAATATAGTTGCCGACATTATAACAAGGCAAAATGAAAGAAAGATTTATCATCTCTTTAGAGTACAATCCAGTTACTACAATAGATGTCGGGAGTTTCCTCGTGGTAAAACCAGACTCTAGGCGCAATTACCTCTTTATTATTGTGTTGATTAAGCCACGCTCCCCACCAACTGAAACTGCTATTCGCAATGATATTGTGACGGCACTGCGTCATCAACCACATATCAAATGGACTATCTTTACCATTGTTCCAATCTACGAAAGTAATCTGTTTTGCGAACAAATGATCTCGACACCAAGGAATATCGTTAGAGAATACATAGAAATGAA
>JAEEGL014500418.1_pt1 | contig 12621 bp, 1 predicted proteins | sample 9134231 | NCBI WGS metagenome assembly JAEEGL01 (sample SAMN16246548, study PRJNA631951) | gut metagenome | biome: gut microbiome; feature: rumen; material: fiber-attached | host: Bos | place: Iran: Karaj | collected 2018-10
ATGTTGGGTCCCATTGAAACCGCATCAAGGCCGGGAACCTTGGCGGATAAGAGTCCGCACTCAAGGCCTGCGTGGATGGCCTCCACTTTGAGTTCCTCACCGAACATGTCCTTGTAGATCTCGCAGATCCTGTCTCTGAAATCGGACTTATCCACAAACTCCCAAGCAGGATACTCGCCGTGGAAAGAAACGTCTGCACCAAGTCCGGATGCAACCAGCTCAACCTGATCATGAAGCCAGCTGTAGGCTGCTCCCACAGAGCTTCTCAGGGAATAACCAAGACCCAGTTCCTTTTGAGTCATGTAGCAAACTCCGAGATTGAGAGAAGTTTCAACAAGGCCCGGGATCGCATCACTCATACGCTGGATACCATTGGGAAGTGCAGAGATCAGGGTGATAACCCTATGGCTCTCCCTCTTGGTAAGAGGATGCCAGCCAACCGCTTCCTCCGGAAGATCAAGCTCGATAGCCTTTTTTGCATCGGTGATGAGCTCACAAGTAAGTCTGATATCAGGATCAGCGATGTGATACTCTGCATGTATGGAGTCGGACAAAGCAGGGATCATCTCCGCTACTTTGTCTGCCATCTTTTTGGGAACCGAAATAAGCGCATGTGACTCTCTGGGGATGGCATTGTCCTTGGAACCGCCCTCCAGTGCTACGATACGCATATCCGCCTCACGACGAAGAGTCGCCAGAACACGATTGAGAAGGATGGTGGCATTGGCACGTCCTTTGTCGATCTCGTCTCCGGAATGGCCACCCTTAAGTCCGGTAACGGACAAAAGCATGCGAATGTCTCCGCGAACTCTTTCTCTTTTCAGAGGAAGTACGATATCGGACCTGCCGCCACCTGCGCAGCTGGCAAGGATACTTCCCTCTCCCTCGGAATCCAGGTTGAGAAGCCTGCGCCCCTTCAGCATGGAAAGATCGATATCTCTGGCACCGTCCATGCCCACCTCTTCGGAAACCGTGATCACAACCTCCAAGCGGGGATGCTTTAATTCCTTGTCATCCAAAAGAGCCATGGCGTAGGCGACCGCTATACCGTCGTCACCTCCAAGGGTAGTTCCCTTGGCCGAAAGAGTATCGCCATCCAGCACCAGATCAAGGCCCTCGGTCTCCATGTCCTTGGAACAACCGGCCACTTTTTCACAAACCATGTCCATGTGCCCCTGGATAACGATGGGGGGCACGTCCTCGTAGCCCTCTGAGGCTTCCTTGATAATGATGACGTTGTAAATGGAATCCTGATGGACCTCCAGATCCCGATCCTTTGCGAATTTGACAAGGTGGTCACTGATGGCCTTTTCCTGATATGAAGGACGGGGAATCGCTGAGATCTCCTCGAAATACTTGAAAACTGATTTTGGCTCTACGCCGCTTAAAATGCTCATTTAATTCACCACTACCTTTTCATGCCGGAAGCTTGCTTCTGAAGCTCAATAAACAAAATACACCACTATTCTATTATATCTTTTATGGAAAAATAGCGCAATGGAAATTGAGGGATGGCTGCTTGCAAAACGGATGGAGATATAGTAGAATGTGTAGGTTCGATATGGATGCAGAGGTACTCAAGTGGTCCAAGAGGGAGCACTCGAAATGCTTTAGGCCGGTTTCCCGGTGCGTGGGTTCGAATCCCACCCTCTGCGCTCAAAAAGCTGCCATTTGGCAGCTTTTTTAAGCGCAGAGGGTGGGATTCTTACATTTTTACATTTTTATTTCGCTTCCTTTTTATTTGTTTTTGTTGCGCAGCGCTTTGATCTCCTTTTCGGCCTCCAGCATATTCTTTTCAAGTACTGCATTGGCATCGAGAGACGTAACCTCCTCTGCTCCAAAGAAGGCCAGGTTGGTCTGTTTCATCTGAATTACCGTCTGGGCATAGTGACTCTGTGCGGCAGTGTCACCTTTTGCCCTTCTTTCAGCCATGCCGTTTATCAGATCGACCATCGTAGTTTTAGCCAGCTTGTTTCCATACTCGGTGCCGTGAACCGGATTTCTAATGAGTTCATATCCCACCATCATCAGGTTCTTGAACTGCTGCATGGCCTTGATCCTGGCCCTGAGCTTGATCATATCTTCCTCAGTATACTTGAGGCCCTCTACTTTGCCGGATTTCAGAATTGAATCATATTCTCTGGATGTCTCATAGAACTCAAACACCATACGCAGTTTTGTCATCTTGATCTCAGCATTCTCAAGAAGCTCTTTCTGGTTCGTAAAGTTAAACTCAGACATATCCCAGCTGTTTATCTCGTCAAATATAAGCTCAAATGCGCGGGCCTTGGCTGTGGTTGCCTCAACCGTAGCGCCATCCTTTTCATCGGTACCTGTCATAAGCGCTTTAAACATCTCATAGCCCTTCTCCTTGTCGATCTTATTAAGGACTATCATAGATGAAAGAACGGTATTTGTCTTACGGGAAATCTCTCCTCCCTTGAATTGAATGCCATCCTTTTGCTGGCGGCCGGAAGTATAATTGCTAAATGCATCATAGACAGCCTGACCGCTTGTGATGGCATAATCTGCCTGTTCGGCAACTGACATATTGGACTTGTCGATACCCTCACCGAACTTGCTTTTGAGAACCATGTCAAAAGCCTTACCGTCTCCAAAAGTGATCCCTTTCCACTTTTCCCAGAGTGCTACCCATTTGTCATAAGCCTTCTTTTCCTCCGGAGTGCTCACTAAATTCTTCCGGAACTTCTCCAGGCTCTCCCTGGACATACCGGGCGCTAAGGTTGTTTTTTCCAGTCTAAAGCCTTTGGCATCAAGACTTCTGAGGCCCGGCTCAAGAAGGAGTTCTCCATAAGCAACCAGATAATCAAAATACTTGTTGTGGAATGCCCTGTATTTGCTGATAGTTTGCTTGTTCTCCTCACTTAGTGTAAGCTGATGCTGCGCAGCAAATGTCTCCACTTCATCACATGCCTGATTGGCATTCCAATAAGTGCCAATAAACTTCACATTTAATCTATCCAATTTGTGGATGTCTTCAACAGAAGCTTTGCCGATCCTTTTTAGCAGCTCATTCATGTCATGCTGCTTTTTTTTGGCAGCGTTTTTTCCGGAGTATTTATTACCGGTGATTTTTTCCCAGGTATATTCTTTGTTTTTAACAGTCTCATAAGCTTTATGGATATCGTTTAATACTACGGTAATTCCGGAATAATGTGACCTGAACATACCTTCAAGCTTCATCTGCTTCGTATCGCAACCGGGCTTATATTCCAAAGTTTCGGGGGCAATAACGGAATAGCCCGCCGTTATCTCGTTAATCCTTTCTTCATCCTTTGTAAGACCTTCATCTTCACCTAAACCGCTCTCTAAAAAGATTTTCCGGCGCTCTTTGTCACGGATCGCCATAATATCCTCATATGTTACCAGGACGGATTCTTTATCCTTCATTGCATCCTGCGTAAAGCCAATGGTAGCGTTAAGGGACTCTCCAAACTCTCCCAAAACTCTGATCCTGTTAATCTCCTCCGCAGTTATGTAGATGCCCTTATACTTTTTGGCATCCATACCATCTTGTAACTTCTCAACTTCAGAAGCAAATGCCTTGAGCTGTGAAAACAACTGAAGCAGAACGATCTTTTCCGAAAAATGAGAAAAAATATCCTCTTCCGTCTGTGTCTTGTCAAATATGGATATGTCCATATTAAGAATATTATCAACCATCATACGATAGGACTTGAGCTTTACATCTTTTTTTTCGCTGGCAGCACCATTCAGAAGCTCTCTGTACTTGTCATCCGTCCATTTTTCGCGGACAAACTCGGTTTTTTTACCATCTTCTGTTTCTTTGCGCACCACGTACTCGCTCATAGTAAGACCGCATACCAATGCGATCTCACGCTCCAGCTGAACCTGATTATCTGCAGACAAATATGCAGCCGAGGTAACTTTTTTACTCCTATTTATGGTTTCCTGGCCGTTGTTGAAATAGTCGCGCTTTGCCTTGCGCTGCTCAATTATCAGGGCTCTTTGCTTTTTCTGTGACTTGGACAGACTACGGCCGTCAAGAATATTAAGCCATCTTACAGACTCAGCCAGGTCATCATCCGCATCCTTTTTGATCTTAGCCAGCTTTTCTGCCTCGACCTCTTCAACAGACTTTTCCACAAAAGCATTATCATTGTATTTTTTAACGGCGTTCTCATCTCCCGCAATCAAAGACAGCTTGAGGTCATACATATCCAGTTCCTGGCGCAGGGTATCCACACGGGCTCTAAGCTTGTGGATCTCGTCAACATCTGTGAAATGACCAAAAGCAATATGCCTGTCCAAGACTTCCTGCAAAGGTTCAAGAACCTCTGCTCTCATGGATTCGAGAGTTGTATCTTCCATCAACTCATCAAAGTTCATAAGAGCAACATTAGGAATCACCAGCGAATTGACCTTTTGACGCACTTGTTCCGTGGTCAAGTCCTGCTCCGGACGAGCGATGGATCTTTGGCGCAAATATGAAGGTGTAGCTCTTTGTGCAAGGCGATCAGCTGCCATATCAACAATACTGATGCCCTCGATATGCTTTGCCTGTGCCTCCTTCTCAGCCCTGGCATTTGCAAAAGCCCCCAGATCATCATAGCCTGCCGCCTTTTGAACAGCAGAATTAAGACGCTGCCTGTACTCCTGATAATTCTGTGGCAGCCCCTTTTTATCCTTATGGGCATTCATGGCGTCCTCAAGGGCAGTTGCATAAACGGACTGGCCGCTTACAACAAATGACTGAATGGCATCAAGGGCCTTTTTTACTAGCTTCTGTCTGTCACGACCCCATCCCCTGATTCGATAACCGGATCTTTTTTTGAGATAATTGAGAGATGCCGCCATCAGATCACCCATAGCCGCAGCGGCCTCAGCGTCTGTCTCTGCCTCACGAAGAGCTGTCGCAGCCCTCTGCACGGGAGCAGAAGACTCCTCTTTGACATCCTCCCAAAGCATGATCTCGTCAAGTACCCCCTTAAAGCTGAAGGGAAGCTGCTGCCTCTTGGATTTGTAGACCGGATTCTTTTTTTGAACCTGATCGGCCTGGCCGGAGCCGGGGTACACGGGTGGCATATTTTTATTGACCTCCGTGATAAAGCCCTTAAGCTGAGCGACCCGACTCTGCTTTCGCTCCTCTATGGGCGCCTGTGCACCCTCTGACTTTTCCGTGGTCTGCAGGTTCTTTTGCTCCTGCAGGCGGTCGTGCTCCTCTTTTCTTTTCTGCTGATCCTCAAAAATCTGCTGAGGCTCTTCCTGCTTTTTAACCTCGATAGTAACGGGCTGAAGTTGAAGCTGATCCTGAATTTCACTCATAGTCTTATTCTCTCATCTTTCACAAAATGGTATCCTGCATTACCAAGGAAATGACGATTGAAGCGCTTCCTTGCGCCAAAGCGCATATATACGGCGTTTGCGGACATAGTTTTTACTTTGTTCGTATGATTCTAGCAGTCTCATATGCACAAAATATACACAATTAAGGAAACGCAAACACGTTTCCTTAATCTGATGATCATATCGCAGGATGTATATAAATGCTCTTTATTTTGAGACTGAAACCTTTACTTTAACCCTCTTGACAGTACCGTTTTTAAAGGTGATCTTTGCCGTAACCGTGGCGGTGCCCTTTTTGAGGCCGGAAACCCGGCCGGAGGAAGAAACACGGGCAACACTGCTGTTTGACGTAGAATAAGTCACCTTTTTCACGCTGGACCTGCCGGCTCCTGTGAGGGAAACCTTGGAGGACTTGCCCTTTTTCATAGATACCTTGGACTTGTTGGTGGATACGGATGAAACAATGGCATTATTGACCGCCGTAGCATCCGAACCGGTCATCATCTCGTACTCTCCTGCAGTGAGCAATACGCCGCTGCCGCTGCTGAGTGCCGAAATGGTGGTCTTCTTTGAAGTCATGACATAGGTGTCGCCCTTCTTCTCATAAATATAGGCCGTAGCCTTGGTGTCATCATTGTACTTGAAAGTCAGGCTGACTTCCTTTCCGCCGGCTGCATCCACGTGAAGAGTGATGGATGAATTGTCCGTACTTGAAAGCGCACGAGCCTGATCCAGAGTATTCTTCGTAACGACAACTCTTACATTTGAAAGGCCTCTGGAGGGGTAATATACATCTACTTCTGACTGAGTTCCTGTGCCGTCAGACTTAGTAACAGACTCCATGGAAATGTTTCCACTGTTGTCATCGAACTCTCTGTGGGTAGTTGTCACACCGTTACTTGTGGATGTGGTGGTAGAAACTGCTCCGTCGAAGTAAACTCCGCCTAAAGTCTGGCCCTGTGCCGGTTGATTTGTGTTTCCTGTTGTTCCGGTAGTTCCGCCAGTGGTTCCTCCGGATGTTCCGCCGCTTGTGCCTGATCCACCCGTAGTTGTTCCATTGGTAGTATTGGTTCCGGTATTTCCATCCGCGCTGATGGTCAGAGTGCCGGTTCTAAAGGTAACTGCATAATTATCGCTCTTGTAGGAACCGCTTATGGTATAAGTTCCGTTGGGTGAGCTACTGGTTGCCGTGGTCGTAACGGTCACGCCAAGAGCATCCTTGGTATCCCAAGAAGCCAAAGTACCTGTGTAAATATACCACGTAAAGACCGGTAGAGCGGCGCCCTGCCTCATCGTCTTACTATCTATCGCAACTGTGATGGGGCGCTTATTTATGATGGGAACCACGTTAGCAGTCGCTCCATCATAGGTTGCGGAATCCTTTGGTGTAAAGTGCATGGAGATGGTACGGGTTGTTCCGACCGTAAGGGAATCCGTAGCCGTATCAGTAACGGTCCAGGTTCCGGGAACAACTCCGGCATCCGAAGTCACACGTCCGCCTGTGACCGTAAGATTTCTCGCTGTATCGCCGTAATATCCTGTAAGAACGGGCTGCTGCTCAACCGTCGTTGTCTTGAGAACATACTCGGTAACTGTCAGTGTTCCGTTAACAAATGTAAAGTCATAGTCGTCTGAGGTAGCTGTGACAGTAATCGGATATTCTCCTACCGTAGATTTCTCTGTGGCAGTTGTGACAAGTCTCAACGAGATCGCATTTTTATCCGCATCAAGCAAGCCATCTGCATAATAAGTAAATGCAGGATTAGCTTTTCCATACATGCGCGTAGCATCCTGGGCTGTGATGGTGCATGGACGGCGGGTGAGGGTAGGAAGGACTTCGGTTTCCTTGTCCTCGTAGGTCTCGTCATCTTCAGGAATAAACTTCACGGTATAGGGTTTCGTGCCGTTTACATGAGGAATCTCGTTGGACTCCTGTACCAATTCCCATGATCCGGGCACTACCGTATTACCTGCTTTTGCAACACCCGGAGTCAGATCCAGATTGCTAACCGCCGTTCCGTAGGTGCCTGTAAGAGTGGGCGCAGTAGTAACAGTGACAGGGGTAAGCGCATTCTTGTTGATAACAAGTTTGCCCTCTGTCAGAGTGATATCATAATTATTGCTGTAGCCTTCGCCATAGATCCTGTAGGTTCCGGACTTTGAAGTATTCGCTGCATTAGTTTGGAGGCTGATGTTGAAAGCGGTCATAAGCTCTTCCGCTGTCTTAGTCTTATCCCCACCAACTAACGCATTCCTCTGATCACTTGTAGGTTCTATGGAAAATGAAGGCATGGTCTCGTTTCTGGTGATCTCCTCGTTTTTGATGGAGAGGGTGATCTTTTTTGGTTCGATGGTCGGACGGACAAAGCATGTCCTGTCATCTTTGCTCGACACTTCACCATTAGCGGTTTCATCCGCGTCACTATATATCTCCGTATTGTAAGGCTTGAAGATCAATGTGAGTTCCCGGTATTCATTTACTCCGATGATAGTGTCATCTGTATCATTAGTATTCCCATATCCTTCAATAGACCATGCACCTCTTATCTCAGTAGACTGACTATCTTTATCTACAACCGTTCCACCTCTTATGTAGTTTTTAAATTCGCCAAGCTTTGTTCCATAAGGCACAGTTATAGTAGGTGCCTCAACTATCTTGGGGATACGACGTTTAAAAGGCTTTACTACGAGGATTCCATCATCAACCGCTATATCTTCTCTTGCTCGATATCCTTCATCTTTATAGTTGACAGTGTTGATCACCACATTGCAAGTCGGAATGGTATCGTTCGCTATTGGCGCAGTCCACTTGGTATCTTTTGTGATAACATAATTCGTATTCCTATCTATCTGTGCTGTTAAAGCATAAAGACCCGCATCACAGTCCTGCTTAGTGGCTTTAACCGCGCATGCAACCGTAACTCCGAGATCAGAAATACTGTCACCCGGAACAAGTGCGTTCGGTGTGACTATTGTAAATGTAAATGATGAAGGATTGCTGCTGCGCTGCTCACGAACAACATCGTCGACCTTTATAGTTACAGGCTTCTTAACAATGGTCGGCACAACATCTGTGATATCTGCAACATTATAGCAATCTGGATTTGCATCAGCTACAAAGTGTAACGTAAGCTTCTGGGTCGTGTCGGGCTTGAGGATAGTGTTGTCGGACACACCGGAACCGGTGACTATATGCCACTTTCCGGGCACATCTGCGCCAGTTCCATCTACACCTCTTTTAACAGAAACTGTATTCTGAGCGGTTTCAAAAGCTGACTCTAAATCCGCAATAGTATCGCCGTATGTGCCAGTTATTTCCGGAGTAAAGCTATCTAACTTCTTTGCTTCTACTTTATTTACCGTGAGTGTTCCACCTGATAAAGTAATAGCGTAGTTTTTATTAGTACAGCTACTCAATACAACTGCACCTGGATAAGTACCTACATTAGATGAAGTGGTTATGCCTTCCTTCCAGCCAAAGGTCATAACACCCTCTCTCTTAAGAGCATCCGGAACGTTGCCAGGATTCTCAAGAATGGTAGCAGTCGTAACGGTCGGTAACGACGCGCTACTCCAATCCATTTCTTGATCTTTGATAGATACCGTTATAGGCTTCTTTGAAATACTCGGAGTGATATCATTACAAGTTACTATCCGGTACGTGTCGCCGAATGTAGGTGTAAATGTGAGCTGTAGAATGGTGGTCGTTTCTACATCTAGATATGCATAATCATTTGCACTTTCATTCGGAAGATCATTTATTACGTCGTTATTTTCATTATTCTTTGTAACAATTCCCGTTATTGCCCAATCACCGCTAACCTTGTTTCCGGCGCTATCTATTACGTCTCCGTAATTCGATACTATATTGAATTCAGATATTTTCTTTCCATATACTGCAGTAACTGTCGGCTTAACATTAACGGTCGGCACTTCTTTATCGTATTCAGTTACAGTAAGATTTCCTGCTGTAACTTGAACATTATAATTATTATTTGTACAGTAATCCTTTACGATTGCTCCAGCAAATACCTTAGGGTATTCATCAAGACCTGATGTAGTTGTTACTCCCTCAATCTTTAGAACAACTCCAAGACTTTCAAGTGTATCTCCATTTTTAAGATTAGTATTCTGGTTAACTCCTAATACACACGTAAGTTTGGGCTTTGGATTTCTATCCACCCAATTCTTATTTTCCGCAACAACCGTAATGTTTACAGGAGAAAGGTCAAGTGGCACCTGAACTATAAGCTCCTTATACTGAGACGCATTAGTGACCGGATGCGCCTCTGTTCCGGGATTAAACACAAACTCTACCTTGGCACTTGTTCCTACAGGGAAATTAGTTTTTGAAGCTATAGCTGAATCCTTGATAGCCCATGTACCGTAAACCTGAGTTTCACCATCCTTGACAACCAGGCTATCAAATGTATGCTCGCCCACCATAGCTGATACAGCGTCGCCATATTGTCCGGTAAGCTTAACACCTTCTAAACCGGTAACTGTCAGCTCTTTTGTTTTAACTCTAAGTGTTCCAGGTGTGAACTGGATATTATAGTTTTTCTTATCCGCCTCACTAGCACCTTCTTTGATCTCACCCTTTATGGTATAAACGCCCTCATCAAGAGAAGATACATCAGTTACCTTGTCATCGCCATTATAAACTGAAAGCGTAATTACATCGCTGTTAAGATGAGACTTTAAATCATCGGCTATGGTACTAGTTATTTCCCATTCGTTATTAAGCCATCCCTCTGCCGGAGTACTACCCTTCACTATCTCCTGATTCTTAACAGTAACGGAAACCGGTAACGGAGATATTACAGGCTTAATCCTCTGTGCGTCTCCTACAGAATTTACTGTCTTGTAATAATCTCCATATATGCTTTCGTCCGGCTTAAAGTAAACTGTTAGTTTTGTATCTGTATCAACCGGCAAGACATTGTTGTGGCTTTCATTATAATCTATATACCATTCTCCATAAATCGTAGTAGTGTCTGTTTCTGATTTTTGTACTACACCATCCTGAGATACAGTCAGATCATTTCTCTTTGTTCCATACACTCCAGTAATACTTGTAGGCCAACTCTTAACGTATGGTGTCTTTTTCTGAAATTTTTTTAGTGTAAGTGTTCCGGTTGCGACTCGTACATCATAGTCGTCACTAGTTGCAGTTGCATTGATAATAAATGTTTTCGATTCTCCAGCATCTCCAACCCGCGTGTTCTCGTCAACATCAACAGGATGGCCCGCGCTTTCTTCGCACGTAAAAGTAATCCCCAACAGACTTTGAAGTTCGGGAAGCTCTAATGCAGTATCCTCAGTCAATAGGCCGACTTTTCCACTACCCTGATCAGCATCAACTGTAAACGTAAAATCCGGAAGATTGGACCTCTCCTCCATAGTAGCGTTAGATACAGTAATTTTAACCGTACGCGGATCTAATTCGATATTGGCATCAATGGTAACTGTACCGTAATTATTCGTGTCGGTCGGTGTAAAAACAATCTGCACCGTTCCGGGATTTGCTTTATGCGGTACTCTCTCATCAGTTCCATCAACAAAATCCCATCTACCCGGAACTGTAACCACTCCACCCGTTATTCTCATATCCTTTATAGCATCACCATACGTACCTTTTACAGTAGGCTCAACTTGAACAACGGGCTCCGGCTTTTTATTAACAGTAAGAGAAAGTGTCTTTGTAACACCAATACTCTTTACCGTAATAGTCGTTGTTCCTACACCACATAGTGATACCGTTACCGTTTTTTCATCTAATGCTTCAATGTATGGATTGTTGATCGTTGCAACTGATGTATTGCTAGAAGAAACATAAATCTGCTCATCATAATCATTAGGTGTTATTGTGTCTATACCAAACGAATACGTCCCCCTTGTAATATTAACTGTATCCGATGACTTTTCTAATTCAAAATTAGTAAGCTGCTTGGTATAACGTGGGGTTCTATTGGTTAAAATATAGTAAAAATACTTTGTATTTGAATACTTAATCTCACCACAAGTCAATCCCGCGGCAGAAGTTCCCGTGATAGACTGCAAAAGCTGTCCTAAATTTACAGTTGAATCTGATAGCACAGCCAAGTTGCTCCAAGTAGCAGTTTTCTCAATTATAGCGGTAGCTATTTCCGACGCTGTGTTAGGCGTAGAATCTGCGCCATAGTACAAACCTGCAGACTTATAATAAAGCGAATCCATAGACGTGGTGATATTAGCAGGCAGAGTGTATAACCAGTCTTTACCTGTGATATCGTAAGAACTCGGCGTATCGGCTGTATGCGTTTTTTCAAAAGTAGCTTTAGGCATACCAAAATAACCGTAATGGAATCCACCCCCATCTGAAGGCTTGCGGTCATCCCATGTAACATCCGCATACATATAATCCGTTCCATTAACGGAGAACGCATTCCATGCGTGGCCGCCTCCTCCACCATTTCCGGCGGAATCTGCCGTACCAACTATGTAGTAATTGGGTATATTCATATAGTTAAGAACAGCAGAAAAAACGTCTGCGTATCCTTCACAAACTACTGCAGAATGACTTTTGTCAAAAACGCCTACAACACTGTGAGCCCACTTAGCTTCCTCCGGTTTTCCGCTACCATCATACGCATATATAACGTCCGCGCATATCTCATCATGAAGCCTTCTTACCTGTTCGAGTTTATTATCGGTGGATTCCGCCAATGCAATCGTTTTATATCTTTTGATACCGGATATAACCTGATTATTAATCGCCGTTCTGGTCGAAACTTTCGAGAATTCTTCAACGGTAAAAATAGAAATACTCTCTGTATCGTATCCAAACGCGTTTCCAAACCAATAATACGCAGGATGATCGTAATCATATGCTGCTCTTGCTATTATTGCATCCTTAAGTGTCGCGTCCGGTATATCTGAAAAAACGATACGCCCTACCACGTATTCATTTACTTTTCCTTTTTTTTCATAGTTAAACTCTGTTGTACCTAAATCCTCAGTAGCAGTCATAAATGATCTTGCTGCATCATCTATGCGTTCATACAACGTTTTCTGAGCATTATTATCCTTGATCGAATTATATCCTACCGTATTTTTACTTTTTGTAAAAACCTCATCTATCGCGGGATCAACCGGATCATTGAGTTTTCTGGTCTCAACACGAGTCGAACCATCAAAAACAAACTCCTCATCAACTTTCTCGGATTTTTTGGTATTGATCTTGTACTTCTCCGGAAGATCATAATCCCCTGTAGGAAGAGCTTGATTGGCGGATTTAGCTTTCATCGCAGG
>JAEEGL014958826.1_pt1 | contig 12621 bp, 15 predicted proteins | sample 9134231 | NCBI WGS metagenome assembly JAEEGL01 (sample SAMN16246548, study PRJNA631951) | gut metagenome | biome: gut microbiome; feature: rumen; material: fiber-attached | host: Bos | place: Iran: Karaj | collected 2018-10
CGGCATTCCTCCTTCAATTCCTCCGGCATGCCGTACATCGCTTCCGCCATACCGCCTGCAATGCATGTCAGCGTATCGCAGTTGCCGCCCAGGGAAACCGCTGTCCGAATCACATCCTCAAAGCTCTCTCCCTCCAGGAACGCTGTAATTGCCTGTGGAACAGTTCCCCGGCAGCTGACATCAAAACGATAGAGATGGACGTCTTCCTGCGCCTAACGAATCTATATCTTATGTCTTCCCCCGGAGAAGAAACCAATCGGTGACTGTAAAAAGCCTTCTCCCGGGCAGAAAAAAGGAGACAGACCGTCCTCCGTCTCCTTGCGTCCCCCGTCTTCTTGAGAGAAGAACATTGAGTACAGACGGTCACGGATATAAGGCATAAGATCATCTGTAAACTGAAGAACCCAACGGCAATCGTCATGATTCTCAATTCGGAACATTGAATAACGTTCAGGAGCCAAGCCATACTTGTCCCGATATATATGGAAACAGAGCCATGCATCACAGGGCTGCACAACTGGGCCGATAGCAACTCCCAGCCCAAGAGCATGTATCTTTTTTGTCAGTTCAATACTGGCAGTTAACCGTTCCTGATCATCGTCATACTCATCCAGCATTTCCTGGCTCTGAATTCTGCGCAGCGTATCCTCCCGGTCTTTCCAGTTTGCTGCCTCCAGCCATTCTTGTATTTCTTCGTTTGTCATTCTGCCACCCTCTCGATCCCAACTTCCAGTTTGTGCTTTTCGGCAGTAACTGTTATCACCTGTTTTCTAGTTGCAAGCACGATCTTTTCCCGATTGCCATCCTGGATGTAGTCCCTGAACATAAGTGTCTCATCCGCATCAAAATGCATTTCATACGGCCAGTGCTCCGGGTTATAACCACTGAGTTCAGAAGCAGTAAAAACGCACTGGTCCATCGGGATATAAAGGCTTTGAGGCCTGAAATGCAGATCATCATATAAAAGAATCATATCTTCGCAAAAGAAATGGTCTGTACCGAAGCCAACAGCATCCTTCCGAACTACAACCTTGCGGATTGGCTTGTCCCAATGCAAACGGAAATTTTCAAACGGTGTCAGATCATGCTTGCAAGGGCATTTCCCGGCATTCCAGTCTTTAACAACCTTGGAAAGCCTATAGTCAGCATAAGTTGTCTTTCGGCATTTTGAGCAGCGGATATAATAGTCTTCAACATGATCGTACAGCAGCTCCGCATCTCCACCGCATTTGCACTTCTTTAAGCCGTGGCTAATCCCCAGGTACGGGATATAGTTATAATATGAATCCCAGTGGAAATCATCGTCTGTGCAAGGAACCAAGGCGAGCTTAAAATGATCGAACTCTACAGTCCAACCCTCACTTGTCTCCGTTACACTTAGAATACGTTCGCCGGTAAAAGCGAGGGTATCCTCCGAAAGATAGCCCGGGATACCGTACCAATCGTCATCAGTTAATTCCAGATCTGGCTTTTCCACCTGATCCTTGGAGTCATACAGTCGGACACCGTCAGCACCTAAAGTGATAAAATGGCTGTTGGTCTCAAAAACCAGCCAATGTCCATCTGTCACATAATACCCGAGCCGAAAGAAGAACATGAAGTATTCCCAGTGTTTTCTGTTTTCCTCACGTTCCTCCAAATACCAAACTTTCCGGATCGGCTCATCACAGAACACATCATTCACCCCCTCTGACAATGGCTACGGACCAGATATCACGAACATTCCGCTGTTATAGTTGTACATTGTGATCTGCTTGTCAGCCCATTCGTTGAACAAGTCAAACATTTTTATAATATCAAACCGGCGGTCGGCAATATCGTCAACTCTGGTTGGATAATTACCATCCTTGGGGAGATACTGCGTAAGTAGATTGCTATACGGATCATGGAGCAGGATTTCCTTTATTATCTTGAGTCTTTCAACCATTGCCTGCATGGTTTGGAATGGATAATGGGTTTCCTCATAATATCGATCGGCGCTGTAAGGAAGGATATCGGTGGTAAAACGGAGAATGTCGATTGCATCATCCTCGCAGATATTCAGCATGGAAATGCTTTCATCCTGATCGTGGCTGTCGAAAAAAGCATGGAATGCAACAGCATCACCGAAGGGCCGAACATACCAGCCAAAGGGTCTTGTAATTGGACCGACGGTGACCGGGAACGGCATTTTCTTCAATTTTTTCGTCAGCTTAACGCTTGCCGCAAGTCTGTCCAGCACATTGTCATAGCCATGGATCATTTCATTAAAATGAAGGCGATCCAAGGTGTCCCTTCTTTCATATTCATTCAAATTGTTAAGCCACAGAAAGACTTGCTCATAGGGCATTCTCCTGATCAGGCCGCTAACAAGGTGTCCATTTTCAACGTACCATGTCTGGTTAGGGTGAGCCAATGATATCACCCAAAATAGCGCCATACATGCGTTCACCTTCTTTCACCGATTATCAGACCCGCCCTACTTCCCAGTTGGTATGCCGGTCAAAAATGCATAAGTCCCAGCCTTCCTTCATCCTGTCGGAGTAAATGGTTCCGTAATAGTAATCCCTGTGGTTCTTAAGCTTTGACAGGTCAAATCCTTTCACAGGCTCCAGCGGCAGTTTTCCGTTACTGAGGATTGCGCCAAACCCAACGAGTACCATCCAGTAATGGAGCTTTGCATCGTAGATAGCATCCAGCAAATCCCCTCGATTCTCCGTGTCATATAGCAGATCAAAATCCGGATCGCTAATTAACGGCTGCCGATCAACTATCAAATTTGGATTACCGCCATGGGTCAAAAGCAGGTGTAAAGAATCGGCCGCCTGATATCCGTTATAAATACACTGTAGCTGATCCATGATGTTATACTCCTCAAAGACCTCTCCATCACGTTCGTCTTTATAAACCCGATTGGGGTCAAGTCCATAATCAAGGAGTATTTTTATCGTTTCAGTCACATGGCTTGATAGAAGGTCCGGAACAATATCTCCGGGATGGTATTGATCCCAATCAGGTGCATCATCCCAGAAAACGGTCCAGCAATCGTCCACATAGTTAATGGCGGCCGCATTAACCGCTTATGCGTCATATTTCCCGCTGTCCAATTCCTTACGAAGGCTAACAGGGTCGAAGTCTACTGTAAGCAGTTTATTGTACAGTTCCTTCGCTCTGCCTTCAAGTCCATTATCAAAAAGCATTACAAACCTTCTTCCTCGTCCCAGTCTTCTTCTTCCATCATCTCTTCATCGAATTCGGTATCGTCTTCTTCCGTCCCGTCAAAACGGACACCGCAGCGCGGACATACCATACTTTGCTTCTGAAACCGTGCGCCGCAAACAGAACATTCGTACTCGTCGGCATCGTAGTATATTGATCCGACAGTAACCCTATTTGTCAATTGAAATAAACGCTTTCCAGAACAGAATCAAATATATCCCCGTAATTGTTATACAGATCAGCCATCTGGAAAACAATCAGATATCCGTTGTGAATTGTTATTGCAACTCTCATATCCATTGTTAATCCTGCAGTCGTCTGAGAAACTGTCCCAAAGCCAAACACTGTACCTGAAACGGTCCGCATCTCAACATCCTTTTCATCCACATCGAACATGAGGGAAAGAATTTCAGCATCAAGCAATGAATCCAAATCTTTCCTTGACTTAAGGCCCAATCCGTTTCTTTGAGATACTGATAAGGCGTCCCAAAAATCTTGCCAACCAAACATTATACTTACCACATCATCATTTATCGGAGACATTTTCATCTTAATTATTTCCCGCTCTTGGGACAACTCTTTCTCTTCCCAGCCAACAGGAATCATGAAATGAGTTCCCGTTTTCTGGTCATGATAATAATCCACCTCTGCAGTATCATTTATTGCTCCATCCTGATCCTGATGTTGATCCAACAAAGCCGTCTTTTCCGTTCTGTTGTCCTGGATAATATAAAACTTGGAAAGAATATCGTCTATGCTTTCATAATCAGGGCCGCTGACAGTCAATGTCATCATATAATTCCCATAGAGCGAATACGCCTGTTTCAAATAATATTTAGCACCCAAATAATCATATGAAGTCTTAATGCCAAAGAAGTCAATACCGCCTATACTGATCTGTATTACATCAATATCTATATTTTGATACCCGGCCTGCTCAAGTACTGAAGAAAAATAATCTCTCACATACAATTTCAGAAGGCCTTCAATTCCGACAGTCTCCACCATTTTCAGATAAATTTCATTCTCATACTGAAGCACAATATTGACATTTTCCGATCCGGTCAAAGCTCCGGCCATCATCAGATAAAGCACATCCTCATTGTCAAGAATATCGCTTATATCTTTTGACGAAAAAACATCACGTGTCAGTTGATTGACTGCGGCTATATCTTCTTCAGAATAGTAATACCATCCATTCAGCTTACAGCCAATTCCAAGAAACTCATTTTCATAAACATCGCCTGTTACTGTGCCAAATAATTGATGGGCATCAACAGTCTCACCATACCCGGCTCCACAAAAACTGCAAACCAGCAGAGTAGTCAGCACAAAAAGCACAAATGTCTTCAGGAACGCTTTCGTGTTTGCTTTGATTATTATTCTACTCATAACGCATCACCCTGCCTTATAGATATTGATATTCAACTGCACCCATGATTTCACGGATAATCTGACTTGGTTTCATCTGGACATTCCACATTTGTATATCACTTGTCTTTATGAGAGCCAGTCATCCTGGACTCAATTAAAGCGGATTTGTCAACGGCTGCCTTATTCAGATCCTTGACACACAGAGCCACGATCATGGTAATAAGCGGCGTGATCAAAAAGCTCAGAAAGTAATATGCTGCGAAGCTGCGTCCCTTTTTCCTCGCAATAAAGCCGGGAATCAATGCCCACAAAGCGATACCAATCACAGAACTCCAATTAATCTTCATAACAGATTCTCCTTCCGGGAGCATTTCACTATCTCAGATAGCAATTCGCTTAATCCCTTCTCCTGTTTTCCGTCGATAAATATCCGCTGGTTATTCTTCATCAAGAACCGATCGGATTGTTTCTCTTGCGGACCGGGTGTCCAGATCCGCGAACCGGTATTCAGTCGCTTTTTCTCCGCCGCGTTCAACTGTTTCATATTCTCCGCCGCCATAGAAATACTGAACGATTCCGTCCGGTGTACAGTAAGCAGACAACGGATCACAGGCAAGTGAAAGAATCGGCACGGAAAGGCATCCGTCTTCAAGCGTCTCAGCATATCCAAACAAAAAAGGTTTGATTTTCATGCCAAAGAAATCATCGAACAGGGGATATTTCCTCTCCCTCACATTTTCAGGTTCCATCATTTCCCTATTTCTCCTGTTCCCGCGTCGCGTACTTGTACAGCATGTAATTGATCCCCGGGATATCCCGGATACCGTTCTCCAGGCAGAACTTCAGCACCAGGTCGTCCGGATCGTTCGGGGAGAACGCCATGCCGGCCAGCTTCAGCAGTTCCTCCGCTTCCTCCGCGTTCAGCTTCAGCCCGATGCAGCAGCGGAAAGCCGTCATGCGCGACGGTTGATATCCGAAATCCGTGCTGATCTTATGCCATGTCCGCTTGTCGATCCCCGCCGTGTGGTAGAACTCCGACGTCTTCTGATACTTTTCCTTCACCATCCGGACCACTTCGGAGCTGAAGGATTTATACTCAGCGTTCTTCTTTTCCCATGCGTGATACGTCCTCTCCAGCGCCGGGGAATCATACAGCGCCATATCCTTTTCCGCTTCCTTCGCGAACTTTCCCATATCCCGGATGGCGGCATTGATATCATCCCGGCGCGGCAGACTGTACCTGATTTCCGGATCCCGGATGCTGTAGCTGACCTTCGGGGACGGTCCGGCCGGCGGGGGCGGAGCCTGGATACTGCTGCTGGCTTTCCCGGAAGAAGTTCCTTTCTCAGCTGAATCCGCCTCCGAAGCCGGTGCAGGCGCCTGTTCCGGCTCTGCCGGCTTAACCGGTTTTTCTCCTGTTTCCTGCACCGAAATATCGGTCAGGGATACTTCTCCCCCGATACTGTATTGGACCAGCGGTTCATAGCGTTCCGCCACATATTGCAGCATCTCCGGAACAAGATGCTGCAAATCCAGACCGCGCCTATCCCTCTCCCTGCGCTTCAGCCATTTCATCAAAACACCCTCCCCCGGTTCCATCCCCGGACGCTGCTGCAAAAGCCGGGAAAAAGAACCTGCCCAAGATGATTCCGGCCATTCCCCCCTTTCGTGATTCTTTCACAAAGGGAGTATACCTGTTCCTGATAATAAATGGTCTCTCCGGAAGCGACCTTTTGCCGGGTTGACAATCACGCGTCCGGCAATCAGTTGATCTTCCGGCGATTTCAAAAGCTTCCTCCGTCTGCGCAGGACATCCTTCAGCGGCTCATCCAGGTAAGATCAGGCTTTGTCTTTAATCCCATCCGGAATCCCGTAAGCCGCCTCCGCGATCCTGCCGGCCACGGCCGCGATCATATCGCTGTCCCCGCCGCCGGAAACCGCGCTGCGGATTCCTCAGCCGACTGCAACCATTCTTCTCTCCGGAAAGCCTTCTTCCACAACATGCCAGAACTTTTCTTCCGCCTTCATGCAGCACCAGTTGTGACCCTGGTCCTTTGCGCACGGCCGGGGCATTCCCCATTCTTCCGTCACCTTGTCAAATATGATTTCCCCATCCAGGTCTTCCGACTCTGTCGAATACCGGTAAATGATCTGATTTGCTGTCTCCGCAGCTTTTACATACAGCCACCACATAGCGTCAAAAGCCCTTCTTCCTTTATACCGCAATTACGTCCTTCCGTACAGCATCCCTGTAAAAAACGGCGGACCGCCGGCCGTTTCCCTTCCTGCCGGCTCCATCACAATCCGGGTCATATCCAGAGCAGACGGATCTGTCCCTTACCCGTTTCCCATGATTTCAGCCTCCTTTTTCGGTCGAAAAATGACTTCTTCCCCTTTTCCGGCATATACAGCGTACTACAAAAGATGGTGGAAAAATACCGCATGTCTCCCTGCGTGCGGCGAATGAATGCCTGAACTTATGCCTTATGCCTTCCCCCGGAAAAGAAACCAACCGGCGGCTGGAAAAAAGCCTTCTCCCCCATCTCCGTCCCCTATCTCCCTCAATCTTGTATTGTTGCCCTGAAATATGGTATGATGTCAAAAAAACAACACTGATCGATCGGCAAAGGCAATTTGGATTGCAAGGAGTGTGACTGGGTCTATGAAAAAACACATCGTGACGTTCGCCGTGCTTCTGCTGACGGCGCTGCTGTTCTGTGCCGGGGCCGCCTTCGCTGAAGCGCCTCCGTCGGATGAATGGCGGGGCATTCCTGTTACCCCGATGTACTATTATTATTGCAATTTTCCGAACTATGGCGTACGCGTGTCCTGCGGTGAAGTTCCCATGGCGTGGCTGTATGCCAACAGGGAAGATATCCAGCTGCTGCGCGGCGACGGCAGCGTCGAGGCAGCAGGATACCGGATCATCGTGATGGATGAGTACCTGAACGGTACGGAGGAAAACCGGACAACCGAGTTCTTTGACGTGGTGTTTCAGGTAGAGGAAAAGCCGGGCGACGCCGGAATAACCATCCGGTTCGGGGACAGCGGGCAGCCGCTGCAGGTGCCGGACGGCGAGGGAAATCTGGATCGCTGCTGGTTCCGGACGGGGAGCGGAGACTGGGTGATCAATTTCTGGAACAGGATGGGATCCGATGCCATGAAGGAGCTTGCGGAGCTGTGCGCCGGGGATATGGACGGACAGGATATCACCCTCTGGCTGGACGACTATTACGCGAGCGAGGATGCGGACGTTTTCCTCCGCCAGGTTTCGCCCAGGTCCCTCCGGTTGATTACGACAGTTGAGCTTGGCAGCCATTTTGATACGGGAATCATTACGGAACTGACGGAAATGGGATTTTTCAGGCCGTCTTATCCCGTTCTGCCCAACGTGAAAAAACTGACACTCTTCAACAACGCCATTTTCCCGCGCAGCCGCCTGGCCACGGCCTTCCCGGCGTTGGAGGAAATGGATCTGGTGATCCGCCTGGACGATCCGGACAAGCCTCTCGTGAGTACTGCCGACCGTACCCAGAATGTGTCCCCTACGCTGAAGAGGATGAACTGCCTGGTGAACGGAAAAGCGGAACTTCCGGATGATCCGGGCCTTCGCATCTGGCTGGCAGCGCAGCAGGCAACGGCGCCCGATATGACGGTCAACGGCGTAAGTATTGCCGGGTTGGATCCGGGAGAAGGACTGGAGGGCGAATATCTGGAAAGCGTCGCCCGGGCCCGGGACGACGCGCGGCTCAGGTATTTCCTGAATCTGTGCGCCGGCGAAAACGTGAAAAACGGCCGTATTCCGTCCGACGGTGTGGTGATCGCGGCTTTCGACAGGACCGGCGATCTCCTCTTCGCAAGCACGGATACCGATACGGAGTACGATCTGTCCGGCATTCCCGCGGAGCGGCTGGCCGGCAGCCTGTCCGGTGCGAAAGCAGTAGCGGTCATTTATCCCGTGATGGAGGTGACCGGCCGCTATAACAACGGCATCGACGCGAAGAGCACAGAGACCCGGATCGCCGTGATCGACCCGGTGTCGGAAAAGGTCATCCTGGATCAGAGCGTCGTTACACGGAAGCCGCCGTCCAGTATCTCTGTCAGCGGTACGCGCATATCCTCCACGTCGGGGGAGTTTGAAGTACAGATGGGCATCGACGCCATCGCTGAGCTCCCGCCGGAGAAATAGATCGGATTCCCCCGGAGAAAAGACCAACCGGTGACTGCAAAAAACAGCCGGAGAAAAGGGGACAGGGAGCCATCCTCCCCTGCCTCCCGGAGGTGATATCGATGACTGGAAACATCAGGCGTTCCTTATGGCTGCTGGGATTGCTGGCGCTCCTGCTGCTGTCCGGATGCAGCGGCGGTAACGGGGTAGTAGAGACAAACGACGGACTGGCGTATTATCCGGTAAAGGGAATGGGCGGATTTGATTTTCTGGAGTACTGGAACGGAGAAGACGCCTACGCCTGCAACATTGAGAAATTCACCGGGACGTCGCTGACTGTACCGTCGACGTTTCAAAACAAGCCGGTTATCGCCGTATGGGGAGATAACACGAACATTACGGACCTCCGGATCGGCGAAGGCGTGCTGGCCGTTGAAAAATCGGCGCTGCGCTCCCTGCAGACCGCGGTGATCCCGGCGTCCGTCGTCTGTTTGAATGAGGCGTTCAGATCCGCTCAGCTGACGGAAGTGACCTTCTCCGGAAACGTCTCCCGGATCAGCTGGCTGTCGTTCAGCAACTGCGGATCGCTGGAAAAGGTCACATTCCTCGGCGATGTCGGAACGATCTCATCCTGCTTCCGGGATTGCCCGAAGCTGAAGGAAGTTGTATTCAACGGAAAAGTTCGGGAATTATCCGGGTCTGCCTTCAGTTCGTGCCCGGCGCTGAAATCCGTCACGCTTCCCGCAGAAACCGTCGTCGGGGACGAAGTGTTCCGCCGCCCGGAGAAATATGACGCGGCTTATCTGCCGGAGGATACATCGGAATACTGCCGGCGATACGATATCGGCAAACTGGAAGCAGCGGCGCTGGGCAGCCTGGGATCGGCGCTGGATCCGGAAAAAGAGATTGCTCCCGCGGACGCTGTCCATTACAAGGACCGGTTCAACGGGCCGGTTCTGTATACGGATCAGTGTCCGGATTGCGAGTATACGGACTATTCTCCGGAGTTCCTCCCGGATGACCTTGTCATCCGCACAGCCGACGTCGGGGAGATTGAATATTTTCATTCCGGAACCGTTTATACAAAGGAAAAGGCGGAAAGCGTCCGGAACGGTTCCTCTCCGGTGATCTGCTGCCTTTGCGAAACGTGCGGATATTCAAAAGGACCGGATTATACCCTCAGCTCGAATAATTATTATCTGTGGTACCGCATCAGCCTGTGGGACACGGAAACAAACACCCTGGTCGCATGGTATACGGAAAGGAACGGATACGCACCGGGATCCTATACAATCGGCGTCGGGGGAAAGGATCCCTTCTTCCCGATCGTGTTTTCGGGAAAGGTCAGAAATTTCTTCCTGAATGAAGACGGATCTGAACCGGACCCGGTCCGGAGCGTGCTGAACGACTTCTTCGGCGGTTCCGGTCAGGGCGCGGGGACTGAGATCATCCGGCGGCCGGCGGCGGCCCCCGGAGAATGAAACAACCGGTGACTGAAAAAACCTTCTCCCGGTCCCCTGTCTCCCGCTATTCCTCCGGCGGCAGCTTATCCATCATCGCCTGGATGTCCTCGTCGTCCGTCAGGTCATAGAGGATCTGCCAGCAGTATCGTGCTCCGGCAGAGTCGCCGTTTTCAGCGAAATGCTTTCCGCAGGAGTAAGCCATCCCCAGCACGTCCGGATCCGCGCCAACGGGGAAGCCGTACTTCTCACTGATTTCCTGCAGATAATCCATATCCGGCGGCGGGATGACCCTGCCGGCTTTCTGCTGGATATAATACAGCTCCGACATGGCCTGGGCGGATTCCCGTTCAAACTGCAGGCTCATCGTGTAGCAGGCGGCGGATTCCTGCCAGAGCTGCCTTTCCGTAAAATAATATCCCAGGTTCCGGTAGCAGCGGGCCACCTGATTCGGGCGAAACGCGTACCGGAACGCATCCAGCGTACGCCCGAAGAACATATCCATATCGCCGCGGAGTTTGCAGATTTCCGCCCGTTCAAACGCAATCCGGGCATCAGCCGGATTCCAGCGCATGGCCTTGGCCAGGGCCGCGTCCGCTTCATCCAGGCGCCGGAGATCGATCAGCACACTGCCCTGCTGCATATAGATTTTGTCCATCGGGATCGCGGCGGTACGCACGTCCTTTTCCGGTTTCGCGATCCGCCTGTAAAGCGCTTCCTCGAAAAATTCATTGAAACAATGGTATTCGCTGACCCGGTCGTCTGTGAATATGTCCGATGTTTCCACCCTGCGGATCAGGTTTTCCGCCATCGCCAGCGCTTCGCCGAACTTCTTTTCATGCTGCTTGAAGCGGGCTTCCTCCAGGACGGATTCATAAGCAGTCCGGTCATTGCCGATCACCCTGCTGAGCTCCGCCTTCGCTTCCTCCGGAACGTACTGATACATCAGCCGCCCGCAGGCCCGGACAATCTCCTTCCCCATCTCATGATCCTTATACTTCTCCATCTGCCCCATCAGATACTTCACATCTTTCGCGCCGTCGCCGGTCAAACCGCCGGCGATTTCGCGCATAATCCTGTCAAAATCCATGGTTCCGTCCCCCTTTCAGATTCCGCCGGTTCCGCCTGCCGCGTCAACCGGCACCCGGATCATACCGCGAAAAATGTCTTTCCAGGTCGTTTCACAGGCGACAAACCGGGAATCCAGGGGATCCAAAGATTTATACTTTTTTAAAGAGGCTTTTTTTAAAGAATCCTGCCATCCGCCTCCGGAGGTGCGTATATAATGATGACGGCGATGAAACAGGCGCCGCGAAAGAAAGAAATGCAGCGCACAGCGCAGGAGGAAAATAAACATGGATACCAACAGGATGGAACTGAGCATGGACGAACTGGCAATGGTGAACGGCGGCCGCGACCTGAGCGAAAAGATCATGGGAGTCGTGAAATGTGCCGAATGCGGGGCAGCGACCGGAGCCATCGCCGGAGGCGGCATCGGAAGCGTGGTGCCCGTGATCGGTACCGGGGTCGGCGCTGCTGTCGGAGCAACGGTCGGTGGTGTTGCCGGCGGCATCGGTGCAGCCATCAAGTTGTTCTTCCTGGACGACTGAGCCGTCGGATGCGGTTTCGGTTATCCATCATGCGGAAGGCACCGGTACCGGCGGGGTGGCGGACAGGCAGGCAGCCTGTTCCCGCCCCGCCGGTTTTTTTCTCCGGATTTTTATTTCCGGGTATCTTTGCCGGTTCGCGGCTCAAAAAACCCGCGGATATCCATCCGCAGGTCTGGCAGCCTGATACGCGCACCGGGGGGAGATCGGACATAGCTGCGGATCATGGCCGTTTACATCATTTCCCGTCGTTCAGGACAATGCTGCCAGCGTATTCGCCGACACCCTGAATCAGGATTTCCCCGTCTTTCGTATAAACCATGTAGTCCAGGTCGGGGTTCAGCGTTTCACCACCATAGGTCACGGTGACCGTGCTGTTCTCCGCCTTAGCCTCTGCGAAGGCCAGGTTCTTCAGCAGCGGTTTCCCGATCCGCCACGGCGACCGCGTCGGTGAGGATCAGCTCGTTGCCGTAGATGTCCCACAGATAGTATTCCGCCTGGGTATCCTTGATCATGTCAATATCCTTCACGGGGATCCATGCCAGTTTCAGGCCGCCGGTTTCCGAACCGTCCGGATTCATTTCCGGGCCGAGCTCGATCTGCGGCGCTCTGGGTTTCAGTTTCCCGACCGTGTGGAAATGGCCGTGAGCGACCATCTCCTGGTTCAGCGGCAGGCTTCCCTCCGTAAGCTCCAGCTGTTCATGCTTTGGCGTGAAGCCGGTGGCGGGAACTTCTTCACCCTCACCGGGGAAGAAGTCCAGCAGACCTGTGTTGTATCCCCTGGGATTTTCGTCTTCTGAAAATGTCAACCACA
>JAEEGL015570368.1_pt1 | contig 12621 bp, 13 predicted proteins | sample 9134231 | NCBI WGS metagenome assembly JAEEGL01 (sample SAMN16246548, study PRJNA631951) | gut metagenome | biome: gut microbiome; feature: rumen; material: fiber-attached | host: Bos | place: Iran: Karaj | collected 2018-10
CACGCAGAATCAGATTCATCAGAGCACCGCCGAGTTGTTCAGCCGTATTGCGCGCGAGGACAAACAGAAGCGGCAGAAAGCGACCTCCCTTTCCAAACAGGCGCGGGCGCAATGCACGCCGCTATATAAGACGGAGCTTGCGCAGATGGCCACGCAGTTTGAAAAAACCTTAAAGGCAATCAAGAAGGATTTGCCGGATAAGGCGAGCGATGCAAAGGCCATGACGAAGCAAGCCTTCGATCACATGGTGGAGGAGCTGACGAAAAACGGCAGCGCCGTGGATATCCTTTCAGTAAAACCGGAGCAAATTGCAGAGAGCCTCTGCTCATACGCCGATATGATGGACGGGGTGACCAATGAGATGAAAGAGAATTTTTATCATGCGGTTTTGCCGGTCTTTCGCGCGGGAGGGATAGGTGTTGGATGAGCTTTCAAACGAGGAACTGGTCGTGTATGCCGCAGGCGGCTGTGACCGCGCGCGGAATCTGATGATGGAGAAGAACGCGGGGCTTATTGTCGAAAAGGCAAAGATCTATTGGGAGGGTATCTACTCGACCGGCATGGACAAGTCTCTGACGCAGGATGATTTCATCCAGCTTGCGCGGATCGAGCTATGGAAAGCAATCGACAAATTCAAGCCGGAGCTGGGCAACAAGTTCACGACTTATGCCGGAGTCTGCATCGAGAACAAATTGAAAAGCCTGGTTCGCTCCGTCAAGAGCAAATATGAGCGCGCCGGCGGCGAGCTGATCAGCATGGAGAAGTATGCGGGCACAGAGGACCAGCTTACATACAGCGAAACATTTTTTGACCCGTATCAGCATGAGCCGGAGGAAATTGCCATTCGACATGCGCACTCCCAATGGATATTCTATGCGCTGCTCGATCTGCCGCCGCGAGAGCGAGTCTTTACGATTTATCGCTACAATTATCCGGACGGCAAGAAGCGCAGCCAGGGGAGAACAGCGAGACACTTTTATCTCTCCCGCGTGCGAGAGAAAAATATGGAGCGGTCAACACGCGAGCTGTTCATGAAAAACTATTTTCGTAAGAAGCGTATCATAAGCGCGTAGTCGCTGCGGCGGGACGGGGCTGTTATATACCCCTTGCGCCGCCGGAGGCGTGAGCTGCATTGCATTCCGCACACGCCTCCGCACATGAAAGCCGCACATATTCTGCTCATTACTTCGCAGAATCCGTCCGGCTTTCCGCTGCGAAAAGGGCTGCTGTCCAGACGGCGACATCACCCCTTTCCGCAGCGCGCGGCGCAAAAGGTATAACACACTAGACCTTGCGGGCAAGGTCGTGCGCCAAAGGCGGGCAAGGCCCTCCCTTGGGACCCTCCCGAATACCGGCAAAAGTGTGGCCACACTTTGAAAAACGCTGTTTTTGCCGGTATCCCTTTTCGCTCATTTTTTCAAAATCTCATGGAATGAGTTTTGCAAAAACGACCGAAAAGAAAAAACGGATCGGAGACGTGCATAACAATTGTGCATTCTCCGATCCGTTTTTTACGTAGAGATTTTTTGGAATATGCGAAAAAAGAGGAAGCCCATTGGACGTTAATCCGTTGGGCTTCCGGAGGAAGAAAGAAGGGTATCTCAATAATGTATCACTTCCGCCGCGCGGCGGATGCGCTCCAGAACCGGGGCGGCCTCGCTGCTCTCGAACCAGGCGGCAGTGGTCTCCGGCACGAGGCGGCGAAAGGTCTCCATGTCGCCGTCCTGTAAAGCCTTGCGCACGGTGGAGGCGCTGATAACCTGATCTCCCACGGCCTTGCGCGGGATGATGCGGCACTCGATCCCGGCTTTGGGGAGTTCCTCGGCCATGATCTGATTGTACAGCCCCGTGACTTGGCTGGTGGGCTCTTCGCCCACGTAGCGGGCAGTGATGTTCAGGGCTGCCGCGATCTTCTTGAAGATCTCCAGATCCAGCCGCGCGTGGCCCTCAATGACTTTGGCCTCGTCCTTGAGAAAGTAGCTGGGGAAGGTGGCAGAACTGATGATATAAGGGCCGCTGTCGTGCAGTACGACATTCGGAAGATGCGCCGTGCCAGCCTTGATGAGCTGCTTGCGGACGGAGAAAGGCACGAGACTCGCGTCCTCGCTCACGACGAAGAGGTGCAGCATGTCACAGCCCGCCGCCGCGACTTCCGTGAGGTATTGATGCCCCAGGGTAAAGGGATTGGCGTTCATCACGAGAGCGGCGGAGACACCATCGGTGTGGGTTTTGGCAAGGCGCTTGAGGTAGCCTGCAAAACCGTCGCGGCGGTTTTCCATGAACACCAGCGTCCCGTCCACGCGGGCGATCTCATAAAAGCCCAGATCGCTGAAGAATTTGGCGGAGTTGATCTTGGTGTAGAGAAACAGATGCAGATTGCCGCGCTCATGCTGAAACTCAATCAGGTGGGTGATGATCTGATTAAGCAGCCCCTCGCCCTGATGCTCATGGCTGACCGCAAAGCAGCGCAGAGTGTTTCCGAAACAGGAGCCGGTGGCGATCACCTTATAGTCCTCATCGAACATCGCAGCGATATAGTCCAGATTGCCGTCGCGCTGGATGCCCTCCTGTTCCAACAGGGCGTCCACCTGCGCGAGAGTCCGTTTATCGTTCGGGTACACGCTGGAGATCGTATAGGCCATTTTATTGATCCTCCTTCAAAAAGTGCAGCAGCCAGCAAAGGGCAAGAAGATCGGCGCTGCCGCCGGGGGAAAGATTGTCATGTATATATTCCCGATCTAATGCCTCGATCATCTCGCGGGTCGGATAGGGATCAGCGTCCAGCATTGTCGAAAGCTGGGCGCTCTTTTTTTGCGCCAGCTCGTACCCGCCGCGGGAGAGCATGTTGGTGTCCGTGGTGTGGGCCAGGATAGAGAGCATCGCGGCGGCCCCGGCCTCGTCCTCGCTCATGCCGCCTGCAAGACCTTTCTCCAATACCGGCAGCCCGATTTGCAGCACCGTGGGAAATCCCGCTTCCGCCTGCCCGCGCACGCCGGTGATCCCATAGCTTCGGAAAAAGCGCTGCCCCGCGGTCACGGCGGCGGACTCATGCAGGTCTGTCAGCTCCTTCTCCACGCCCGCGGTCATAGCGGCGACCTGAGAGAGCACGGATACAGGTTCTGTCCAGTGTTCTCTGTCGAGCCTGCCCAGCGCGCCGCAGACCACACCAAGGGTAAAGATCGCGCCCTTGTGGGTGTTGACGCCTCTGGTGGCGTGCAGCATATCGCCTTCCGCGAGCTTGCCGGGAAAGCGCAGAGCGGCGAAGGTCTCCGGCGCGGGCTTCGCGGCAGTCTCCCGGCCGATGCGGACACATTCGGCGAAGTAGGGCCAAAGGCACGCGGCGCTGTTCAGAAAGGTATAGAAGTCCATATCCCGATGGCTGCCGCTGTTGTTCCGATCCACCAGACCGGGCTTCGGCGTCACCGTCACCTCGTACAGCAGCGCGCGCACGGCGAGGGAGGCGACGTCCTCCGCGTCCTGTCGGTCGATGGCTTTGGTAAGATATTCATGGTTTTTTACCTGTAATTCCGGCACCGAATGGGTGCGGCTGCGGGCGCAGTCCTTTGCGGGCCTGCCGCAGATCAGGCAGCTCCGCGGAGTCGGCCTGTCCAGCTTCGTGCCGTCCGGGCAGAGTACATCCAGATCGAAAAGCCGCCCCAAGTCCGTGTGCTCCTCGATGTCGCAACAGATGGTCTTCAGCGCTTTGGGGTCGATATCCACGACATAGAAGCCTTCGCAGCCGGTGTCCTCGTCGATCTCCTCAAAATGTACGAGTGGCGCTTTGACGCGCTTGAGCTGCCCAAGAAACAGCTCCCGACCCATATGGAAGCCTCTTCGAATGGAGGGGCTGTTTTTGACCGGCCCCGCGATATTCATGGTAAAGGACACCAACGGCAGGCCGTACTGCCTGAGTAAGGCCTCCTGCCGTTCGACCCGGCAGTCGCGCGCAGCGAGCATCTGCGTCAGTTCAACGTATGCGGCCATTGTTACACCCCCTGTATGTGTCTATGTTTAATCGCCTCCACAAAGGCGGAAACCTGCGGCAGCCGGACCGCCTCCTGCTGGAACAGCAGCCATGTTCTGCGCACGAAGGGTTCTCCGTTCGCAAAGACGCAGGGACGGACGCTGCCCTCAAAGTCCGAGAGACAAATTTCCGGTAGTAGCGCCCAGCCGAGGCCGCGACGTACCATCTCAACGCAGGCACTGATGCTGTCCACACAGATCCCGGCATGTCCGCTGTTCAGACCGTTTTCGCGCATCCATTGAGCCGTCAGTCCCGCTAGCGCAAGGTCGGTCTTGTGAGAGATATACAAAAGCTCACTTAGGGGCTTGCCCGCGTCCTCCTGTCGGCAGATCACACAGAGTTTTTCCTCCGACAGCATAAAGCGTTCACCGTCCCAAGGAAATTCGCCCCGCAGGATCGCCACGTCCAGATCGCCGTCCTGAAGCTGACGGTAGATATGCCGGCTCTGCCCCGTGGTGATGTGCAGCTTGACCTTCGGATATTCCTTATGATAAGCGGCCAACGTATCCGGCAGACGGTACTGCGCATAGTTGACGGAAACGCCAGCGTGCAGGGTGCCAGCCAGTTCAGGGCCGGAAGAGCTCAGGTTTTCGCGCAGGGTCTCCAACTCCTTCGCCGCGGCCTGACTTCTCTGCAGGACCATCTCTCCGGCCGGTGTGAAGCGTATTCCCTGCCTGGAGCGGAGAAGCAATTCGATCCCAAGTTCTTGCTCTATTCCCTTAATTCTTTTGGAAAGAGCAGACTGTGTTATATAGAGCCGATCTGCCGCGTGCGTAATGTTGCGCGTCTCATCCAATACTCGCAGCAACTCAAAGTCTTTTTCATCCATTCTAATTCCTCCTCAAAAATCTCTGTTAGTCATTCCAATTTGTTCTTGTAGGCTTATAATATTCCTTATTTTTTGTTTTGCCAAGTCCCTGATCTATGCAAATGGTTCATGACAATCCATTCCAAACCGGACTGTTTGTGCGCTATTTACAAGTAAAAGCTATTCTGCTTGTATAGAATCTCCAAAGAAACGGCTGTATTTTGCCTTCTTTGCTTATCATTCCATTTTGGACTGGAACACGGCAATTTTTCTGCCTTTTACATTCCAGAAAAACTGGGTTATCCTGAACACGCAAACGAAAACAAGCCCGAAGCGAATACAAAAGCTCAAAAAAATCAAACCCCGAAAAAACAAGGAGGAATTGAAATGCTCATTGAAAAGAGTGCCATCGCAGGCACACTGGAATCCAGCGACGCACAGGTGCTCGTTGAGCCCTGCGACGAAATCAGTCTCAACATCGAAAGCAGCGTTCTCAATCAGTACGGTCGACAGATCCGGGCCACAGTTCTGGAGACTCTGGAGAGGCTCGAGGTCAAATCCGGCAAGATCACCGTCGTCGATAAGGGCGCTCTCGACTGCACGATCAAGGCCCGCGTCGAGTGTGCCATTTTCAGAAGCTGCGGTCAGTCCGCTGAAAACATTCCTTGGGGAGGTGCAATCAAGTGAAAAAGATTATCAATCGCCCGAAGCCCGACAAGAAGCGCCTGCGCCGCACCATGATGTTCATGAACGCGCAGAAGCCCGCGCTCATCAAGGACGCCTACATCTACGGCAGCGACTCCATCATTCTTGATCTGGAGGACGCGGTGGCGGAGAACCAGAAGGATGCCGCCCGCTTCTCCCTGTATCATGCGCTCACATCCATCGACTACGGCAGCACCGAAGTCATCGTCCGTATCAACGGCCTGGACACCCCGCACTGGAAAGAGGACGTCCGTGTCTGTGTGGCCGGCGGCGCTGACGGCATCCGCATCGCCAAGTGCGAAAACGCCGATATGGTACGTCAGGTTGAGGCCGCTGTGGAGGCCGCCGAGATCGAGTTCGGCGTCGAAGTCGGCCGCACCCTGCTGATGGCGGCTCTTGAGAGCCCCCTCGGCATCATGAACGCTTACGAAATCTGCACCGCCTCCGAACGTATGCTTGGCTGTGCGATCTCCGGCGGCGACTTCCGCAAGAGCATGCATGTCCAGATCCGCAAGGGTGGCATTGAGATGGTGGTCGCACGTGGTCAGATGCTGCTGGCCGCCCGCGCCGCCGGTGTGCAGTGCTTCGACACCATGTACCCCAACGTGGACGATATGGAGGGCTTCAAGGCTGAGGTCATCCAAAACCACGAGATGGGCTTCGACGGCAAGAGCATCATTAATCCCCGCCAGATTGAGTTCGTCCATGAGACATTCGCCCCCACCGAGAAGGAGATCGCCTATGCTGAGAAGCTGGTTCGGGGCTGCCAGGCCCAGGCCGATGCAGGCATCGGCGTGTATACGGTGGACGGCAAGATGGTAGATATCCCCTTCTTCGAGGACGCAAAGCGCATCATCGCGCTGGCCAAGGCCTGCGGCGTCTACCACGGCGATTTATAAGAAAGGAGCGCACGGATAATGATTAACGCAGTTGGAAGAGATATTCCCGAATACCTCCTCGCAAATGGCAGGGAGGTCTACCAGGGCAAAAATTACCGGGACGGACAGCTTGTGAAAAAGGCTACGCCCGTCACCGTCAAGCATGAGAAACCCCAGGCGGACAAGCTGTGCGCCACCATCCGCGAGGCCTGTGAAAAGTGCGGTGCCCACGATGGCATGACCTTCTCCTTCCACACGGAGTTCCGCGACGGCGACTATGTGGCCGCCATGGTCTGCAAGGTGCTGGTTGAGGAGATGGGATTGAAGGACCTGCATGTGGCGGCAACCTCCCTCGGCACCGCCCAGGACATCTTCGCCGAGTATATGGAGAAGGGCATCATCGTTGAGGCTCAGACTTCCGGCGTCCGCGGCAAAATCGGCGAGACTATATCTGCCGGTAAGCTGAAAAACCCCGTCACGATCCGTAGCCACGGCGGTCGTCCTCGCGCAGTCGAGGCCGGCGAGGTTCATATCGACATAGCCTTCCTCGCAGCGGCGACCTCGGACTGCTGCGGCAATGCCAGCGGCATCGGCGGCAAGAACAACTGCGGTTCCATGGGCTTTGCCATGCATGACGCGAAGTTTGCCGATCACACCGTCATTGTCACCGATACTCTGAAGCCCTTCCCCAATGTTCCCTCCTCCATCTCCTGCATCGACGTGGACGCGGTCTGCGTGGTGGACGCCATCGGAAATCCCGCCAAGATTGCCACCAAGGAAGCGCGTCTGACCCAGGACCCGCGCGAGCTCATGATGGCCAAGAACGTGGCAAATGTCATCGCGGCGACCCCTTGGTTCAAGGATGGCTTCTCCTTCCAGACCGGCGTCGGCGGCCCCTCTCTGGCGGTGAACCGCTTCCTGGAGGATCACATGCGCAAGGCCGGCATCAAGATGAGCTTTGCTCTCGGCGGTACCAGCGCCGCGATCTGTGCCCTGCAGGACAAGGGCTTCGTGGACGCGATCCTCGACACCCAGGACTTTGACCAGAGCGCTGCGGCCCATCTCTTCTCCAATCCCCGGCATATCGAGATCGACCTGAGCGAGTATGCCAACGCCGGCAACAAGGGCGCGTATGTCAACAAGCTGGACTACGTCGTGCTCTCCGCACTGGAGATCGACACCAAGTTCAACGTCAACGTTATCACCGGCTCCGACGGCGTGCTGCGCGGCGCGCCCGGCGGGCATCCCGACACCGCTGCCGGCTCCAAGTGCTGCATCATCGTCACACCGCTGACCCGCGGCCGCATGGCCACGGTCTGCAAGGATGTTGTGACCGTCACCACCCCCGGCGACTGCGTGGACGTGCTGGTCACGGACTACGGCATCGCGGTCAATCCCGCCCGTCAGGACATCATCGACTGCCTCGACAATGCCGGTATTCAGCATGTAAGCATTGAATCTCTGCAGGAAAAGGCGTATGATCTGGTTGGAGAGCCCGATCCCCTGGAGTGGGAGGATCAGGTCGTGGCCATCGTGGAAGCCCGCGACGGCACCATCCTCGATGTGGTGCGCAAGATCAAGCCCTTCAGTTTCGACGACTGAGGAAAGCAAGCACCGCCGGGACAATCCGGCGGTGCTCCCAAAAAAGACTTACAGACTATATTGAGGAGGGAATAAAATGGCACTGGCAGTGATTTCTCTTGTTTTTCTGATTGGCTCCATCGTTTTCGGTTTTGTGCGCAAGACCAATGTGGGCCTTGTCAGCCTTGGCCTTGCGCTGATCCTCGGCCTGATCGGCGGTATCAGCGACGGCAACATCTATAAAGGTTTCCCCTACAAGCTCTTCCTGACCCTGATGGGCACGATGCTCTTCTTTGCCATGCTCCAGGAAAACGGTACGCTTGAAAAGGTATCGCAGATGATTACCGGCTTCTGCGGGAAGAAAAAGTTCCTGATCCCGATCATCATCTATGTGTTCAGCTTCGTCCTCTCCGCGGCAGGCCCCGGCGCCATCAGCGTTCAGACCGTCATGGTTCTCTTTGCGGTCCCTCTCGGCATTCATGCGGGCATCAATCCGATCCTCATGGGAGCCATGGCCATATTAGGCGCAGTGGGAGGCACAGCCTCACCGATCGCGTTGACCGGCATCATCGTCGGAGACCTTCTCAACGAAATGGGAATCACCGGGACGGGTATGCAGATCTTCCTCGGCGTCTCAGTAGCAAACCTTGCTTGCGCAGTCATGACCTATATCGCCTTCAAGGGATGGAAGCAGGGTACTGACGGCGAAGAGATCGAGACTAAGAAAGAAAAAGTTCAGTTCAGCAAGAATCAGATCATCAGCGTTCTCGCTCTGCTGGTTATGGTGATTCTGGTGGTGGGCTTCTCCTATGATGTGGGCCTTGTTTGCCTTACCCTTTCTCTGGTCATGATCATCCTGAAGGCGGCGGATGAGAAGAAGTCCGTCAAGATGATCCCCTGGAATACCTTGATCCTGATCGCTGGCGTCAGCATCCTGATGAACATGACCAAGACCCTCGGCGGTATCGACCTGCTGGCGAATTTCCTCGCCTCCCTGATGAGTGCCCGGACCGCGGCTCCGATCATTGGTCTCACCGGCGGCTTCATGTCTTGGTTCTCCAGCGCCAACGGCGTTGTCTTCCCGACGCTTATCCCCACAGTTCCCACGATTGCCGAGCAGGTTGGCGGCTCGTCCGTTCTCCAGATGGTGGTGGCTATTGTCTGTTCAGCGACGGTTGCGGGTATCAGCCCCCTCTCCACCGGCGGCAGCCTGGTGCTGGCCAGCTACTCCCAGGAAAAAAACCCCGACGCCAAGGAAGAATCCAGTGTGTTTATCCGCCTCTTTGCCCTGTCAGCTGGCTGCGTGGCAACAGTATTCGTGCTGACCCTGATCGGTCTGCTCAGCTTCCTCGGCTGAGAAAGGAGTTGCTTACATGTACGCATATATCGGCTGTCGTACCACGAAGGAGCGAAACGCCCGCGGAAAAGGAATCAGCGTGTTTCAGGTTCAGGGCAGGAAATGGAAACTCCAGAGCATCTTAGAGGGCGAGATTAATCCCTCCTACCTCTGCCTGAACAGTGCGCAGGATCGCCTCTACGCTATCCATGGGGATTACAGCGAAGTCAGCGCCTACGCAATCGATTCCGAAGGGAATCTCATGAAGCTCGGCACGACCGGTACACATGGCACCAATCCCGTGCATTTAATCCTGAGTCCAAACGAGAAATGGCTGTATGTCGCCAATTTGCAAACCGGCGCGGTTTCGGTCATCCCCGTGCTGGAGGACGGAAGCCTCGGATCTATACGCCATCTCTATTTCATCAGCGGAAACGGCGGCCCCGGCTATATTTCCCATCCTCACCAGGTCTGGCTTGACCGTAGTGGCAAGTGGCTCTTTGTTCCGACGCAGGGCAGACTCCAGGGCATTGGCAAGCTTACCGTCTTTCGCATCAACGAGGAGGACGGGACTCTGACCGAGACCTTCGTCGCTAAAGGCCGCACGGGTGCAGAACCTCGCCACTGTGCGCTCCATCCGAACAACCGTTACCTCTATCTGATCAATGAGAAAGACAGCACTGTCGTCTTCTATCACTTCGACGAGGAGAACGGCACGCTCGATCCCCAGCAGATGATCTCCACGCTGCCCGACGACTTTTTCGGCGACGGCTGGGCCAGCGGCATCACCATCGCGGAGGACGGAAAAACGCTCTATGCATCCAACCGCAAGCACGACAGCATCACGGTCTATCATTTGGACGCGGAGAGCGGCAGAATGAGCTTCCTGCAGAACATCAAGACGGGCGGTGGCCAGCCCCGCTTTCTCACTCTCTCCCCGGACGGAAAGCAGGTGATTGCGGCCAACGAGACCAGCGACACGCTCACCGTGTTCGACGTTGATTCCGAGAGCGGCGCACTCTCCGTGAATCAGATGATCGAGACGGAGAGCCCGGTATGCCTTGTTTTCAAAGCGAAATAGCGGTACACTTGCATCAAACGCGCCGGGCTGCTCCGATGGGTGCAGCCCGGCGTTTTGGGAGTTGGTTTTATGAAGTATGTTTTTCAGTTTGTCCGCATCCTCCTGTTCTGCTTCCTGGGGGAAATGCTGCACACGCTGCTGCCTCTGCCGATTCCGTCCAGCGTCTATGGGCTGATCCTCCTGCTGGCAGCCCTGAAGCTGGGTGTCGTGCGGCTGGAGCAAGTTAAGGCGGTCGGAAACTTCCTCACGGGTATCTTTCTGCTGCTGTTCATCCCCGGTACCGTCGCCGTGGTGGAGCAGCTCGAACTCATGAAGAGCCTGTGGCTGCCAATTCTCATCGTGCTGCTGCCGATCACCTGGGCGGTCTTCGGCATATCCGGGAAGGTGACGGATCTGATCGTCGGGAGGGAGAATCATGACTGAAATTCTTGAAAACTCCGCCACCTGGGGCGCGGTGCTCACGGTGGGCTGCTACTGTCTGTTCTTCCTGCTTCAAAAGCGAGTTCGCGACGCCTGGTGCAATCCGTTGCTTTTAAGCTGCATCCTGATAGGGGCTTTTCTGCTGACCGGGCAGATTTCCTACGCAGAGTATACGCGCACGTCCTCCTTCCTAAGCTGGCTGCTGCTCCCGGCCACGGTCAGCCTTGCAATACCCCTGTACGAGCAGTGGGAGCTTCTGAGAAAGAATTTGGCTGCTATCCTCTGCGGTATCGCGGCCGGGGTCTGCACCAGCCTTATCTGCACGCTGGTTTTGACGAAGTTCTTTCATCTGGACGCGCAGATCGCCGTCAGCATCCTGCCTAAATCTGTCACCACCGCCATCGGTGCGGACGTGTCGCGGGAGCTGGGCGGGATTCCGGCGCTCACCATTGTACTCATCATTCTCACGGGAATTGTGGGGAACATGATGGCCCCGACTCTCAGCCGCTGGTTTCGTCTGAGGAGCGCCATTGCCCGCGGAATCGCCATCGGCAGCGCTTCCCACGCCATCGGAACGGCAAAGGCTCTCGAAATGGGCGAGGTGGAGGGCGCCATGAGCAGCCTCTCCATCGCAGTTTCCGGCGTCCTGACTGCATTTCTGTGCCCGATCGCCGCCAGATTTCTGCGTTGACAAGCCAAACATTAGCAAATGAAGAAGGCCAAGATTGACGGTATTCCGCCAGCCTTGGCCACGCTTGCTTTTCAGATTTCTCTCATTTGTCCTTCAATCAGCACATCCAGCATGATTTTAGCACCGAGACGGAAGGAATAAATATATGTTTCCACGTCAGTAAGAATGTTGACTTCCCGCTGCGCGGTCATATACTCCTCAAACAGCTTCTTTTGCTGATCCGTGAGCGAGGCCGTGAGGGCGTCTCCCGCCTTAATGACCTCATCCAAGGCTTTCTTGTACTGCTGGTTGCGCTTGCCGCTCCGTTCTCCGGGGCGGATTTCTCCGAGATAAAGATCTTCCAGAATCAACATTTTAGTACCCTCCTCAACAATAGATGAGCTCATGCAGTACGATCTCTTCCGCGAGGTTCTGGATGCCGCTCATACGCCTTACCCATTCAAGCTGATCGGCAGCCTTGAGGGCCTCGGTCACGCCTTCCCGCTCTGCCATTTGCCGGGTGAGAAGCTCCATCCGCTCGGTGCAGGACTGGTTGATTTCTGCAGAGTACTGAAAAAGCTCCCCTGATAGCAGCAGGTTGGCAAAGAGGGTCGGTCTATGCTCTTTGAGGTACTGGCGGTGCAAACGGCCATATTTGCCAGTCGAGAAATCACCTACGGGGAGAACAAGGTCGGGGATATAATAATCATCGGATTTGACATATCTGAGTTCCATATTTAAGCTCCTTTACAGTCAAAAAATGTTTTCTTCACCGAGAAGAAAAATCGTTGTCTAATGCCGTGATGCAACAAACTGTGATTGCCCCAAAAAGTCGTTTCTGTTAGAACTGCGTTAGAACAGGAAAATCTTCCAAATATGAGCAAAAAGAAAAAGTTCCGAAAATTCTCAATTCTGAGTAATTTTCGGAACTTGATTGGTGCGCGAGGGGGGACTTGAACCCCCACGCCCGGAATGAGCACTAGAACCTGAATCTAGCGAGTCTGCCAATTCCACCACTCGCGCGTCTTTGTGAAGGCTTGATTATAATAGCACCGGCGTTGCCGATTGTCAAGCTGTTTTTCTGTTCACAATGAATTTTCTTTACAGAACAGGCGGGG
>JAEEGL010090158.1_pt1 | contig 12620 bp, 13 predicted proteins | sample 9134231 | NCBI WGS metagenome assembly JAEEGL01 (sample SAMN16246548, study PRJNA631951) | gut metagenome | biome: gut microbiome; feature: rumen; material: fiber-attached | host: Bos | place: Iran: Karaj | collected 2018-10
AGAGAATTTATGGAAGCACTCAACGATTTTTTTACCTACCTCAGCGGCCTGCTTTGGGGATGGCCCATGATTATATTGCTCCTCGGCACTCATATTTACCTCACAATACGCCTCCGCTTCCCTCAGCGCCATCTGTGGACAGCCATCAAGCTTTCGGTTAGCCGAGATAAAGATGCAGCCGGCAACGTGAGTCAGTTTGGTGCCTTGGCTACAGCATTGGCAGCAACCATCGGAACAGGTAATATCGTGGGTGTAGCCACTGCTGTCGCATTGGGAGGTCCCGGTGCCGTTCTGTGGTGTTGGCTTACGGGTCTTTTTGGTATTTCCACGAAATATGCCGAAGGATTGCTGGCCGTGAAATATCGTGTGAAGACAGAAGACGGCCGCTTGTTGGGTGGTCCTATGTATGCCTTGGAACGTGGTCTTGGATGGAAATGGATGGCTGTACTCTTTGCCGTCTTCACCGCCATTGCCTCTTTTGGAATCGGTAATACCGTACAGGCGAATGCCATTGCCACCCTCACCTTTGAGACCTATCAGATTGATCCCATGATTACCGGATTGGTGATTGCCGTCCTTATTGGTCTTGTGGTTTTGGGAGGTATCAAGAGTATCGCCCGTGTCTGCACCATGCTAGTGCCTTTCATGGCCATATTCTATGTCATCGGCTGTATTGTCATCCTCATCATGAATGGCCCTTATGTATGGCCTGCGCTCAAACTTATCTGCGAGGCTGCGTTCTCTCCTGAGGCTGCCGGTGGTGGCTTTGTGGGAAGCACCGTAATGCTTGCTGCCCGCTATGGTATTGCTCGCGGACTCTTCTCCAATGAGTCAGGTATGGGTAGTGCACCCATCGTGGCTTCTGCAGCACAGACCCGCAATCCAGTACGTCAGGCACTCGTCTCTTCCAGTGGTACTTTCTGGGATACGGTAGTTATCTGCGCCCTCACAGGACTGGTTATTGTCAGTTCCGTCATTGCCTATCCCGACATCAGTTACGAGAACGGAGCCACACTTACCAAGATGGCTTTCTCCAAGATACCCTATATCGGCGCGCCGCTGCTCACCTTCGGTCTGCTTACCTTCGCTTTCTCCACCATTCTCGGATGGGAGCTTTACGGTGAAAGAGCCGTAGAATATCTCAAAGGCCGTCGCTGGACAGTTTATTACCGAGTGCTCTACATCGTTGCAGTCTTCGTGGGTTCCATCTTGAATCTCAGCATCGTATGGAATCTTGCCGACTGCATGAATGCACTCATGGCCATTCCAAACCTCCTTTCGCTGCTCTTCCTCAGTGGCATCATCGTTCATGAGACGCGCAAATATCTTTGGCGCGACCGACTTGACCGCGATATGTGATTTTAGAACACAAAATTCACAAAATCATATTACGTTGGCGCAGAATGATGAAATTCACAAAAGGTAATTTGGAACACAGAATTCACAGAAGAAAATTATGGAGTACAAAATTCACAAAATCTGCTCCAGAGAAATTCTGTGAATTTTGTAGCCTGCGGATAGTGGACTTTTTCTGTGGGTTTTGTGTTCAAGAAAAAACGCTCAATATTTCTTCCTAAGTTTTCCGATAGCGTCCTCCAGGCTTTCGGTGGGTTCTATAATATTATAGGCATCCCAGAAGTTGGGATCGTCAAAATAATCCACATGGTCAAAGAAAGCATCCCGCTGGTAGAAGGAGTCACGCCCCTTGATAGGATGTACATCCTGATCTGTCCAGTCAGTAACCACTAGTTCACTCATAGCCGTAAACGATGTGGAGAAGAGTCGCTTCTTCCAGTCACAATTGAAGCGGAACAGTGTGCGCACATAGTTGATGCGCGTCACATTCTCCTTCGTTGTATAGCTCACCGTGATACTCATTTCGCGTGGTTTGAAGTGCACGCCGGCAGGTTTTCTCACCAATATGCTGCGTGTAGCCTTTTCCTTGTCGCTCATGTCTAACGACAGCTCCGCACGTGTGAACGCCAGTGTCTCCTGGTCAATGTGGAAGACCCCTTCATACAAAGCCCATGGAGCAGAATAGAGAGGTATTATCCTGACTACGAACTGCAGTCTGTTGTCCGTCATCACGGGGTCTTCTAGTGAAAAGCCATAGTGCGACAAATCCTCAGGATTCATCAAGATATCAGGATTCTTTACAAAGTCAAGAAAAATCGGTGTGTTCGGACCACCCATAATCTTTACGCCCAGCGTATCCGACGTCTTGGGGCTCACCAGTCGCCGCCCCTTCTCTATCGACACACGTCCAAGGTCAAACACTTTATGATAGGAAGGCTTATAGAGATTGGCCACGGCCTCTGCGATATTGATATAGCGGTTACGCTTCTGCACGCATTCACGGTAGAAGCATTTCATCATTTCCGCATGATCAGCATAGTTGTCTGGGATTTTATCCATCGCCGCATAAAAGATGCGCTTGGCATCACCCGATTTCACCACCACGTCTTTAAGTATCACCGTGTTTGGTTTCATCCTGATAATCAGGCCTTCATTCTGTCCTTGAGGCACTTCGAAGTGCTGAGTCTGATAACCCACATGCGTCAGAACAATCACCTTGGCCTCATTCACCGTCTTGATAGTGAAGAAACCGTCCTCGTTTGTCACCGTGGAAACGCGCTCACTCGTCACGTGAACGTTCACATAAGGCAGCTTACGGCCACGCATATCAGTGACCACACCACTCACAGCATGCTTCATTTCAGCACGCTCCACCTCCTGCCCTGAAGTTGCCAGCGAGAAGCAAAGCACCAGCAGCAGACCGAGTCCTTTCAAAAATCCCTCTTTCATGATCATAACTGCTTTATAAAAAAACATGTCTGTTCTTGGCACAAAGATAAATAAAATAGGTGAAAGCCCAAAATATTTTTACATATTTTATCTACCCGAATCAGCAATTATCCTGCTATTTGTTTTCGTTTTTCGTTTTAGTAATCGCTTAAATCACCGTCATAGCTCTCGTTTTCGCTTAGGACTTCGTTCATCGTCATCGTCATGAACTTTTAAACAGCCACTTAGTGGCGCTTAAACAGTCCGAAGGACGCTTAAACAGTTGCGAAGCAACGCTTAACCCTTTATTAGGTCATAGTCATAGTCATCGTCAAAGTCATCGTCAAAGCAGAAGACAGAACACACCTGCCAGAATGAATAGAACGGCAATGATGCGCGTCAGCCATGCCTTTACCGTCTGCATCCCTTTATTCAACTTCGCAAACGAACTCAGACTGTAGGCAAACACCCATGCCATCACTATCACTGGAAGACCCGTCCCCACAGCAAACGCCACCGGCAACAGCCAGCCGTAACTCGACTCCACCGACATCGGTATCAGCATACCGAAATACACCACGCCACTCTCCGGACAGAAAGCCAGGGCAAAGAGCAAGCCCAGCAACACTGGCCCTGCCTTCTTCCCACCGAAAGGCAGATGTGGTACATGATCGTGCTTATGAAGCAAATCGTTATAAAGCAGATAAAGGCCTATCGCAATGAGCAGCGGTCCCAGGATGCGTTCTCCCCATTCCGACATCGCCTCACCGAAGTTCAGCAGCTCTGCCCCACCCCTTATCAGCGCGATGAGCACGGCTCCCAACACCGAATAACTGATGGTGCGCCCTAGCGTATAGAGCAGTCCGTCCACAAACACCTGCCGGCGGTTCTCCACATCCTTTCCGATATATCCCATCGCCGCGATGTTCGTTGCCATCGGACAAGGATGCAAGGCAACCAGTATGCCCAGCACGAAAGCCGTCAGCAGCGGCCACTGCGAAAACTCCACAATATTCTGAATACTTTTCATTTCGGGGGACAAAGTTACGGAAAATTGAGAGCAGAACAAAAGAAATTAATTTCTTTTTTATGCCGAAATGGAGTAACTTATTCAAAGTTACGGAAAATTGAGAGGAATGCAAAAGGAAAACTTGTTTTTCTTTTCATTTCCGAGTGTAAGTAACTTATCTAAAGTTACGGAAAATTGAGAGCAGAACATTTAGAGTCCCTTCATAAGGGACGGCTATAATGCAGGGTTATGCCAAAATTCAGCCGCTACCTTACTCGGGCAGCGGCTGAAATTATGATCGAAGTCCCTCTCTTTACGAAAAATCGAAAGGGAATCTCTGATTAGAAAGTGTAGGTAATGCCTCCAGATATATAAAAACGGGAAGCATCCATAAACATCTCCTTTACCTCACCGAAAATTCTCAAGCGGTCAGCGATGGGGAACTCAATACCACTTCCAAGATTGAAGGCAACATCAGTAATTGATTCTTTTATGTAAATCCCATTACCATGATATTTATCCTCTGAATGTACCAGCGCAAAACCTCCCAGCGGATAAATTCTGAAACCGCTATCGCCAAGATTAAACAGATAATGAAGGTTCGCGTTGATGTCATACATCGTTATGTCATCCTTCTTGAGGAAATAGTCAGCGTTGAGGTCACCACGGATATGGTCTGTGAACGAGTAGCGGGCACGTGCTCCAAAACCGTAGTTCGTGAAACCATCACCTTTACCCAAAACGACATTACCACCCAATTCGAAGGCGCCTTTCTGAGCCTGGGAGGAGGATGCAAATCCTATCATCACGGCAATGATTAACATTAGTCTCTTCATACCTTATTAAATATAATATTTAAGTTTCAAGTTCGTTCAACTTTGAAGTTTTTAGTTTTTGAGATCGCTTCGCTGTCAGTTTTAGATGATAAATGTTTAGTCTTTTCTGACATTTTCACCTTACAACCTCACAACCTTACAGTCTGTCAAATCTAATTTGTTCCATATAATAGGTTTACAAAAATACATCAAATTTTTGAAAATCGCAAAAAATAGAATAAAAAACACTCGCAGAATGATAGTATTTCACCCGACGACCTCAAGAACTTAAAAACCAATTCAGCCGCTACCTTACTCGGGCAGCGGCTGATAGTTATGATCGAAGTCCCTCTTTTTACGAAGGATCGAAGGGGAATCTCAGATTAGAAAGTGTAGGTAATGCCTGCAGAGAGATAGAAACGGGAACCGTCCTTGATCATCTCCTTGGCCTCACCGAAAACCCTCAAACGGTCAGCGATGGGGAACTCAATACCACCACCAAGATTAAAGGCAACGTCAGTATCTGAAGCACCACTAGACTCTACGTGAACGCCAGGACCGTCAAACTCAGCACCGTCAACCTCTACATGTACCAGTGCGATACCTGCCAGCGGATAAATTCTGAAGCCGCTATCGCCAAGATTAAACAGATAATGAAGGTTCGCGTTGAAGTCATACATTGTTATGTCATCCTTCTTGAGGAAATAGTCAGCGTTGAGGTCACCACGGAAATGATCCGTGAAGGAATAGCGTGCACGAGCACCCAGACCATAGTTTGTAAAATCATCACCTGTTCCCAGAATAACACTTCCACCCAGTTCGAAAGCTCCTTTCTGAGCCTGCGCATTTGCTGCAAATCCTATCATCACAGCAATGATTAACATTAATTTTTTCATACCTTATAATAATAAAAATTAAAATGAATAATCTTGTTTAAAGCAAATAACACCACAAAAGTAATAAATTTTTCTGTTTTTGCAAATAATATCATAAAAGAAATTAAAAATATGCTCAACTTTCGCAAACGATAATCAACGATGTAACCTGTTCAGGGGAGCATCGAGTTTCAGGACGTCGTTCACCTTATTCACAGAAGCTTCCACCTTTGCCTTCAACTCATTCTTCACATCTCGGGAAGAGGAAGCGATAAGGAACGAATATTCCCCGGCATCCACCTTCCACTGGGAGTTGGCTTCATCGAAAGAGGCCAAGTCAGACTTTTTCACACGCATCGTGAGTGCCTCTTCTTCTCCAGGTTCCAACGACTTTGTCTTGGCAAAGGCCTTCAGTTCCTTCTCTGGCTTGTTCGCCTGCTGGGCGTTGGGAGCAATCACATACACCTGCACCACTTCCTTACCTTTCACCTTGCCGGCGTTCTTCACTTTCACTGTCACCTCAAAGGCATCGCCTTTGTCCTTGATGGCACCATCGGCATATTCGAAGGTGGTGTAACTAAGGCCATAGCCGAAGGGATAGGATACCTCCTTGCCGAAAGAGTCGAAATAGCGGTAACCCACAAAGACATCCTCCTCATAGTTGGTGAAGTCCACGTCCTTCACGTCACTCTTCTTCTCAGAGCCTCCAAGGGCAAGACCGGCCGTCTTGTCAACGGGGAAGTTGGCAGAAGAGGCGTGGTCGGTAAAGGCCACAGGCCACGTCATCGTGAGTTTTCCAGAGGGTGAAGCCTTGCCTGAGAGCACGTCAGCCACGCTGTTGCCGCCTTCCTGTCCTGCCTGCCAAGCACAGAGGATGGCATCGGGAGCATCCTTCCACGAAGCGGTCTCAATAACGCCACCGATATTCAGCAGCACCACCACCTTCTTGCCGGCCTGATGCCATACGGCGGTAATGTCCTCAATAAGCTGGCGCTCTTCCTTCGTGAGATTGAAATCAGCCGATGTACGGTCCTTGAACTCACCTGACACACGTCCTATGGTAATCACAGCCACATCCGAGGCAGCAGCCTGTGTAGCCAACTGGTCCTTTGGGAAAGTCATCTCTGGTGGCAGATCGAAAGGCATGAAGGCCGCATAGGGGTTCTTGTCCTTCTTGCGGGCCTCCTCCTGCCGCTGCTTGTCGGCAGCGATATGGTCCTCGTAGGCCTTCTGCATCGTGTCATCCAACTGATAGCCCGCATTCTTCAGGCCTTCCGTCAACGACACCACATAGGCGTGGTTCACATTACCCGAACCCGTTCCGCCGGCAATAAAATCATAAGAGGTGCAGCCATAGAGTGCCACCTTCTTCACGGCAGCGTCCAGGGGCAGCGTCTGGTTGTCGTTCTTCAACAGCACCATACCCTCCACAGCCGACTGCCGCGTGACCTTGGCATGGGCTTCGAGATCAGGATGGTTGGAATACTTATAGCCGTTCCAGCGCGGGGTTTTCTCAATAAGTTGCAGGATACGCCCGATATTGCGGTCGAGGTCTTTCTCGTCGAGGCTGTCCGACTTCAGACTGTTCATGATGTCTGTAAACTGCTGATCCTTGCCGGGCTGCAGCATATCGTTACCAGCCCACACCTGCTTGGCACCGTCCTTGCCGCCAAACCAGTCGGTCATCACGGTTCCCTTGTAGCCCCACTCGTCACGGAGAATCGTCGTAAGCAGTTCCTTGCTCTCAGAGGTATATTGCCCGTTGAGGTAGTTGTACGACGACATCACCGTCCAGGGGTCACTCTCCTTCACGGCAATCTCGAAAGGCTTCAGATAAATCTCACGGAGCGCACGCTGACTGATACGCGCATTGTTGGCCATGCGGTTCGTCTCCTGATTGTTGGCAGCGAAGTGCTTGATGCTCGTGCCTACCCCATTCGCCTGTACACCGCGCACATAGGCAGCTGCCGTCTTACCAGCCACCAGCGGGTCCTCGCTGTAGTATTCAAAGTTACGGCCGTTGAGGGGATTACGGTGAATGTTAAGAGCAGGAGCCAGCAACGCGTCTGCCCCATATTCCTTCACCTCTTGTCCGATGCTCTTGCCCACTTCCTCCACGAGCGCCTCGTTCCAGGTGCATGCCAGTAGTGTACCGATGGGGAAATGTGTACAGAAATAGGTTGCGGAGTCACCATCTCGGTGGGCATCAATACGAAGACCTGCAGGACCGTCAGCCAGCACGATGGCAGGAATGGAAAGGCGTTCCAGGGGATACGTTGTACCAGCCGCACCCGGAACCAGATTCTTTGTCTTACCCACTACGGCATTGTCGCCACTCTGGCCCGACATACCCGTTCCAATGACGAAGTGCACTTTCTCCTCCTGCGTCATCTGACCGGTGACATCCGCCACGTCGATACTCTTTTCATTCATGCTACATCCTGTGAGAATAACACACGACATCATAATTAATGCTTGTTTTTTCATTAGTAATTGAATTAGTAATTAATATTTAGTTAGGTATTTCGTCCCTCGTTCATGCAGCTTTAACGCACAGGGCGTACAGACAGCCAGCGGTCTCTGGGGTTCAATCCTCCTTTCCGGTTGTCCCAGCGCGCAAAGTACAAATTGAAGTCCAGCTCGTAGGCATTTTTCGTGTTGTAGGTCGTAGACGACCAGTAGACGCCTTCCGCCCCCACGTTGTTAAGCGCGCCATATATAATGCTGCCCACAGCAGGAAGGAAGATAGAGTTGCTATTCTTTCCCGTGAACAAGCCGCCACTGACACCATGGAAGGTGGTCCATATATAGACAGAGTTATTCAACAACTCCTCAATCTGATCCTGTGACGGAGCCGTGGGCACCTGCCCGAATCGGTAGTAGCAGCCATGGTCCTCAGGCTTCGATGCCCCTTCGTTGCAGCACTGCCACAGCGTGCCGGAAGGCAAACCCAGGTCAATCATGTGGGGGTGGTTGGAATCGGGGCAGCTGATAAGGCTCTTCTGTTCGTGGCGGTCCTTCTTAGGGTCAGCCGCAAGTCTCTGCCCCATTGATGACAAGGAGCTGAACATCATCGTTAAAAGGATAATCAGGATTCTTCTCATCTTGGATTATTAAGAGAATTGCCAAAACGGGTAAAAGTACTCTCGCCAAGTATGCGGATGAACTCCTTGGAAGAGTTCTTCACATAGGCATTCTTCAGCAGATGAATACAGCCCAGCATCATGTTCTCAGGAGAGTCACTTTCAACAATGGGAATCGTCTTCAGACCCTGTTCATGAACCGTAGTACTTTCGCTGAGCACCGTCACGTAGTTCGATTCCCTGATCATACGGAAGAGCAGATACACCGTATTCATTTCAACCTTGATTTTGTACTGAAAGCCAGTTCCAACCACCATGCGCTCAAAGGTATCGCGGGCACGGGTACCCTTACGCACCAAGGCCAAATCATAGCGCTGCAGCTCTTCCAGCGTTATGCTGTCGTGCTTGGCCAGTGCATGATGCTCGTTGACAATAGCCGCCAGACGATGTTGGAAGAGGACGCGGCTTTCCACCTTTGGATTGCTCTTAATGGGCTTGTAGGAGACCACAAAGTCGAGTTCATGGTTCGTCAGCTGCTCTATCAGCTCCGCCATCGTCGATTGCGTCACGTTGATTCCCACATGCGGATGCTCGTGCAGGAAAGCTTTCACCGTGGCAGCTATGATGCTGACGAAAGAGAACGTCACACCGATTCTCAGTTCACCGCTCATCACATTCTTCAGTTCATCCATACGCAGTTGGCAGAGTTCAGCCGAACGCACGGTATCCTTTGCCAGGGGCAGCAGCGTCTGTCCAGCCTCCGTAAGCGTCACCTCATGACTGTTGCGGTAGAAAAGCGGCTGCCCCAGTTCCCCTTCCAGCTGCAGGATCTGGTGCGAGAGAGTGCTCTGCGTGATAAACAGTTCCTTGGCAGTCGTGGAGAAATTCAGCGTTTCTGCCAAATGGATAAAAGATTTCAGTTGTCTCAGTTCCATATCGTTTGCAAATATAGTTTATCTCCCACAAATATCAAAATAATAATGAAAGAAATTAAGTGTTGGCTATCGAAATTTTCAATAGCTGCAATTCGATTTTCTTGAGGCGCAACGTTCATAAGAATTCATAACCGATTGTTGCAGGGTTGCAGAATCTGCCGTACCTTTGCAGTGTCAAAATAAAACAACAAATAATTATTTAAAAAATAGGAGATTTAATCATGGTAACAACAATTTCATTAGCAGTTATGTTTATGGCAGGCATAGCATTTAGCATTTGGATGGCAAAATTCGACAATCTGAAGGTAAGATAAAAGATAACCGGTCAACTTCGAACTTGCGAAGTTGAGACAATAAATTAAGAGCCCTGGCATGTCTGTCACAGACTTGTCAGGGCTCTTCAATTAAACTTGCACAAGTCGGCTTTATTCTCTATTTGCCCTTGTGTATTTGGCTTTGACAATCTCGTATGAGTTTCTTGTCAGTTTCTGAAGCAAGTGATCGGGAGCGGTATTGGGATTGATACCAATCCAATGCTTTGGCGACATGTTGTAAGGTTTCACGATACAGTCATAAGTGACATGGAGTTCTTCTATATGCTCTGGCTGACACTTCACCGTAATGACGCTGAAATGGTCGCAGTCGAAGAATGAGAACATATGACCATGAACGTAGAAGACCAGCACGCCACCGGCAGCATGGAATGCCCTGAATGGCATTTTCTCTTCCACCTCTTCGCCTAACGATAGGCAAAACTCGCGATACCTTTCAATGTTCATCTCGCTTCTATCTTATGAACACAGGAGTCCCGGCACCTCTAATCACCCTATTTTGTCCTCGTCAGCGTGAACTTGTAGCCGTCTTCGGTCTTTCCGTAGAGGTATTTGCCGTCCTTGCTCAACGTAAAGACTTCTTTGTCTTTGCCCGATCCGCAGGTGACGACGTTCCCCTTCACTGTATAGTTGAACTTCTCCTTCTGTGAGGGAAAGGTACCCATCACTGCCTTTAGCGCCTTGCGCTTTGCCCAGCTTATGCCACTCTTCTCGAGAATCTTCTCGTCCATGTAGCTGCCCATTTTCAACTCCAACTGCTTGTCGCTGAAGAAAGTGACGGTGAACGCAATACAGGTGGCTTTCATGGTCTTTTCCACCATATCAGCGTTCTCCTCTTCATCGTCATCCAGATCGAGTTCTGCCACCTCCTTGCGCATCTCCTCGGTCATGATGTTTTTACTATAATACACCCGTCCCTTCAGGCTCTGAGCATTCATCACCATGCTGCCACCCATCAGCAGCAAGGCAATCAGTAATAATTCAAATCTTTTCATATATATTTAAGATTTCAAGATTTCAAATTTACGAGCTTGCTCATGATTTTTACGGTCTACACTCATCACTCATCACTTCTTGTCTTTTCCCTTTCAGCTTTCATCTGTGCAGAAATCTTCAGCAGCTGCTTCAATTCGTCGGAGATGGGCTCCACATGGAGCTTGGCCATATACTGGTCAATCTCTTCCATGGTCATCTGAGGCTTCTTACTTTTGCGGCGGGCCTTCACCTCCTTCACGGCAGCCTTGTATTCATCCTTCGAGAGACAATCTACGCGGTCCACATAAAACTCATCGAAATCATACAGATCTATGTCCCAGCCGAAGAGTTTCATGCGGTTGTGGCGGTTGCACTTGTAGATGGCCAGGTCAGCCTGCGACACATGGTCTGTGTCGCCCATGCGATAGATGTAGTTGCGCTGGTCGCTATAGATGCGTAGTTTTGCGATGATGGCGTTAATAACTTGTATCGTGTCGGGAGCCATTGCATCGTAATCCACACGAATCATCTTGTTGTCTTTGTCGCGCACAATGGAACCCACCACGGAGTCGCAGTTCACAATCTGCTGCACGTCGCCTTTGCCGACGAGTTTCGGATTGTTGGCAGATTTCTTGAGCTCCTCCACAATGGAGCGCGTTTTCAGTCTTATGCTCACGTAGGGCTTTCTTTTCGGAGCCTCACCCGTTACAGCATCGCGAACGGCGATATCAATCCATTTGCTATCCTTTCCATCATAAAACATGTAGAGTTCGCCCACATGATCATAATATTTCCACACGGGCTCCACCTTCTGTTTCATGATGGTCACCTCGTGGCCCAGGATGCTATAGTCACGGAGATAGCCCGTCAGCCGGAGGCAGTAAGGCTTGCCCTTCACCTTGACCACCTCGCCGAGGTTCAGATCGGCGGGCGTGAGCAGCAGTTCAGTGCCCAGATGGCTCACGCTGTCGCGGATACTCTCGTAGGCTACGTGCGTGATGCGGAACATCTTGGAGTCCTTAAGGTCGGGCATCAGTCCGCTGGCATCGGTCTGTCCCAGGAAGAGTCCTTGCTCATCCACCACCGTTGCGAAGCCCACGGGCATTCCGCTGTCCTTGTCCTTCACCACGGTCTGAGCCCTAGCGGTGAGCGTTGAGAAGAGTGCCAGGATAAGCACTCCTAACACCATCTTCATATTGCTATGAATACTATTAATGACTCCTTTTTTAAGTTTTAATGTTGACATACGATTTTATTTCTATATATAATGCAAAATAACAAAATTCCTCACTAACTAAAAAAAAACGAAACAAGAAAATGAATTATTTTATGTTTTTTTATATTATAAAAGCAGGAGCCTACCCTTGGCTTCCTGAATTATACGGAACACGAAGACACAAAGTCTATGACGATGACCATGACTATGACCAGGCCAAATGAACGGGGGACTCTATTAATTAGCTAACTATTTATGAGCATTGCTGGTAGAAAGTATATCATCCAGTTTTCTCAGTATGCAAAGCCGATCTTCCTTGAATTCCTTTTTAGTTAATCCTTTGATATATGCCTCCATCTCGGGGTACATATTAAATGTTTCTAAGAGGGTCTTCCTGCGCTTTTCACTGAATTTTTCTTCGGGTTTGACAAAAGCTTTGGCGCATGGCATTTCGCCTGTCTTATACAGGAGTTTGAAGCCGTACAGCATATGATAGGAAATATATCCCTTCACATGTTTTCCTTGATATTCGAGGCCAACCATAGTAGGATGGGTATCAAGTTCTGAAACATTATTCCCGAATGTGAAGTCAACGA
>JAEEGL013477483.1_pt1 | contig 12620 bp, 8 predicted proteins | sample 9134231 | NCBI WGS metagenome assembly JAEEGL01 (sample SAMN16246548, study PRJNA631951) | gut metagenome | biome: gut microbiome; feature: rumen; material: fiber-attached | host: Bos | place: Iran: Karaj | collected 2018-10
ACCATGGCTGATGGATATGAATTCTATGGCATGGAAAAAGCAACCCAATCCGAATCGCAAGGAGGTACAATTTATTTAGACAGCTATGGTTCGAAAGTTATGGGTTATTTGATGCCTGAAAATGATTATAGTGGTATGCCTTACGGTTTTAAGAGAATCCAATCGGCCACGATATCAGATTGTACCAAAACATTAGTTGATATTAGAGATTTTAAAGCATACCATACGGAAATAGTTGGAGGCTTATGCTGGACAACAGACAATCTCGCTCTCGAGCCAGGTAAAACATTAACACCAAGTCAATCCAATGTTAATTCGAATTATACAATTCCAGCCTCTTCTACAGATTTCACTGGGAACGATACAGAAGCAGCTTTTTATGATGACTCAAAGAAAACGACTTACTATTCATGGGCAACCGCAACAGCTGGTACTAATCCATCTGCTGGCAACACAAAATACAGTGTTTGTCCGAAGGGCTGGAGGTTACCTACATCCTCTGAGTATAGCAATATAATCAACACAAACAATACAACAGCATTAATAACAGGCAGTCCTTTCACTGGCCAAATGCACGGCTACATGTCAGGAACAACGCAATATGAAGTTGACACGAGCGGCTATCACTGGTCGTCAACGGCAAATAATGCAAATACCGCATACGCCATGAATTATTCAACATCAGTAGCTCCAAGAGTACAATCTTTAGCAAAACAAAATGGATATAATGTGAGATGCGTGATTGAGGCACGTACATTAAATGATATAGAATACATGCAAGATGTCACAGAAGAAATTGTCAGTAGGACTGCAGACCTCACGACAGCAACACTTAAAGATGCGCGCGACCAGCAAACATACACGGTCGCAAAGATAAATGGTACACTTTGGATGACTAAAAATTTAAATTTAGCTGGTGGTACTACACTTACTCCTGAGCTGTCAAATGTCGAATCGAATTACACGCTTCCAGCATCATCGACAACTGGCTTCTCGAGCGAAGATGTATCATATGTTTATAATAGTAATAGTACAACTTGTGGTTCTGGCACGCCGTGTTACAGTTACTATTCATGGAATGCTGCTACGGCAGGCGCAGGCGCAAACATGGAGACAATGGCTCAGCATACAACTGTTGCAAGAAGTGACATATGTCCAAAAGGCTGGAGATTACCAACAAATGATGAGAATTATGCTTTGAGAGGTATATACACTACTGGTGATGCATTGACGGTAGATCCATTTAATGGCGTATATGCAGGTGCATATCTTAATAGTACATTTTATAATGGCGGGACTAAAGCAAATTATTGGTCTTCATCAAAGCGTAGCGAAAATGGGTATCCACTATTCCTCCAGTATACCTCGACATCCGCAGGTACCTATTATTCATCATCAGACGGAAACAAAGTTGGTTATTCTGTGCGATGCATATTTGACACATCTACTTATTATAATCTCGAAGTCAGATACCAGGGGAATGGCATACAGGACATAATGATTGGAGGCGTGAGCGTGCCAAATCAAGGGACAATAAAGCTTAGGGACGGAATAAATTACAATGTACGTGGAATAGTACCGAGCGGATACACAATTACATCGTGGTACTTACTAGATGATGGTGGCAATATGTTTGGGGCTTCTGTTGGCACAAACATAGGCATAAGAATCACCGCAAATAACCGGCTTGTAGCAAATGCAACATTGCATATGCAAAACGCGAAAAAATCCCAATGTGGCGAGCCCATGAGCGATAGTAGGTCATACCCAGCATTTTCCGACTTCACGACGGAAATAATAAACGGATTATGTTGGATGACGACAAACCTTGAATTTCTTTCGAGTACGATAGGCTCTGCCTCAACGAATGTTGCCGAAGCGTATGAAATAATAACAGACACGACATTTAACGGTAACAATAAAGCGTCATATAAAGAAACAAACACCAGAAATTGCGGTAGCGAACAGCCATGTTATGCATATTTTTCCTATGCAATGGCAACTGCTGGGACTAATCCCTCCTCTGGGAATGCCGCATACGATATATGTCCGAAGGGCTGGAGACTACCAACCAACAGTGAAATAACCGCATTAAAAAACGCATACCCTACAGCAGCGGCAATTACCAGTTCCCCATTTAACGCTGTATATGCAGGCTACTATAATAATAGCAACTTTTATGGTGGTGGCTCATCTGCCGCATACTGGTCTTCGACGGCATATAGTAGCTCACAAGCGTATGCACTAAGTATCGGCAGCAGTGGCAGCAATGTTACTCTAAACACCAAAAACTATGGTTATGCCATTCGTTGCGTAATGGAAGAAAGGACCATTGCGGATGTAACGTATATGCAAGACGTAACACAAAAAATGGTAGACAATACTGCCAATTTGGCAACAGCCACACTAACCGATAAGCGCGATAATAAAACGTACACAGTAGCTAAAATTGGAGGTGTATTATGGATGACAAAAAATTTAAACCTTGCAGGTGGTACCGCGCTTACGCCAGAACTATCAAATGTCCAATCAAATTACACACTTCCAGCATCATCGGCAACAGGTTTTTCCGATCCAAGGGTAGCATACGTACTGAATAATGAATATACTGATTGTACAGAAGGCTGGTGTTATAGTCATTACTCATGGACAGCCGCAACTGCAGGCGCAGGGGCAGAAATGACATCTTCGTCCGAAACAGTCTATAGCGCTGTTGATATATGTCCAAAAGGCTGGAGGTTGCCGACAGTTGCGGAATTAAATAATCTAAAATCAACATATAGCACTGGTGCGACACTTACTGTATCCCCTTGGTATGGTGTATACAATGGTTTTATGTCAGATAGCCAACTATATAACAGAAAAAATTACGGGTATATTTATTCGGGTGGATATAATTCATATGGACATCCAAATTATATATCATTTTCAAGTTCAGCGGCTGGAGTTTACTATAGTGATACATACGGCGCAAAAGCAGGCTACGGAGTCAGGTGTGTCTTTGAAACTGAAGGCAAATATATATTAAAAGTAAACTACGGAACTGGAGTAACAAATGTTAAAGTTGGTGGCGTAAGCGTCGTAAACGGCGGTAAAATATTACTCGTGCGCGGTAGAAATTACCCAGTAGATGCCGAATTTGAAAACGGTTACACATTTAGCTCTTGGACTGGAAACAATTCGGAGCTCACAATTGGTAGTGCGGCAACAAAAAACACACATATAAAAAGCTCTACATATTTTTCAGTAATATTAACAGCAAACGCAAAGAAAACGATGCAAGACGCCCTGCCGTCGAGTTGCGGTCAGACGTTATATGATATACGTGACGGCAAAGCATATACAACTGCAACTATTGGTGGTCTATGTTGGATGACTAAGAATCTTGATTTAAATGGCGGACTGTCTTTGACCGCATTAGATTCAAATGTATGGGAAGATTATACGCTCCCTGCATCGTCAACTACAGGTTTTACGGACGCAACTGGCGAATATATGTACAGATCTGGCTCAACAACTTGTAGTTCAACTTCACCATGTTATAGCTATTATTCATATAAAGTAGCAACTGCAGGAACAAGCCCAACCGCCAATGAGGCAACGCAGGATATTTGCCCGAGGGGATGGAGATTGCCAACTAACACAGAACTTACATCGTTAAAGAATACTTATGCCACTGGGGATACTCTAAACACCTCACCATTTAATGGTGTATATGCAGGCTATTATAGTAACAGCACATTTGGAGGTGGTGGCACAGGGGGAAATTATTGGTCGTCAGTAGTTTCGAATAGTGCCAATGCTTACTATTTAAGTTACAGTAGCGGAAGCTCATCAGTCACTACTAACGGTAAAGGTGTCGGGTTGCCTATACGTTGTGTTCTCGAAACGCGCACACTGTCCGACATTTCATATATGCAACAAATGACTCCAGGAATTGTGAAAAACACAGCAAACCTCGCTTCAAAGACACTTACGGATAGGCGCGACTCAAAGACTTATACGGTTGCGAAAACGGCTGGTTCAATTTGGACGACAAAGAATCTCGATCTTGCAGCCGGAACATCGCTTTACTCAACCACATCGAACGTTCCACGAGGTTACGACACAACAGCATTCTATACGCTAAAGACAAATGCTACAACTTTCTACGATGATACGAGTAGTGAAGACGTATACAATAGTGGCAATACAAACTGTTCAAGCGGACCGTGCTATAGCTACTATACTCTAAATGCTGCAGCGGCAGGTACGGTTCCTCACGGAACAGCATCGCATGATATTACAAGTGATATCTGCCCACGCGGGTGGAAATTACCGAGCCTTTCGAATTATGATAGCTTAGCAGCCACTTACACCACATCCACAGCAATGTCCTCGACTCCATTTAGTTCAGTATTTGCGGGATGGCGCTATTATTCGACGACAACTGCATTATCGTGGCAAGGACTATATTGGGCCGCTTATAACTTAGGAGACATGGGTGGAGTGCTACTCATTTCAAGAGCAGGCTCGCCAGAACAGTATATAACTTATACTGAAAAAGTAGTAGTAGGAAGAACGGTCGGCGATGAAGCACAAAAGAAATCCTACGGCCTATCTGTACGATGCGTAGGAAAATCATGGGCATCAATCTTAGACCCGTCTGTATGATGTGTTAAGTCCGCATGTCTTATTATAAAGAAGAAAAAAACTACGTATTTATTTCAGTTTCGATTTCGTTACCTAATCGAGTAATCTCTTTAAAGTCAACACCATTAGTCATCACTACAACAATAAAATGACGATTAATGCTTTTAAAGTCGAGAATTGACGCATCATTGTAAATATTCCAAGAACGACCGTTAAAATCCCAACCAACTTTATTATAAACGTCTACGGAATCGGAAAAACCGCTTGGAAAGCCCTGCCTCCAATTATAGATAGTGGGTGGCTGATTTAAAAAGGAATCTTTTATTTTTCCAACTAAATCTTCATCAGTAATACCAGCGTGTCCATAAAAAAGTTTCATAATAGTCATTATTTCGCGTGGTGTTGCCATGAAAGATCCCACTTCGACATTTGCTAAACCAAAATGGTCATGGACGGTCTCATCTAATGCATCTCTTCCTATCATATTCCATAATGACTCCGCGCATTCTGAATTAGATTCCCTTATAGCAAGGTCAAGTGAATCCAAAATAGTGCGACCAGTACCACCGACAATATCATCTCTTCCCCATTCACCGGACTGAACTTTAAGATAACCTGCATATACTACAAAAAGCTTATACAGCGAAGCTGTCGCAAATTTCTGGTCAGGGTTAGAACCCCCCACTATTTCATTCGTCTTCAAATCATATATTATTACACCTTTTGAGCCGCCAATAGAATTAATCCAATTGTTTACAGTATTTTGTAGATTAAATCTCGAAGTAACAGTACCGGCAAAATCGCAGTCTCCAATTACCATTCTGCTGGTAATTGTCGGGCAGTTTGCGATCTCATCGGTTTTGTCGTGGCTGTTGCTACCATGAAACAAATAACCATAACGCATAAAAAACAGCATCGATAAAGTCACGGAAAATAAAAATACGGAACAAATAAAGGAAGCATGCGACAATACATTATCTCTCGGCTGAGATTTATTATTACTTAAGGTCTTACGCTTAGTAGTCTGCTTAGCCACCATTTTGATGTCTCCTCATCTAAGAGCTTGGTTTGCATATCCGAATCATAAATAGTTGGCACAATACGGGTTTGCACCAATTTGTCTTTATAAAAATAATGTGCCAATATTAAACTTCGCGTTGTGCCTGGCCACCAAATTTGATCAAAGAATAAATTGCCAAGTCCGTAGTAAATAACACCATTATTATATACTTCATAGGTTTGTGCTTGATGAGCAGAAGTGCCTACAACCACATCAGCGCCCATGTCAATTAGCTCACGGAATAATCCAATTTGATCACCGGCAGCAGAATCGGCAGCATCACATGTTGGGTCTTCATATTCTGAAGCATAGGCATTACATTCATAATATTGTATATCCACAATAACAGAATCACCACGGGCTTTTGCTTCAGATATTTGTCTCGCAGCAATTCCAGCATCATATTGGTTTGCGCCAGGAGTATCATCATATGTGGCACCACCTGTAGATTCATTAAATGCCAACATCGTAAAATTATTGTCTTTCATTGAAATATCTAATGGAACTCTCGCATCATCCGCAGTTTTGCCACCGCCAACAATTTTGATGCCATTTGCGGTATACGTATCAATTGTTTCGAGGGCAGCCACGTCGCCACAATCTTGATTATGGTTCCCTGTCAATTCAACAACGTCCAAACCAATCACAGTAAGTGTATCAATGAACCTTTTATCAGAACAAATGTTTTCGCTGCTCGCATAATCAGTAAACGAAGATTCGTTAGAAGTATGCGTTAAATCAAAAGAAGAAAGAAAATCTTTAATATATTCAGCAAAATAGGCCGCATCGCCAACTTGATTCAGTTTTCGATTCATGCCACGGCTAAGTGCCGTAACGCCAGTTTGTGCAAAAGTTAAAACAGTGTCTTTGCTCGGAAAAGATTTAGTCATTACATCAGCAACTAATGGCTTTATTTCCTCATCATACAATTCTGATTCAAAAGTAATAATACGATAAATCGCACCGGCATTAAATTCATCTAAATAATACTTATTATTAATGCTAAGCAGTCTCTGCGTATGATTCAAATCATTAATATCAATAAACTGAAAACTGCTATCGGTAAGTGCTTCGTCAGCAGACGTGACCGTAATGTTGTCATCAAGAGAATAAAAATCCGTTATTGGAACCTTAATATTATATAAAAACTCATTTTCATTTAAGGAAGGAGCGATTAGTTCATTTCTTGCACTTATTGTGACATTTTTATCAAGATCAATTTCTTCAGTAAAAATATTTTCAAATAAAGCAACTTCGTCAGCGTTTAAACTTTCGTCATAAATCACAATGCCAGGAATTCTAAAAATACCAGTTTTAGTAAAAAATTGTACGCCGAAAAACACACCTACAAAAACAATTCCAAAGCAGAAAACAGAGATAATAATATTCCTCGCAAGATGCTTTCGCATGAGATAATTATAGCATAAATATGATATAATAAAAACATGCTAAAGTGGGCGAGACTCTTCAAGAAGAAATCTGGTGATGTCGAACGCGACGTAATTTCGCCTAATTCTCGCAACGTTTGTAAATTTATTTTAAAAAACGGTGAGATTTTTTATAAAATCCTTCGCGACGATAAGGTGATTGTCGACATGTCACGTTTAGGATTTTTAATCTGCGGCGAAGAACCGTTTCTAAGAAACTTCCGCATGATTCGTTCCGTCACTCGAAAGCACGAAGAAACAATTGAATTGCCGTGGGGAGAAGATAGATATATTAATAATAATTATAAAGAAAGCATTTTTTACCTAACGGAAAATGTTGAACCATATCGCATTTTTACACTAAGGTTTAGAGTGTTTGATAATGCTGTAGCGTTTCGCTACGAAATCCAGCCCCAGCCCAAATTCCAACAAATTTCAATTGCCGATGAACTTACCGAGTTCAATGTCAATTTAAATTCAACTGCTTGGAAAATACCTGCTTTTCAACCGGACCGCTATGAGTATAACTATGAGAAAACGTCAGTTTTTGATATTAAACACTCAGTTCATACTCCGCTGACCATTAAAACACCGAATGGTTATTACATGTCAATTCACGAAGCAGCACTTTATAATTATGGTTCAATGACAATTAAGCTAAACAATGAAAAGCGCCTTCAATCTGACATCACGCCATTGTCAGACGGTACTAAAGCACACATTGGTTTACCATTTGAAACGCCATGGCGTCTTATTATGATTTCGGATTCTGCTATCGGATTAACTACTAACCGAACAATGTATGCACTAAATGACCCGCCACGTGGTGATTTTTCATGGGTTAAAACTTTAAAGTTTATTGGCATCTGGTGGGCAATGTATGTAGGCGAATGGACTTGGGCGCCTGGCGAGCGACACGGTGCTACCACAACTCACGCCAAAGAATATATTGATGCTGCAGTACGATTAGGAATTTCGGGCGTACTTTTCGAAGGTTGGAATGATGGATGGGAAGGTGATTGGCTCGAGAACGGCATTAATAATAGTTTTACTAAATCTACACCAGATTTTGATTTGCCAGAAGTCGCTCGATATGCCAAAGCTAAAAACATCGAAATTGTCGGCCACCATGAAACAGTTGGCTTTGTCGACAATTATGAAAAACAGCTCGAAGATGCTTACAACTTTTATGCAGTAAATAATGTCCATTATATTAAAACCGGCTATGCGGGAAGCCAAATTCTAATCAATGGAAGGCGCGAATATCATCATTCACAAATCGGTGTTAATCATTATCAAAAAACTGTTGAATTGGCTGCCAAGAAACACATTTGTCTTGATATTCATGAGCCAATTAAAGGAACTGGTATTGAACGCACTTGGCCAAATCTGTTATCACGTGAGGGCGCTCGGGGACAAGAATATGAAGGCGGAGCTATTTCCCCATCTCACGCCTGTTTCTTGCCATACACCAGGCTATTGTCAGGAGGCATGGACTACACTAATGGCATATTTGATATCACCAACAGCATAAAACATATTTCAACTACAGTTACTCGTCAGGCTGCATATTTTATAACAATATATTCTGGCATGGCTATGGCTGCAGATCGACCACATATTTATGAAGAACGATTTCCTGATATTTTTAAATTCATTCAAGATGTTCCAACCAATTTTGAAAAGACAATTCCGTTGGCTGGCGAAATTGGTGAATACTATGTTGTGGCAAGGCAAGCTCGCAATCAAAATGAGTGGTATGTAGCCGGCGTAACTGACGAAAATGCCCGTCGTGTCCACATTGCGCTTAGTTTCTTAGATTCAGGCGCATACAAAGCCGAAATATATACTGACTCCGATGATGCTCATTACCGCGACAATCCGTTTGGCCATAATATTTCTGAAAAACACATTAGCAAAAACGAATCATTCGATATTTATATGGCTGCCGGTGGCGGATTTGCAATTAAACTCGTAAAACTATAAAATCTTAGCGGTTACAATTAAACGATGAGACGCATCACCGCCCTCGTATAATTCACCAAAACAGGTCATTAATTTAATTGTGCCGACAGACTCTTCTTGTAGAACCGTTCTCATTTGAATGTCTTTTTTAGCAAAAACAGAAACATCAGTCACTAAATACTTATTATCATTGTAAATGACTAAATTGCCAATATTTAATCTATCTAAATCGATAAATGCAGAAGTAGAATGTGCAATTAATAAAGTATTATTATCGCTATTACTGTAACTACCAACAATTGTATCAGGAGTATCAAGTTTATTATTAAGCAGCTCAAGCTCGGCGACATCACTTTCAAGTTCGATAGACGGGATTATTAGTTTGCCAGTAATTTTGTATTGTGAAGAAGCGTCTGCCGGTTGTAAACCAACAATTATATAAACCAAAAAAGCCAATGCATACACAAAGATAAAAATCTTGCGATAGTCAAAGGATTTTTTTAATTCCACACTCCTCCTTTTAATCTATTATAACATAACGATTATGTTTTGTGCTATAATTTTTATATGGACCGTATCGCTGATACAATCAATAAAATATACCAAAAGTATTTGCCAATTGTAAAAAAATTAGGCATCACACTCGATATTGATTTTCCAGATACAACATTAACCATCCGTGAGCGTGAACGCATAGAACGTGACCTTGATAAAACAATGAAAAGCGCCGTTGATCGCACCCGCCACGGTCGTATATTAATTACGGTTCGTCCTGGCGTAATAATTGTAAGAGATGACGGTACAATTTTAAGTCGCGCAGCCTGCAAATTATTATCACACGAGCATGTTGAAGTAAAATCACGAGTTGGCTTCGGAACAACAGTCACCATCAGAAGCTCATCAGAAAAATCATCAACTAAAAAGAACGATTAAACACCAGGTTTAAACATTTTTAAACGTTTTTCATGTAGTCTATAGTTTTTATCATGCGAGCCAACTTCTGCCCAGAATGCCTTAGAGTGGTCCATGTGATTCAGGTGGGCAAGCTCGTGTAGTATTACATAGTCGCGTAATTGTTCGGGCACTTTCATGAGTCCGATATTTAGTGAAATAGTTTTTCTTGAAGAACAACTTCCCCACCTGGTATTAGCATGAGAAAGTCTGCATTTATCATATTTATAGCCATACAGTTTTGCATAATAATCTAATCTATAAGGAAGATACTCCTTTGCTTTCTTCATCAAAAGCTTCTTTTGATAATCACGGGCGCGTTGATCTTTTGGATCGTTAATTGGTAGTTTTTCTCGAATCATCTCGCGATTAGCGTTTAAGAATCTCTTAGCTAAAAAATCTGAAGTGTATGTAGGTACACTCATTTGCAACCTGCCAGAAGTAGAAATCGAAAATTTAATACTTCGCGAAAGCGGGCTCTTACGAACTATTACTTCACCAAACTCATTGTCTTTTATTAACATCGGCAAGACCGGCAAGTACGTGAATATTCTGCGTATCGAAAGTATGTTTACCGGAAATAACAATCGGATTCTCAGCTTCGCTCGGTGCTTCCATCAAAGATACAAGAGACTCATATGCTTCACGAGCCTTAGCTACGGATTTGTAGCGCATCTTCATGCGTCGTTTAATTGTAGTAACATCGGTTTGCACCCAAATAAGAGAAGGTTCATAGCCGGCATTAATCAAAATCTCGCGCATCGCATTACGATCTGCTTCAGTATCAAGACCACCTTCAATAATAACATTTTTTCGTGTGTGCAAGATTAAGCTAAGAATGTAAGCCAAAAGCTCTCTGCTACAATTAGTATCAGCCTCAATTGCGTTCAAATCATAGTAGGCGATATCATATTTATCGGCAAATTTCTCAGCAAAAGTAGTTTTGCCACTGCAGGGTGCACCAAATACCAACAGCGCGCGTGTTTTATTAGTTTTCTTACCTTCCATAATAACTACATTGTAACACAGAATAAATAATAATACTAATTATTTACGCCATGATGTGCGGTAAAAGAATTAGCATCTAATTTTTTGAATTCATAGCCATTAGCAAGGCCATACTGGATAATCCTTTCGACTGCATCGACAGAAAAACCTTTTACGTCGTGTTGAAGCACGACGGATTCACCATATTCAATTAATCTATCAATCACATTATCACCTACTTCCTCAGCCGTAGAAGCACCACCGGCATCGCCAGAAGTGACATTCCAATCAAAATAAGTAAAACCTCTGCTCTCGACTTCAGATACTAATGTAGACATGATTCTACTACCACCATCATAGCGCATGCTCACGGTGTTTGAACTACCGCCCGGAAAACGCATCAAATAGGTTGTAAAACCAGTAATTCCCTTGATTCTATCCTGCACGGCATATAAATCTTCAAAGAAATTATCTACACTCGAGTATATATATGAATAATTATGCGAAATTGTATGGAGCGCTAAAGCATGTCCTTCCTTAAATTCGCGCAGAATAGTACTGTCGTCACCTGCACCTGTCACAAAAAATGTTGCCTTCACGTTGTACTTAGCTAAAATATCAAGAAGATCGTCGGTATAGATGCCGGGACCATCATCAAATGTGAGATAAATAGTACCATGATATTCCGGAGCAACATTTACAATTCTTGATATACTCGTTGAGTTATGCGATTTATCAGAAGAACTATAAACAATAAAATACTGGCCAGTAGTATTAATATCAACTTTACCGTTAATAGAAAGCTCAACTTCGTCACAATCATCAACAACAGTAGCGCCAAGTTCTTTATATTCCTCTCCAAGTTTAAGTCTAATCATTCCATCGCCGTTAAGCTTAATTTCTGGCGCTGTTGTATCTAAAGTTTTACAAAAAGAATCTGGCAAGTTATCTGGGCGTTTAAGCAAGCTATTATCCAATAAATCAGATGCGATAACCATACTAAAAAAACAGGTAAAAGAAAAACTCAGTAACAGCATCAAACTTAAATATGCTTTAAATCTCGAACGTACCATGTACTAATTCCGTATAAATCTATAAATATTATAGCACAATATTCGGCCTTTTTCAACCCTTGCATAAGCACAATAAAGCGCATATAATAATATCAGACTTATGTTTAAATAAGCTGGGAGTAGTGTGAAAACAAAAGGGAGAAAAGGCTATGTAAATAGAAATGGCAAATTGTTTCAGCATTTTGTTATTTCTAAAAAATATAAGCAATCAGCCCATGCTGATGGTCTTTTTGTCTCTCGTAGTATTAAGTATCTTTCATTGTTAATAATTAGCGTCTTTGTTGTTTCATTTGTCTCTACTTTAATATCTCTTCGTCATTATGATCATGATACTTCAGCTGCAGGTACTACATCTACCTCCACCATCACCATTAATACTGCCGGTACAGTAGATGTTAGTGTTACTCCAACTACATCAGGCACTTCTGCAACATCTACTGCTAAATCATTTACTGTTAGTACTAATAACTATACAGGATATACATTAAGAATTACTACAGCTGATGATACAGGAAGATTAAATAA
>JAEEGL016662284.1_pt1 | contig 12620 bp, 18 predicted proteins | sample 9134231 | NCBI WGS metagenome assembly JAEEGL01 (sample SAMN16246548, study PRJNA631951) | gut metagenome | biome: gut microbiome; feature: rumen; material: fiber-attached | host: Bos | place: Iran: Karaj | collected 2018-10
GGGCTGTCGTGGCGACGGTCACGGCAAAGTCGTTGATCTCTATACCGTAGAATTGCTGGATACTCACCTTGATAGGATTTACTTCCTCAAAACCAAGGAATGCCTGACCGTGATATCGTTCGCGGATAACCTCATTTTCTAAGCGACGTAGCGAGAGGTAGGTCTCTGTAAGGAAGTTCCCGGATCCGCAGGCAGGATCAAGAAAGGTAAGTGAAGCCAACTTATCTTGAAAGGCATCGAGCTTCTTGCGGCGCTGACGCTCCACCTTTTCCTCCAGTATCTCATCCAGTTCTCTCCGAAGGTCATTCAAGAACAGCGGGTCAATGACTTTATGGATGTTCTCGATGCTGGTATAGTGCATGCCGCCTGTGCGGCGGGTCACAGGATTCAATGTGGATTCGAACACGGCTCCAAAGATGGTAGGGGATATCTCACTCCAATCGAAGTCAAGACTGGCATTCCTCAGTAAGGTCTGTTTCAGTTCTTCAGTAAACTGTGGGATCTCTATCTGTTCTTCAAACAGTCCACCATTGGTATAAGGGAATGCTTTGAGATCATCCTTGAGATATTTACTTCGCTCGTTTATAGGGGTGTTTAAAATTTCAAATAGTCGAATCAGGGCATTACGGATATCCTCAGCCTCGTAGTGTGAAAGATAGTCATGAAACTGATCGTGCAAGAATACTCCCGCATCTTCTGCATAGAGACAGAATACGATGCGTACGCAAAGAATGTTCAGCCAACGTAGCGCTTCGGGTGAATCGTCATCATACTGTTTCAGTAAAGCCTCGTAAATCCTTCCGACGATCTCTCCTGCCTGCATGGAGACTTCCATCTCTTTGCTTAGATGCTCGCTCTTGGTGTCAACCAGGAATGACAGCCGGTAATACTCCTTACCTAGATTCTCAAGTAGTATCTGTTCGGGTTCGCTGTTGGGATGCTCCATGTCGTAGACGAGAAACTCTGAGAAGTTGCAGGTGACAATCCAACGGGGATGCTCAGAAACAGGCATGCCAACGACATATCTTCGTGCTTGCTGAAACGGATTAAGCAGAGAACCGTCGCTTTGTCTGATGGGTGCCCGTAAGTCTTTTCCTAAGGATTTTTGCTCTATCAGCACACGGGTGGTCGGTATGCGGCCATCGATAAAGTTGGAGGAATCCACCATTCGGTGGTCTTCAAAACGTATGAATCCATCTGATGGTGTCTCTATACCATATACATTAGAGAGCAGGTCAATCCAAAAAGGTTGCGACTCGCCTCTTTCGTATCCCCTGTCTTTCCACCGCTCCACAAACTCTGCGGCAGCCATTGCCATCTGTTTCTCCGTCTTTTTCATGAATGGTTTGTGCTTTTAATCTTTGCAAAGATACAAGTTAGTGTGTAAAAAGCCAAATTAATTGTGTGCCTTTATCTAAAAAGGACTGTTGATATCATAAAAAATGGTATTTCTTTATCATTGTGGACAAGAATGGGGCGTGTTTCTTTGGATTGTCTGTTATGGCGGATATTGTCCATACGAATTAAAGAGAAACACCTGAAAATATTTCCAGTCTGTGAATTTGCTGCTTATCTTTGCAATGTCGAAAGAACAAAAGACATCAATAACAAATAAGTAAATTTAGTATTAACAATTAAAAAGACAACGGTTATGAAGGCCATTTTAAATTCACAGAAGAAGAGCGGTAAGATTAGTGGTTTTATGTTTTTGGCAATGTGCACAGGCATGACCCCTCGCTCATAAGTAACGATACCTCACCATACAAATAAGGTATTAACTTTAAATGTATTTATTTAAAACCGCAAGAGTTATGATAGCTAATCTGTTTAAAAAAGGTACGAGCTTGTTCACCATAGGTAGCAAGACCGTGGAGATATTTGAGGATGTGACCTTGTTCCATCAAAGGAAGTTCATGATCAAATAAGAGTTAGTAATATGAATATAAGTAATCAACCGGGGCAGATGTGATACCGAAATGAGTATGATATGCATCTGTCCCTATTTTTTTGCTCCAAACAGAAACTATTTTATGAAATATTTTATATATTTGCAATCAAATTAATCCGTTTATCATTAAAATGATTGCTTGATATGACTAAACAAGAATATGAGGATCGTATCGCCGAACTGGAGCATCAGGTGGAAGAGCTTCGGCTGACACAGTTCGACCTTGTCAACCGTAATATGTTGCTGGCACAGCAGTTGGATGTCTATTATGATGTGCGCCGACGTATACAGATGTTGAAGGAACTGGTGATCAGACATAAGGAATTGCTCCGCCATGCCGATCTGCGTGATGATGATGAGCTGATGGCTATCATCGAGACGAAGTTGGAGGAGAGTCTGGCTTATCAGGATCCTGATTACAGTCTGAAGGAGGTGGCCGAACTGGTAGGCACTACGCAGACGCGTATCGTGGATTTGTTCCGCCGCTCACCGGTACATAAGACGGTGGATGACTATCTCGACTACCTGCGATTACTGCGCTCGATGTATTACCTGCAGGAGAAACCCATGTGGGGTGTGGCTGCCTGCGCACAGGAAGCAGGCTTCTCTGTGATACGTACCTTCAACCGGAAATTCCAGGATGCTATCGGCATGACACCACATGAGTTCCGTATGCTCTTGGCCGACGGTAGGAATAATATGCAGACGAATAACCAGTAGTGGTTATTCGTCATCGTCATCATCATCCCAGTCATCATCAAAACCGAAGATGACGGGCTCTGTGAAGGCTTCCATGGCACGGCGATCTTTCTTGGTGGGTCGCCCGGTGCCTCGGGCACGATCAATAAATCCACTGATCCTGCTCATCTCCAACAGTTCATACTGCTTGGGATCGGTGACATTCTCATAAATCTCAGGCACCAGTTTGGCTCCCACACGCTGCTCGATGCATTTCAATACTTTGAAAGAGTAGGTGACAGGGGGCTTCTTTACATCTACCACCTCGCCTACCTTCAGCGGTCTGCTGGGCTTGACGTTCACCCCATTGATGGTGACACGTCCGTTCTTACACGCATCGGCGGCGATGGTGCGTGTTTTGAAGATACGTGAGGCCCACAGCCATTTGTCTATCCTTGCCTGATCTTTCTCCATGGTTATGCTTCTTTCTTTGCAGGTTGTTGGGGAGTCTTACCTTTTTTGTTATATTGGTTCATCGTGATATCGATGCCTGCCAATACAAAACTCTTGATGATCTCTACGGCGGTATCGATGGCCGGCTGCAGGATCTGCTGCTCCTCTGCTGAGAAGTTGCCCAGCACCCAGTCTACCTGATGCCCTTGCTGGAAGGTGTTGCCGATACCCATTCTCAATCGGGGATATTGTTGTCCGATCAACTGCTGGATATGCCCGAGTCCGTTATGACCGCCGTTGCTGCCGTTACCCTTCAGTCGGAAGGTGCCTAAGGGGAGGGCCAGCTCATCCACGACGACGAGCATGTGCTGCTGGTCGATATTCTCTTTCTGCAACCAGTATCTTACCGCGTTGCCGCTGAGATTCATAAAGGTGGTGGGTTTCAGTAGAATGATCTTCCTGCCCTTCAGTGATGTCTCGGCCACATAGCCGTAACGCTTATCCTCAAAAATAATATTGGCCGCCTTAGCAAAAGCGTCCAATACCATATATCCTGTGTTGTGGCGATTCCCGGCGTATTGGTCACCGGGGTTTCCCAAACCAACAATCAGATACTTTTCCATCTGTTCCTCTTCTTTTTCTTGATGAGAGAATAAAGAGCGTAACAGATTACTCAGCTGCTTCAGCATCTTGAGCGGCAGCGTTAGACTTACGTGTAGCCTTGATGGTGCAAACCACAACCTCCTTGCTGGTAGCCATCTCCAGGTTGTCGAACTGCAGCTGACCTACCTTAATACTCTTACCGATAGTCAGGTTGGTAACGTCGATGTCGAGTGTCTCAGGAATGTCGGTGTACTTAGCGGTAACGTTCACCTTACGTACGATCAGACTCAGACGACCACCGTCGCGAACACCCTGTGCCAAACCGTTCAGTTTAACAGGAATACCGATAGTGATAGGCTTCTCAGCGTTGATCTCATAGAAGTCGGCGTGCAACAGCTGATCTGTTACTGGGTGGAACTGCAACTCCTTGATGATAGCCTTGTGCATCTCACCGTCAATCTCGAGGTTTACTACATAGATGTTGGGAGAGTAAACTACCTTACGCATCTCAGCGGCAGTCACAGCGAATGCCAATGCCTCTGGCAGATTGTTCTCACCTCTCTTCTCACCATAGAGGTTACAGGGGATCAGACCCTCTTTTCTCAACTCACGGGTAGCCTTCTTACCGGTCTCGGTTCTTTTCTGACCTTTTACAGCAATTTCTTTCATAATTAAATGTGTTACTCTAAATTAAGTTGTTAAACAAAAATGCTTAATTCACCATCACACGAGAATGTGCTTCGGAAAAAGCGGTGCAAAATTACAACAATTCTTCGAAATAACAAAATATTTCCAGTAAAAACGTTGGTGGGCATATCCTTATCCTCGTGATTTTCATTTATATTATAAAAATAAGTCCTTTTTCTTGCAAATCTAACCTATTTTCTATAATTTTGCAAACGAAATACACATCGATTACTATAAGGAACGACAAGCGAAAATGATAAATAGAGAACTCATAAGAATTAAGATTGTCCAGCTGACATATGCCTATTACCAGAATGGTAGTAAGAATATGGATAGTGCTGAGAAAGAATTATTGTTTAGTTTGGCCAAATCCTACGACTTATACAATTACCTGTTGTCGCTTATTGTGGCTATCACCAAGGAGGCACGGCATTTTGTGGAGGTAGGTACTGCTCGAGCCAAGCGTGAAGGACTGCCGGAGCCTTCTGATAAGTTCGCATACAATAAGTTTGCCCTGCAGTTGGAAGAGAACAAGATGCTCAACGAGTTTGAGGAGAGTCAGAAACAGACATGGGAGAACGATGTCGAGTTTGTGCGTAAGCTCTACCTGCTCATCCAGCAGTCGCAAGTATATACCGACTATATGGAGAGCGATGACGACTCGTATGAGGCCGACCGTGAGTTGTGGCGCAGACTGTATAAGACCTTCATCATGGAGAATGACGACTTGGATGCTCTGTTGGAGGAGAAGAGTCTGTATTGGAATGATGATAAAGAGGTGGTGGATACCTTTGTGCTGAAGACGATCAAGCGCTTCGATCCGAAGAACAAGTCGAAGCAGGAGTTGTTGCCGGAGTACAAGGATATCGAGGAGAAGGACTTTGCCCGTAAGCTCTTCCGTGCCACGATCCTCAATGCCGACCAGTATCAGCGTTATATGAGTGAGACCAGTCGTAACTGGGATTTCTCCCGACTGGCTTATATGGATGTGGTGATCATGCAGATTGCCATTGCCGAGATGCTCACCTTCCCGTTGATACCTGTCAATGTCACCATCAACGAGTATGTCAGTCTGGCCCGTATGTATAGTACGCCGAAGAGCGCCAACTATATCAATGGTATGCTCGATGCCATTGCCCGTTACCTGATCCATACCGGTAAGATGATGAAGGTGATGCCCGAGCGCCACGAGAATACAAATAAGGATAATCAAACAAATAAAGAATAGGTATGACAACAGTATTTTTAGCTGCTCAGGCAGCACAGGGACAAGGTGGCGGTATGAGCTTCCTGATTATGATGGTGGCTCTGTTTGCTATTATGTGGTTCTTCATGATCCGTCCGCAGCAGAAGAAACAGAAAGAGATCCGTGCTTTCCAGAATGCGCTTCAGGAAGGTTCAAAGGTGGTTACCGGCGGCGGTATCTACGGAACAGTAAAGCGTATTGATGCTGCGACAAATACGATAGAGGTAGAGATTGCACGTGGCGTAGTGATCCGCGTAGACCGTGGATATGTCTTCGCTGACGCTTCTTCATCTGTACAGGCACAGGCTAAATAAGCATGTCGTCACGCATTACCCAATTCATCAGAAATCTCTTGTTCAGTTGGATGAACAAGGAATTTCTGATTTTCTTGTTTTTCCTCCTGCTCAGTGGCATCTTCTGGCTGATGATGGCTTTGAACGATACCTACGAGCGAGAGGTAAAGATACCATTGTCTCTTGACAAGATACCGAAGAAGGTAGTGGTGACAAGTAATACGGAGGACACCCTGCGAGTGACGCTACGTGACAGGGGATTCTCTCTGGCACCCTATATATATGGTGGGGCGATGCCGATAACCATCAATTTCAACTCGTATAATAAAGGGAATGGTAAGGGCGTCGTCACCTCGTCAGAGTTGCAAAAACTGATTTATCAGCATCTGTTCAAGTCGACAAAGATCGTTTCGCTCAAGCCCGACCGCTTTGACTATACCTATAACTACGGTGAGAGTAAGAAGGTGGGCTTGCGATTGCAGGGTACGCTTGTGCCCAGTCAGAGCTATTATATCGCTAAGGTGAAGTTCAATCCTGAGCAGGTTACGGTATATGCAGGCAAGGCGAAGCTCGATAGTATAAAGAGTATTGCCACCGAGCGGATGGATTTGCGTAACCTATCTGATACGATCGTCAAGACAGTCAATCTGGCGAAGATCAGTGGCGTGAAATGTGTCCCGTCGAAGGTGGAGGTGTCTATCTACCCGGATATCCTCACCGAGGCAAGTATCGAAGTGCCTGTCACGACGATCAACACCCCACCGGGAAAGATCCTCAGAACATTCCCGTCACGTATCAAGGTGATATTCGTGGCCGGTGCATCCACCTTCCGTAGTATCCACCCTGAACAGTTTTCTGTAATAGCCGATTATAACGATATCGTGGCTAATCCTTCAGAGAAATGTAAGCTGTATGTGAGGATGGCTCCTCATGGCGTAAGAAATCCACATCCGGAGATTGATCAGGTAGACTATCTTTTAGAAGGAGAATAACATGGAAAAGCGTAGGATTGCTATCACGGGCGGTATTGGCAGTGGAAAGAGTTATGTATGCCGGTTGTTGGAGAAACGTGGCATCGTGGTTTACGACTGCGACTCGAATGCCAAACGACTGATGGTTGACTCGCCTGTTATTAGAAAAGGACTACAGCAACTGATAGGGGAGGAGGCATATATAGACGGACGACTCAACAAACCGGTGATTGCTTCCTTCATGATGCAGTCGGATGAGAACATCCTGGCTGTTAACGCGATCGTTCATCCCGCGGTATACCAGGATTATCTTGCCGCAGAGACCGAGTGGATGGAGAGTGCCATCTTGTTTGATAGCGGACTCTATCGTCACTTCGATATCATCATCTGTGTGAGTGCTCCTGAGGAAGTGCGTATCCAGCGGGTAATGCAGCGTGATGGTATCAGTAGGGAAAAGACGTTGGAGTGGATCAACAAACAGTGGTCGCAAGAGGATGTCATTGCAGGAAGCGATTATGAGATCGTCAATGATGGCATCATGGACTTAGATAAACAAATAGATAATATATTACATCAATTAAAAGATTAAAGAATAATGGTACAGACAATTCTTTCTGTTTCCGGAAAACCGGGACTTTATAAATTAGTGTCAAGAGGTAAGGGAAATCTAATCGTTGAGGCATTGGACGATACACATAAGCGTATGCCGGTATTCGCTACCGATCGTGTTACCTCACTGGCAGACATCGCTATGTATACCGATGCTGAGGACGTTCCCTTGATGACCATCCTGGCAAATCTGCGCAATAAGGAGAACGGCAACGAGATATCTTTCAATTTCAAGAAGTGTAAGAGTGAGGAACTGCGCAGCTATTTCGCAGAGATCCTTCCAGACTTTGATCGTGATCGTGTACACGACAGCGATATCCGTAAACTCTTCACTTGGTATAATATCCTTGTAAAGAACGGTATCACCGACTTCGAGGAGGAGATGCGCCCGACAGAGGGTGATAATATCGACGACCGTAAAGAGATGGAATAAAAAGGATATTGACAATATGTCTTACTGGGAGTGCCAAAATGGCACTCCTTTTTGTTTGGTATGTATCTTGCATAAAAGGTAGATGAACATCCGAAGCTACTTGATGCGAAGGGTGATAAATAAGTTAATCATTAAAATATAAATAGGAGGTAATAATTATGTTGTATCCAACATTTGCAAGAAGAAGTAACTGGTTGCCAGAAGTATTCAACGATTTCTTTGATACAGATATCGTACCGAGAGTAAATGTAACGGCGCCGGCCATCAACGTAAAAGAGAGTAAGACTGAGTATACCGTAGAACTGGCTGCTCCGGGCATGAAGAAGGAGAATTTCATGGTGACTATCAACCATGAGGGTAACCTGAATATCAAGATGGAGAATAAGAAGGAGGCTAATGAGGAGGATAAGAGCGTGCACTATCTGCGCCGCGAGTTCTCTTACTCAACCTACGAGCAGACACTGATCCTGCCGGATGACGTGAACCGTGATAAGATTGCCGCAAACGTAAACGATGGCGTCTTGACCGTAGTGCTGCCGAAGATCGTGAAGGAAGAGGTAAAGGTGGCCCGTCAGATATCTGTAGGATAAAAGATTAGAAAACATGATAATAAAGGAGTGCATATCAACAAGAGATATGCACTCCTCTTTTTGTATTCAATTAAGAACGGGGATTTACATCCCCGCCTATTTTCTCTCGCCCTAAAGGGCTATCATTAAAACGGGGGCTTACGCCCCCGCCTATGCTCTGTCGCCCTAAAGGGCTATCTTTAAGCCTTAAACCCTCATCCCGGACTTGATCCGGGTTCTCATCCTTTGTTTGCATCAGATTGCGGGTCAAGCCCGCAATGAGGGAATAACTCTAAACTCTACACCAGCAATTACCTCAATGTCTGGAGATAGCGCTCAGCCTCCAGGGCAGCCTTACAACCAGTGCCTGCAGCAACGATGGCCTGACGATAGTTGGGATCACATACATCACCGGCTACGAAGACACCAGGAACCTTCGTTGACTGGGTATTACCGATAGTCTTGATATATCCTACCTCATCGGTATCCAACCACTCTTTGAATACATCAGAGTTGGGCTTATGACCGATAGCGAGGAAGAATCCGTCGATAGCCACATCATAGTGGGTCTCATCAGCCTCACCCTTACGCTTTACTACGTGCATACCTTCCACACCGTTTTCTCCATACAGTCCGGTAGCGTTATGTTCAAAGAGAATCTCAATATTCTCGGCTTCCATCACACGCTCCTGCATGATCTTAGAGGCGCGCAGGAAAGGCTTGCGAACCACGAGGTATACCTTCTTGCACAATCCTGACAGGTAGAGGGCATCCTCACAGGCAGTGTCACCACCACCCACTACGGCACATACCTTCTTGCGATAGAAGAAACCGTCGCAGGTAGCACAGGCACTCACACCCATACCATTGTATTTCTTCTCGTCTTCCAATCCTAAATACTTCGCACTGGCACCAGTGGCGATAATCACAGTATCGGCAGCTATCTCATGACCTTCCTCTGTGGTGAGCACATAAGGAGCCTTGCTGAAATCAGCTTTCACGATGACGCCGTCACGGATATCCGCACCGAAACGCTCTGCCTGCTCGCGGATCTCCATCATCATCTGATTGGCATCCACACCTTCGGGATAACCAGGGAAGTTCTCTACGATTGTTGTCTGTGTCAGCTGACCACCCGTCTGCATACCACAGTATTCTACCGGTTGGATATTGGCTCTACCGGCATAAATAGCAGCAGTGTACCCAGCGGGTCCACTGCCGATAATCAAACATTTTACATGTTCCATAATATTGCTAATAAATTATTGGGCTAATAGTTCTTCGATCTTTGCTGCGATAACCTCCACCTTTGTCGTGGGCTCAAAGCGGGCAATGACCTGACCTTTCTTGTTAGTCAAGAACTTGGTGAAGTTCCATTTGATATCTGCCTTCTCCTTATAGTTGGGATCAGCCTTCGTGAGCATGTCATCAAGGATGTGGGCAATAGGATGCTCCATATCCCATCCGGCAAAACCTTTCTGCTCCTGCAGGAACTGATACAAGGGATCTGCATCCGGACCGTTTACTTTAATCTTCTTGAAGCGTGGGAACTCTGTGCCGTAGTTCAACTTACAGAATTCATGAATCTCTTCGTCACGTCCGGGAGCCTGCTGACCAAACTGGTTGCAGGGGAAATCCAAAATCTCAAAACCCTGACTGTGGTATTTCTCATAGAGTTTTTCCAGTTCTTCGTACTGGGGAGTAAAGCCGCATTTCGTAGCGGTGTTCACGATGAGCAGCACTTCATTGGCATATTCTTTCAAAGAAACATCTTTCCCTTTTCTGTCCTTGACAGAGAAATCATAAACGGTTTTCATTTCTGTATACTAATTATAAATATATTTTTATCCTGACAAAGATAATCATTTTATTTTATAAACAAACATTTACCGCCTATTTTATCGATTTTTAACCGATGAAAATAGGCGGCAGTGTCGTGAAGATTATTCATCCAACTTGATGACCTGATCGGTGAGGTTCTCCTTCAACTTGTTATATCCGTAGTTCCAACCGTAATCTAACCGCTCAAACTGGAAAGAGGCAATGTATTCGCCGGTGTAGTAGTCGTGGAACTCACCATAGAACTCATTCATCCACAGTCTGTAGTTGTAGATGGCGATATGGGTGCCATCGTAGTAGTCGATGTAAATCACGTGGTTACGAACAGAGTAGTTGAAACCAGTCACAGAAGAATAGTAGCGACCGTTATAGTCAACCTCCCTACCGGAGCCTTCGGCATAGAGATAGGGGTCCTTGTAGAATTCCAACTGTACGTCGGTCCACTCTGTGGTATATCCGTAACGACGATCGAAATACTCGCTCTTTACAGAGCCAACCCATGTTCCTTCGAGGTTGTATGCTACATCCTCGTCATCCTCCTCGCAGGAAACTATTGTCATCGACAGCATGGCCAGTAGTACCATAACCATCAAGTTAGTCATTCGCTTCATAGTCGTAATCGTTTAAATGAGTAAACTTATCTTTTATTTCTACTGCAAAGATATGGTTTTTTACAGATACCACAAAGGTAATTCCTATAAAAGAAATAGGGAAATCCCTATTGGATTCCCCATACATTGAGTGAGTAGCTGCTTTCCACCTTTTTCTCTTCATTGTCGGGCAGATTACAGAAGAAGTCGATGCCTGTCTTCTGCTCCAACTGGTCGATGCTCATGGCATAGTCGGATAGCGGATCACTGCCATGGTCGTTGTTGTCATGCTTGATGTAGAAGCCAATGGCAGCATAACCGGTCTTGTTCTTTGCCAGACAAGCCACGAAGAAATACTTCGGCACAATGAGCTCATTCTTGATACGCATGAGGATATTCTCCTCACTATCGATCGTGCCACCCTTACAGACATATAAGGTGTCGGTGTATGAGCGGCGGGTCCATGTGCGCACAAGCTCTTCTAACCGAATCCACGGACTGCTATAGTTGTCGCCTGCATTAAAGGCATAGTATTGCGGGTGCATATTACTATAGTAGAATGTCTGTCTGTTGGCAGAAAGAGAATACTGGCGGTCTGCCGACGGGATAATATGTCCCCTGGTGAATCCTGATCCTGAGTAGTAGGATCGTGAATCGTCTAAACGATAGGCCGAGGGAATATCTGGATCTTCTGCCCATGCATCGCTACGCCCACTACTTCCAGCATATCCTTTATTCATCTGATAGCAAGTCCATCGTTGTGCTTTCAGGCTCTTATCCCATTCGATGGAGTAGTTCACGCCATCAGGATCGGGTGAGTTGTTCACCTTGTGGATGACCACAAAACTGTTGTTGTCGCCTTTCACCTTTGGAAATTCCAATCTGCTGATTTCCGGTTGGGTGACAGAAATATTACGGTTGGTGTTGGCATTTGCATTTGATGAGCCACCACCGTTATCATCATCGTCGCTGCCTCCACAAGCAGTGAAAAGCAATAATGACAGACTGAGCAAAGACAGATATATTGGATATTTCATAGGCTTAACGAGAAAAAAGGTGCGTCAGCGGGCATATGCAACTACTCGCTGACGCACCTTATGATAATGTATTATATAATAAGGTATATAATTACTTCTTAGCAGTACTCTTAGCGTAACGGCTCATGAAGCGGTCAACACGACCTGCGGTGTCCACGAGCGTGCTCTTACCAGTATAGAACGGGTGAGAGGTGTTAGAGATTTCTACTTTTACCACTGGGTAAGTTTCGCCTTCAAATTCTACTGTCTCTGTTGTCTTGCATGTAGAACGTGTAAGGAACATATCGCCGTTGGACATATCACGGAATACGACGGGGCGATAGTGTTCTGGATGAATACCTTTTTTCATTTCTTTATTTTCTTATTGATTAATATTTCGGGCTGCAAAGGTAAGCATAATTTTGCAGCCCGCCAAATATTTTCGTAATTATTTCATTTATTGAGCGTAAGTTATCTCCATCGTCTGTACGCGCAACTGTGTTCCGCCAGACGCAGATGTATGCTCATTGGTGATCGTCATTGATTTGCTACTGCTTGAAGCCTTGAGCGTCTCGTTACCGATATAGTCGGTGCTGCCTTGCTTGTCGCAGGTCAACACCACCTTTGCTATACCCTTGTTGGCACTGGTGATGGTTAAGGTGTTTTTAGCATACAAGCGAATACC
>JAEEGL017329066.1_pt1 | contig 12620 bp, 9 predicted proteins | sample 9134231 | NCBI WGS metagenome assembly JAEEGL01 (sample SAMN16246548, study PRJNA631951) | gut metagenome | biome: gut microbiome; feature: rumen; material: fiber-attached | host: Bos | place: Iran: Karaj | collected 2018-10
AGTCCTGATACTCCCGGTGCGGTTGATTATTTCTTATCTGAACCATTCATTTCAGACTACTTATCTTTTGAACGGGACTATATCATAAAGTGTTTTAACTGTGCGGGAAATGAGAATTTACGCATACTTAGGCAATGCTTGATGGACTTCACAACCCAGATAGCTGAGGTAAATGAAAAGGAATTAGATGGAAGCAACTTGTTCCTACATGGTCTGCTCGGAAGCTTTATTGCCGTATATGCAGAATTCAATAGTAAAGAGAATCGAGATATTTTCTCTGACTATGCACAATTCTTTCAGTTGGCAACAAGCAGCCTAGATGGAGAAAATGGGAAAAAGCTGCGTGCTCTGAACCAAAAGTATAATGATATTAGTCAAGGCTGCATATATCACGCCCTCTCTGTAGAATATGTTCATGGTATTGTGAACCACATAATTAAAGGGGCTCCACTGAATAATTATATCCTACTTCATTTTAATGACGATAAAAGGAGTTTTGCATCATGGGAAAAGTTATCGGGCTTCTGGGAGTTAGAGAATGATGCATTTAATACGCTCTATAAAGATGTCGTTGATGCGATAATAGCTGATGAGATCCAGCTGCCCTATCAGATGGGAACAACCATAGGCTATCTGGGGTATATAGATGCCACAGGGGTAAAAACACTCACCAAAACCAATTTGAACCATATCAAGAAGAATCTACGTAAAAAGATCAATGCTACCACTGATTTGGACTCACTATATCAAACAAGGGGAAGTCTTATTCAAGGGATGAACTATATTCGTATGAGCGGTGATGGCTCGGAGACACCGGTAGTGAAAGCTTGTGTTGAAACAGTACAGAATGCATTTAACAAACGTCAAAGAGTCCTGCCGGATGAAATGCAAATGGCATTACGCGCGCTTTCTGATAGTAATGTGTCTCAACTGCCAGATATTGATGAAAAGGCTTATCCGGACCGAAGCAGTGCATATCAGTTGAGAGCTATTTTCGAGAATGAGGATGCGGCATTATTATTTGAGAAGATATGCGCATTATCTAATAAAGGGAAAAATGACTTTTGTTCATTCCTATCAAAACACTATTTGTTTGGAGTATCCCTTCAAGACTACGGGAGCATATATGCTCCTGATAAAAGGGTGTTGACTCGTCTTGAGAAGATGATAAGGGAAGTATTGGCAACAGCTGAAGGAGTGGATAAATTGGCGTATCAAAGACTGGATGACGCTCTTGTAAAAGCAATAAAACGTAGCGAGGGAGGGGCGCTTGAGTAACGCTAAGCTTGCGGCTGTTTTTTTTGATGAAGGCCTCCTTCCCGTTTGGGTTGGAGGCCTTCTTGTCAATTGATGGATCGGTCGAAACCCCGACCATTGTCATATATGTTGAAATCATGTTGGTATCTGCCCAATACAATAGCCGGATGAATCTGATGTTCTTGAGCAAATAGACGTAACTTGGCTCCCATCGTATATGGATTGCTCCCCATATTCTTTTCCTTGAACAACTGCCAATCTTTTGCAGGTATTAGCTGGTTGTTTGCAAATGCGTCGGCCTCCTGCTCCTCAAGTCCCTCTTTTATATCTGTGAGTGTAATACAGCTCTTGCTTTTATCTTGGGCACGGAGATGCCGGAATACATGGCAGACCTCATGCATTAAGGTGAAGGCCAGGTTATCTATCTTCTGGTATCTTAATGTGAGGGCTATAGAAGGGTTTGCTCCATGCCAAAATGAGAATCCGTCAATGTGGGTTCCTTTTTCATTATCAAGTCTGAAGAATCGGATACCATACTCACGCATAAGGTTTTCAATACGTTGAATCGTATCTTCGTTTTCGAAGAAGATCGTCCTAAGTCCTTCGGTCAGTTCAGGCAACGTGTCTGAAGAGAATCGTTTAGGCCGGTCGAGTTTTGTGCTTTTGTCGTAGGCAATCTGTTTCCATGTAAATAGGTTGACAGGATTGTATGCGAGTTTCTCGGATTTGCGGAAGAAGGCAGGATTAACATCTCTGATAAAAGCTTCTCTTAAAGCATCGGCGTTCTTTACGCTGAAGAAAGAAAGGACGGACGCCGTCTTCTCTTGAATGGTTTTTCCAAGTCCTTCGGGAAGATACTTCTCCAGAAACTTTACATTGCAACAGTCCTGTATTGCTTGCCAGGTCTCAATATCCTTTTGCTTGCGAAGGAGATCTTCCTTCATCCGAGCGACCTCTAAGTCGCGCTCTGCCTGCAGGCGTAGCCAGGAGCCGGCATCCTTTCCAAGGGCAGCTTCGAGCAGAATCGCGATGTCCGGTGTAACGCTACGTTTGCCATTTACAATGTCATTCAGTACGGGCGCCGGCATTCCTATCGTTGTTGCGAAATCTTTTTGTTTCATCCCTCTTGCCTCCAGCTCATCTTTCAAAACATCTCCGGGATGAACGGTGGAATAGGTGATATTCTTGCTCATATTAGGTGTTAGTTAGTTCCGTTTTTGGCGTCTTTGGGTGGCGCAATGACAAAGATATACTTATTTCGATTAAAAACCAAGAGAAAATTCAATTATCTGAAATAGATATTTTGGTTGTTGTTCTGAAAAATTTTGATGTTTTATTCTGATTAATAGTTTCTACCCTAGATGCTCTAGCTTTCAATCAATAGTGGAAATCTGGTATATTTGTCTAGAATGTTGAATTTTAGACGTTTGTTAGCAAATGTGTTGAAAACAATTGTCACTAATTATTTGGCTCTTTTGCCGGAAAAACAGTACCTTTGTGTAAATTTAAAAATAAGAGAAATGGTGTAGGAATAGAATGTACCGTCCGGATAGAAATTGGAGCAGGCCTGAACCCACTCCATATAACTAATAAATGCTTGCCGGCATCGGGGATAACCCCCTGATTATTAGTTTCTTTGACAAAGATAGTTTGTCTCCGGCACAAATCCAAATTTTTAGTTCAGCCCGGGTGCTCAATCGGGTTAGTGAGAGCATGGTTGTGAGGATCTATGATAAGGAGACTTATTAATGAAAAATCACATTGAACCTGAAGTCGGGTACACGGTTATATTTCGACCGTGGATTACTACCCGCAACGGCAGAAGAATCTATCCGCGTCGCGGAAGAGTTTTTTGCTTGAAGGTCCGCGCAGATAAGGTCGCATAGTAATCCTATCTGTCGGATTGGGATGAGTGAAAGCGAGGCTTTATGTTCATCTTCTTGCTATCGGTCTGGTTACAGACTATCCTTGTTTGAACCCTCCGTATCGTGGAAACACGAGGCGGAGGATTTGTTATTGTCTCGACACGTCGGCAAGAATTTGAGTCGAAATTGATGGCAACATGGCAGTATGCCATCATGCCAATTTGCTAATTATGCCAATTGGATAATTGGATCATTCGCACATTTTGATATATTCAAAAAGCCCCGTCCCACAGAAGAAAAAATGGTTGCAACTGCGGCCGCAACCCCTTCCGCCGGTTCAGGGCGTGCAAGGTGTTTCCGGGAGGAAACGCAGATGGGTTTTGGACCACATCTGCACTCCTTGCACTTTCCGCTTAGAGGGGAATAGATAGTGCTGTCAATACTTTGTTATTATATTGAAGAATTGACAAATGCTCAACAAGTTATTGGCGTGTTGATTCATTGGTCCAATGATTTGTTGTATTGCGAAAACTCCTTGTCTTTCCGGATGGCGCCGGTCAGGAGCTCGACGATGATTTCGCTTCTTGAGTAACGCCTCCTATCGTGCTGCGTCCGGAAGAAACAATACGACTCAAGCAGGTCGAAATCTTCCGGATTCCGGAAGGAGAAGGAAACGGTCTGACAGGATGAGGAATCGTTCCCCTTATCAGTGTTTCTCGATAAGTGGTCAGCTTTCTTCTTTAATGGTGTCCCGTTTTCGTCGGTGTCGTGCCATTGGCCGTCGGGAGTCTGTACCCGATAACGAATGCCTCCCTGGCCGTCGGGGATCTTGAATATTCTTAGTGCCATAAATTCTTAGGGGTTATAGTTATTGGTCTAATAATCGATAACTGCTTCGGGAGAAGAGGATCCGGGTATAGGATTCTTTGATCCTGTCCATCACCCGCTCCCCGTATCTCTCCAGGAGTTCGCCGTTGTCGCAATTGCTGGACAGGACTGTGATGCGTCGCCGGTCGTAGCGGTAAACAAGGATGTCCTGCAGGGGAGTGCACCTGTTTCCCCAGACGACAGCGGTTTTGTCTTCTGCCCCAACTTCGTCCAGCAAGAGGATGTCCACGTTGCAGCATAGGTTGTAGAGTGAGATGTCCGAGGGCGGGCGGTTCATGTCCCGGATAAGCATGGCCGGGGTGGTGAAGAGGATCCGGTCCGAGGTCCTGTCCTTCGAAAACAACTCCTTCAGGCAGATCAGAATCGTGGTCTTGCCGTTTCCGTATTTCCCATAGAGCAGCAGCCCGTCCCGCTGGGGTGAGAAAAGCCACAGCGCGGCATAGTCGATTGCTGTAAGCGTCTGCTCGTCCCACAGGATAGTTTTGCCCCGGGACTCGACGAGGGATTTGTATCGGGTGGACAGGAAGCTTCTCACGGTCTGGATATCGGGCTTTATGCTCCGGAACTTAGAGACGGGAGGATCCGTCGAATTCTTTTTCTGCAGCTCCAGGACCTGTGCAATCTTCTCCTTGAGGCTTGATTCTGCTGACATAACCTGTATTATTAAATATCATTATATCATCATCTTCATTATGATGTGACTTTTTCGCACAGGGCGATGTGACTTTTTCGCACATATCGGTGTGACTTTTTCGCACATAGTAACAGCATGTGTTCCCGGGCTTGTGCCTTTCCGTGGATTTCTCGACCAGGCCCTTGTTTATCAGCGCTTGCAGAGCTCTGGAAACGCATTCGCGTCTGTAGCCAAGGTATTGCGCCAGGCTGGTCTCGCTGCAGTACATCCCGGAGTCCTTTGAGGAGAAACTCTCGATGAGCGAATAGATGAGCGCTTCGCAACCCTTGAGACGAAGACCGCTTCCGAGCACATAGCCGGGGACATAAATGCCGTCAATGTTCAGCATCAGTGTCTCGTCATCAGTCCATGGATTTCGCTCTTGCGGTACATGATCTTCCGGCCGAAGCGTTCCGGAATCAGATACCCGTCCTTTTCCCAGCGCCAGAGCGTGGCGTCGCTGACGCCGCCCAGCAGGTTTTTCGCTTCCTTCTTGGGAATCAACTCATCCTGTTCTTTTTGAGAGAGCATCTCCAGCGTGTTCGTCTGGACTTTTTCGCAGATGGCATCGGCAAAGCGCAGCAGATCCTCTGCTTTTACTTGTACAATCACGTTGGCGTTACTGTCGCCGATAATGTTCATAAAGGTTTCCATATTTCCTATAAATTTAAAAACCGCCATCCCTTGTGGAATGACGGTTGCAAAACTAAATCAGATAAAAATGCGTTTCGTGCGTTTCGTTCGCGAACGCACTTTAAGCGAACTCTTTCAGTTCCTTCGAGATTTCTTCAATTTCATCCTGGCATTCGTCGTCGTTGGAGCGGATCCTCTCATTGACTTGTTTGATGGCGGTTTGCCAGTTCCTTACCGCGGTTGTCCTTAAATCCGGATAGCGGCTCGTAAGATAATCATAAAACAGATTGATATTGTCTTTAATCTGATAAGAGTTCAGGAGCGCCAGATATAGGCAGCCAATCTGCCAGCGCTCACGATGAGACCTTAGATACGTGACGATGAACTCTTCAACGGACTCCGGGCTCTCCCTGGTAAACGGGGTCTTGACATCTTTAGTAATGGGCGCCACGTCATTATCGCCATTGACTCGTTTGGGATTTATTGAGTAGAGGAGTACTTTGAAGGAAATACTGCATCCGATCCAGACAAAGATGAAGATAACGACATTCTTTATCAAGTTGAGAGCTGCGGCCTCCACACTCCCCGATGCAAGCATCTTGTCGGAGAAAGAATAAAGGCAGAAGCCTATAAGTGCAACAACGAAGATGATTATAAAAAATGCCCTGATTGGGTTGCGGTATCGGATATCGATCCTTTCCAGATCGAAGGGGATCAGAATATCAACTGGCTTTTCAATATACATCTCTGAAAACGCTATTGTTATCGAGTGCAAATTTACAAAATATACTCCATCTAAAGAGAGGCCGGCAAGATATTCTTTCGGGCAGATTTCGGGCAAAATTGTATAAGAAAAGAGCTAAAGTTCTAATTTTGTGGACTTTAGCTCTTAAAAAGTGTGACTCCTACAGGATTCAAACCTGTAACCTCTTGATCCGTAGTCAAGTGCTCTATTCAGTTGAGCTAAGGAGCCGTGTATGAAAAGAAGGGGCCTACTCGGCGGGAGTGATGACCATCTTCTTTTCTTTGATGCGGGCCTTCTTGCCGGAGAGATTGCGGAGGTAGAAGATGCGGGCCCTGCGGACCTTTCCTACCTTGTTGACCTCAATGCTGTCGATGAAGGGGGACTGGTAGGGGAAAATCCTTTCCACTCCGATGCCGCCGCTTACCTTGCGGACCGTGAAGGTCTTGGTGAAGGGGTCGGCGCCTTTCATCTGGATGACCACGCCTCTGAATTTCTGAAGTCTTTCCTTATCGCCCTCTTTGATTCTGTAGGTCACGGTGACGGTGTCGCCGGCCTTGAACTCGGGGAACTGTGCTGCCTTTCCGTTATCGAAAGTCTGCTCTGCAATCTTAATTAAATCCATTTTCTTGTCTCGTTTAGTGCAACGTTGCGCATAATTCCATAACGATCGCAAGAGGTTGCTTGTTTTTGGGACTGCAAAGGTAGCAATAAATTTTGAACCTGCAAACTTTTTTCGGATTTTTTTGCTATTTATCGAACAGCGCCTTGTCTTCTCGGGTCAGATCGGGCTGGAAGGCGCCACTGTCGGCGATGGATTCGATGGCCTTGCGCTCTTCGCGGCCGAGCTTCCGGGGAATCCAGACATAGATCTTGACGTACAGGTCGCCCGTGCCGCTTCCGTACCCGCTTAGGGCGGGAAGGCCTTTGCCGCGGAGCTTGACGACGGTGCCGGACTGGGTGCCCGGCTCCACATTGATCTTGTAGTTGCCGTCGAGGGCCGGGACGGAGATTTCTCCGCCGAGCATAGCGGTGGTGACGGGGATGACCTTGGTGTAGAAGAGGTTGTTGTCCCTCCGGCGAAGGTTGGCGTGAGGCAGTTCCTCGATGACGACCAGGAGATCGCCGTTGACGCCGCCCCGCGGGGCTCCGTGTCCGCCGCCCTGGATCTTGAGCTGGATGCCGTCTTCCACGCCGGCGGGAATCTTGACTTTGACGGTCTCCCGGCGGCGCTCCAGGCCGGTTCCGTTACAGCGGTGGCAGGGGTTGGATACGATCTTGCCTTCTCCGCCGCACTGGGAGCAGGTCGTATAGGTTACCGTGCGGCCGAATATGCTGTTGACGAGCCTCTGTTGCTGTCCGGTGCCTTTGCAGGTGGGGCAGGTCTTGACGTCGGATGCGTTCCGGGTGCCTTTGCCGCCGCATTCGGAGCAGGGACGGAGCCGTTCGATGGAGATTTCTTTCTCGCAGCCGGTCGCTATCTCTTCCAGCGTGAGACGGACCCGCGTCCGGATGTCCCGGCCGCGAAGTACGCGCTCACGGGGCTGGCCGCCGCCGAATCCGCCGAAAAAATCGCCGAATCCGCCACCGAACCCGCCGCCGAATCCGCCGCCGAAAATGTTCTTGAGGAGATCGTCGAGACTGCCGAAGCCCTGGCTGAAATCGGGCCCGGGCTGGCCGTCCACGCCGGCGAAGCCGAACTGGTCGTAGCGCTGTTTCTTCTCGGGGTCGCTCAGGACGGAATACGCCTCGGAGGCCTCCTTGAATTTCTCCTCGGCGGTCTTCTTCTCGGCGTCCGTGCCGTCGACCCACTTGTCGGGGTGCCACTTGATGGCGAGTTTCCGGTAGGCGGATTTGATATCGTCCGCGGAAGCCCCCTTGGCGACGCCCAATACCTCGTAATAGTCTCTTTTCTGTGCCATCGTCTTATGCTCCTACGACCACTTTGGCATATCTGAGGATCTTCCCGGAGAGGGTATAGCCCGTCTGCACGACATCGATCACCTTGCCCTTCAGCTCCTCGGAGGGGGCGGGGAAAGTGGTCACGGCCTCGTGCAGTTCGGTGTTGAAATCCATACCCTTTGCCTCGATGCGCTCCAGCCCGAGGCTCTTGAGATATGCTGATAATTTATTGAAAATCAGATTTGTACCTTCTTTCGCCGCGTCGCTGTCGGTGGATTTCTCCAACTGAGCGAGCGCGATTTCGCAGTCGTCCAGGACGGGGAGAAGCCCCTTGATGGTGTCGCCGGCGGCGGATTTCACCAGGGCGAGTTTCTCCTCGGCGGTCCGGCGGCGGAACGTGTCGAATTCGGCCATCAGGCGGAGATAGTCGCTGCGTCCGTCCTCGGCCTTTTTTGTCAGTTCTTCCACCTTTTTCTCCAGCGCGGCGATCTTCTCTTCGCGGGGATCCTGCGCCTTTTCTTCCTTTTCTTCTATATTCTTTTTCTTTGCCATGATCATTTGTTTTGCGAGCGTCCCTTGCAGCAAATTGTTTGCCATCCTGCCAATGTATGACAAACTGGCAGACGGATAAAAACATCCCGCAGGGGAGGGCCCTGCGGGATGCGATGATTTACTTATAAGGAATTGACCATCATTATTCAGTTACAACAACCATGGCATCAGTGACTCGGATGTTACTGCTGGTATTCGTGTTGTTGAATTGAAGGTTAAATGTTTCTCCCGTGAAACTGTCATCGAAACTTATCTCATAGGAGATAACATTGACATCTTTGTTCCATTCTGATTTATATGGCTCATTGCTGTAGGAACTAAGAGTTACGCCTTGAGTATCTGTGGTTACTGTTCTCTGTGCGGTTGGAATGGAGTTGCTATAGTAAACCAGTTTAGCCTTGGCTACTCCCTGGCAAGGTATTCCGCTTATTTTCCAGTATCCACCACTTTTGCTAACTAATAGATTGTAGGGATTGCAGCCGTCAGGAATAGGAGAGGTGTCCTTGGGGAGATAAACTAGTCCGTCTGTATACAGTTTAGTGGAGCTGCTGTTTTGTGTATAAGTTACGGACCCTTCACCATACACAGTGGTTCCTGTTCCGGAGCTTTGATATGCTGAAGGCGTCGCATTGGCAGTTCCTCCTGCAAAACTCTCCGACCACAGGACTGTTCCGACGGGAAGGCCTCCGCTGACCGGGGCGGCCTGCGTGAGGGTGAACTCATAGCTCTTCGGCGATACGGAGGCGGTAGTGGAGACGGTCACGGTGTAGGTGATTGCGCTGGAGCCGGTGTTCTCCGGGATGGAGAGCGTCAGGATCTTGCTGGTGTTGCCGGAGGCGCTGTCGAGGGTGCCGCCTGTCGTGGAGGCCGTCCATGCGACATTGCCGAAGACATACACCTGCACGGTGTGCGCGCCGGCGGACAGGCTTGTATTGCCCTGGAGGGAGGCCGTGAAGTACTGCTCTTCATCCATCGGATCGATGTCCATCCGGTACAGGACGACCGGCTTGCAGGAAGATGTGGAAGCGTAGCAGGAGAAGAGGTTGTTGACGGAACTGTCGGGATTGGTGTTGTTGTTGTACCGCATCTCCACCTGCGTGATACCGGGCTTCTGTCCGATGATCTTGGTGCCGGCCTCGTCGATGGTGATGTCGAAGGTCGCGGCTGCGTCCTTGGCCGCCTGAGTGCGGAGGTAGTTGCCGCCGCCGGGGGCATAGAGATAGCCCGCGGTTGTCTTGAAGGAGTACATTCCCGGAATGGCGCCTTCTTCGAGGATCAGCTGCTGTACGGCATCGCTGGGATTGTAGATATAGTTTTCTTCCTTGGCGATGTCGGCGGCCGAGCGGTTTTTATCGTTCTGGGTGGAGCCGAGTGCCTTCTCGAGTTCGCCGGCGGAAACGACGATGACCTTGTCGCCGAAGTAGAGCTCATCCTTGCTCGTGACAAGCTTGTAAACGACGGGCGCCTGGATGGGGATGCCGGCGAGGTCCACGGTCAGTTTCTTGATGCTGCCCGGGGTGAGTTTGCGGTCGGCGGGGAGGGTGATCTCCTTGGTCAGGGTGCCCCTGTCGGTGCTGATGACAAATTTCAGGGTGGCGCCGGACAGGTCTGTGGGTGCCAGCGCGCACCAGACGTTCTCCAGCGATTCGGTCGCGATGCTGACAGTCTTGCCGGTAGCGTTCTCGGCAATCGTGGCATCGGCGAGATTGAAGAACCATCGGCCGACGATCGGGGTGCTGGAAGTCACGTTGACCGCGCTGACGGTAGCGCCGTTAAGCGCCGCGTTCGTGAATGCGAGGTGCAGGTAGGCGGACGCGTGCTTGAAACTGAGCGGAATGTCCGTATTCGGAAGTTCGGTGAAGGTCTCGGAAACGGCGTAGATGATCTGGGCGTTCTCGTCCGGGGTCGTCGCCGTCGAGGTCTGGCCGGCCGGGAATTCGATGTTCAGGGTCTTGTTGGTCGCGTTGACCGACTTGACGACGGAATTGGGATAGAACGCCACGAAGGTGTAAGAAGAAGCCGTGGCCGGACTTTCGAATACGGCCTTGAAGGTGGCCGTCTTGCCGTCGGCGGAAGGGGTGACGTCTGCGGCGACTTTGTCGCTGGAAGACAGGTTCAGGCTGATGCCTGCCTGAATGCCGGCGTCGGTCCAGAGGGTCGGATACGTGGAACCGTCCGGCGTGCCGAATACGGTCCTGGTCTCAATGTCGGTGGCCTGGAAGCGGATGGTTTTCTGAGCCGCGGGGGTCTGGGAGGCCTCTTTCTGGCAGGCGGTCAGGGCAAGGAATGCCGCTGCGAAGGTGAAAATCAAAGACTTTTTCATAAGGCAGGGCATTTTAATAGGTCCATTCTTCTTCCTCGGCGTTGTCGATGGGCGCGCCGGGGAAATTGGCGGATACGAGGAAGTGTCTGTCAAACTGGCTGTTGAAGACACGTACGGCCGGAGCCGTGTAATAAGTTTTCATCTCCATATTAAAAGAGTGTTATTTGCGTTCGGCAAATATAAGGATTTTTGAAAAAAAGTGGATGGATTTGAATAAAATTATCGGAAATATCTTATATTTGATGCTAAAATATATTTATTAAAAAGAATAAAAAGAAACATATGAAGCGATACCTTTCTATTTTATTCATTTTTACGGCTTTTGCCGTGTCCTGCAACAAACAGCCGGCCGGGGAGAACACGACTTCCGGCATCATTATCACCAAGATATCCCTTCCCTCCAGAATCGAGACAGAAGCCGGTGCCAACGTGACGCTGAACCTGCGCGGGGATACCGGAATCGATAAGAATGACAAGGTGGTTCTCCGTTCGGTTTCCAATAACAGTTTCGACTGTCCCATCGTTTCCGTCTCCGCCAGCAAGCTGGTCTTTACGATGAACCGGGATGTCGTGAACGGGAAATACTCGTTCTATATCGCCCGCGGAAGCGAGCAGAAGAAGGTCGGGTCGACTGAAGTGTTCATTATCAAGCATATAGACGTGACGATTCCCGAGGGGGTGAATATCTACGGCCTGGTGACCTGCGGAGACGATCCTGTGCCGGATGTGATCGTGTCGGACGGCTATGAGGTGACGACGACGGGAGCGGACGGCGTCTATTTCCTCAAATCCCTCAAGGAGAATGGCTATGTATTCATGACGATCCCCGCCGGATACGAGGTGTCCTCGGACGGCATCCTTCCGGAATTCCACAGCGCTGTCAGCACGGATGCCAAAGTCGTGGACCGGGTCGACTTCTCTCTGACGAAGGTGAACAACGACAACTTCACACTGTTCGTGCTGGGCGACATGCATCTGGCGAACCGCAATTCGACCACCTCGGACATGTCGCAGTTCGATACTTTCGCGGCCGACCTGAACAAGACCCTCTCGGCTACGTCCGGCAAGAAATATATGCTCACCCTCGGCGACATGACCTGGGACCTCTACTGGTACGACAACAAGTTCGAATTCCTGAATTATCTGGGGCTTATGAACCAGAAATTCAAGGACATCCAGGTCTTCCATACGATGGGCAACCATGACAACGACATGAACGAGGTAGGGGATTTCGCCAAGGAATTCAAATACCGCAGGGACATCGCCCCGACCTACTATTCCTATAATATCGGCAAAGTCCATTTCATCGTACTCGACGACATCGACTACAACAATGTCGCTGCCGGCAAAGACCATCGCGGCGAGTATGTCCTGGACATCACTTCGCGCCAGATGAACTGGCTCCGGAAAGACCTGTCCTTTGTCCCGAAAGGAACGGAAATCGTCGTCTCTACTCACGCCCCGATCTTCTATCCGAATTCCAATTTCGGCTGGTCGTATAACCTGACTGGCGCCAACTCGACGGGAGAGGCCAATACGGCGGCCCTGATCTCCGCCTTCAACGGCTACAAAGTCACCTTCCTGACCGGACATACCCACCGTACCTTCGTCTGTGACAAGATGTCGTCGAATAATTACCGGGAACTCAATGCGGGCTCGGTCTGCGGCGACTGGTGGTGGTCCGGCCATCTTTCCGGTGTCCTGATGGCCCAGGACGGCGCTCCGGCCGGCTACACCGTGATGAAATTCAACGGAGAGAACTTCGACTGGCAGTACCGCGCGACC
>JAEEGL010826042.1_pt1 | contig 12619 bp, 7 predicted proteins | sample 9134231 | NCBI WGS metagenome assembly JAEEGL01 (sample SAMN16246548, study PRJNA631951) | gut metagenome | biome: gut microbiome; feature: rumen; material: fiber-attached | host: Bos | place: Iran: Karaj | collected 2018-10
GGTGAGCACCGCCTCAACGACAAGGTGCTCAAGAAAGTCATCATTCCCCTCATCGAGAAAATTCGCGCCGAATTATAAAATAAAAGCGCCCAGGGACATCCCTGAGCGCTTTTTTATCTAGGATTTCCTAAGACTTCCTAGGATTACCTAGGATTACCTAGGATTTCCTAGGACTTTTTATCTTTAATCACAAAGACGCAGGCTGCGCCGATAATCAGCAGTACACCTGCCAGCACCAGCATCATTACCTGGCTGCCCCCAACCATCGACAGGAGCAAACCGCCCACTAAAGCCGCTACAATCTGAGGAACACAGATGGTTCCGTTGAAGAGTCCGAGGTACGACCCCATGTGTCCATAGCCCTGCAAAGCGTTTGTCAGCAGCGTGAAAGGCATGGCGAGCATCGCGGCCCAGGCGAAACCGATGAGGAAGTAAGAGATGAACAGCAAGTACTTGTCAGCGAACAGCATCACGCTGATGAAACCGATGCCACCCAGCACCAGACTCAGCGAGTAAGCGAACTTGCGGCTTGTCATCTTGCTCAGCCATGGAATCACTGCCGCCCATACCACACTACCGATGGCCTGCACAGCGAACAGCACACCAACCCAGTTGCCAGCGTCCTGATAAGCGGCAGACTTCACGTCCGTCGTTCCCCAGCAACTCGATGCAATCGCACCGTTCGTGTAAGTCCACATATACATGAAAGCCGCCCAGCAGAAGAACTGCACCAGACCGATGGTCCAGAAAGCCTTGGGAGCGTTCGCCAACAGCTTAATCATGTTGCTGCTCTTTTCATCTTCTTTCACATCATCCTTCAGTGCATGGTATTCGTTATACACCTCAGGCGGCATCTCCTTCACCTTCGCCACCGTATAGATGACACAGGCGATAAGAATAGCGGCGCCGATATAGAACGAGTAAATCACACTGTCGGGGACCACGCCCTTGGCGGCCTCGTTCCTGATGCCCATCCAAGTGAAAATGATAGGGAAGAGGTAGCCCACCAGCGAACCTGCATTGCAGAGGAACGACTGGATGGAGTAGGCCGTGGTCTTCTGCTTCTCGTTCACCATGTCGCCCACCATCATCTTGAAGGGCTGCATGGCCACGTTGATGCTCGTGTCGAGGAACATCAGCGAAATCAGTCCGAACACCATCGCACCAGCTACCGTCAGACCGAAACTGCCGGCGTTAGGCAACATACACATCACCAAGACGGCTACAGCGGCTCCCACAAACAGGTATGGGATGCGACGGCCGAAGCGTGTCCAGGTCTTGTCGCTCAGCGCGCCGATGATAGGCTGGATGATAATGCCCATCAGCGGCGGAAGAATCCAGAAATAACTCAGGTTGTGGGGGTCTGCGCCCAAGGTGGCGAAGATACGGCTGATGTTGGCCGACTGCAGCGCGTAAGCAATCTGCACCCCGAAGAAACCGAAGGAGATGTTCCACAGTTTCCAAAACGATAAATCGGGAAGTTGTTTCATATTGTCGAGTTTTTTTGGTTGGCTTTTTTCTAGGGGATTCTAGGAAATTCTGGATTTTCTAGATTCTCTAGATATTCTAGATATTCTAGATATTCTAGATTTTCCAGATATTCTAGATTTTCCAGATATTCTAGATTTTCCAGATATCTTTATTCTATCTCACGATGGTCTCTGGGATAGGCTTTGTGCTGCCCCTGACCACCAAACGGGTCTTCACCACACTGTTCTTGATTTCAGTGCTTTCGTTCTCTATTCGCTCAATCAGCGTTCGGGCAGCCGCCACCCCAAGTTCATAACCGCGCTGCTCCACCGTTGTCAATTGAGGGTCGCAGGCCAAGGAGATGTTGCTGTTGGTAAAACCGCAAATCGAAATGTCGTCGGGTATCCTGTAGCCATAGCGCTTGCAGGTATGCAGAATGCCTATCGCCGTGTCGTCGTTGATGGCGAAGAAAGCGTCGGGACGCTCCTGCATCATCAGCATGTAGGGAGTCAGTTCCATCGACTGCTCGTAGTTGTCGCAAAAGCGAATCAACTCGTCGTCAACGGGAATCTTGTGGGTCAGCAGTGCGTCGCGATAGCCGTTCATGCGGTTCTTGCTGATTTCAAGGCTCTTGTCTGAACAGTAGAACGCTATACGGCGGCAACCTGTCCGAATCAGGTAGTCCACAGCGTGGAAAGCGCCGTCGTAGTCATCCACCACGATGCGGTTGGTCACGATGCCCGTGCAGATGCGGTCGTAGAACACGATGGGGATGCCGTTGTCTATCATCTGCTTGAAGTGGTCGTAGTTCTTCGTGTCCTTTGCCTGGCTCACAATCAAACCGCAGATACGGGCCTCGTTGAACCGACGCACAATCTCCCGTTCCTTCTCGTATTTCTCATCACTCTGAGCCACCATCAGCAAGTAGCCATGCTTCTGGGCCTCGTCCTCGATACCGTTGAGTATGCAGGAGAAATAATAGTGCACGAACTGAGGCACAATCACACCGATGGTGAAGTTGGGTTGGACGTGGCTGCGGCGGAGGCTGCTCGCCATGGCGTTAGGTATATAATGATGTTCGCGCGCGTAAGCTTGAACGCGCTCTCGAGTCGCTTCGCTGATGTCCCAGTTGTTCTTCAGCGCGCGGCTTACCGTGCTCACAGAGATGTCGAGCGCACGGGCGATGTCCTTGATGGTGATTTGTTTGCCTGGCATAATGCGTTTCTCTTTTGCAAAATTAATGCTTTGTCGTTTTATCCCTAATTCTGATAAATCAATTCTATTCTCGATTTAATCACAAACGTTTGCATTGCAAAAATAAACAAATTTTTTGTTAATAATATCACATTCAGCAACAAACAATTTAATTTTACACCATAAAAATGAGAATGATGTGCCAAGATAATTGGAGAGTTATCTGAAACTGGTTGAAAACTAACAATTTGGATATATTTATTAACATCATAACTAACAAATTAATCAATTCAAGTGCCTAATGAAAGATTTTAATTCACAGACCCGTCAAAGGGTTCTGGCTCTATTCGTAGGGCTGTGCTTGACAGTGGCTGCTTTCTCACAGCATGTCTTCACTGTCAAAGGTCATGTGAAGGACGCTATGGGAGAACTTGCCGGAGTCAACGTCTTCGACAAGAACGACCCTTCGTCAGGTGTCATCACCGACATCAATGGTGACTTCACATTAAAGGTGCCTGCACCTGGTACGCCTATTACCTTCTCGTTCGTGGGTTATACCACTCAGGTCATCCCTGCTGCCGCCGTTATGAATGTGACCCTCGTGGAGGATACCAAACTTCTCAACGATGTTTTGGTCATCGGTTATGGTACGGTGAAAAAGAGTGATGCCACAGGTGCTGTCACTGCAATCCGTCCTGATGAGATGTCGAAGGGTATCACCACCAACGCACAAGACATGCTCGTTGGTAAGATTGCCGGTGTGAGCGTCATCTCTAACGATGGTACTCCTGGCGGTGGTGCCAGCATCCGCATTCGTGGTGGTTCTTCTCTTTCATCTTCCAACGACCCGTTGTATGTCATCGACGGACTACCCATGGACGGAAGTGGTGTGCAGGGTCTGAGCAACCCGCTATCCATGGTCAATCCCGAGGACATCGAAACACTCACTGTCCTTAAAGACGCCTCCGCTACAGCCATCTACGGTAGCCGAGCCAGCAACGGTGTGATTATCATCACCACCAAGAAGGGAAGGGTAGGACAAAAGACCAAAATCAACTACAATGGCAACATGAGCCTTGGTCATGCCCGCAAAACCTATGACGTGCTTTCTGGCGACGAGTTCCGCGACTATGTGACCAACACCCTCGGCCAGGCTGGAAAAGGACTGGGGACTGCCAACACTGATTGGACGGACGAGGTGCTGCGTACATCTGTCAGCCACGACCACCAAATCGGTATTACGGGCGCATTGAAGAATCTGCCTTATCGTGTTGGAGTTGGATTCACCAGCAACCAAGGTATCATCAAGACATCTAAGTTCGACCGATTCACCGCAAGTGCCACACTTACCCCAACCTTCTTCGACGATCATCTCAACGTGACCTTCAATGCCAAGTACATGCACGCCAAGAACCGCTATGTTGATGGTGGAGGAGCTATTGGTAATGCATTGAGAATCGACCCCACACAACCCGTCTATGACGACACGTATCATGAAATGGGAGGTTACTGGCAAATCGCTATGCCAGCTGCTTTCAACGACCCCGATTGGAATTATACTACCAACACCAACACCCCTCAGAACCCTGCCGCATTGCTCAACTTGACGAACGATAGAGCACACTCTGATGTCTTGATTGGTAACATTGAGTTCGACTATAAAATCCACGGTTTTGAGGATTTGCATATCCATGCCAATGTGGCTGCCGATTATTCTGAAGGACGCCAACTCACAACTAAGCCGCCCTATGCCTTTGATAGCAACTACTACGGATGGGATGGTGTCAGCCAGTCGTATAAGTACAATATTCTTGGCAACATCTATGCCAATTACGTGAAAGATTTCGCCGACATACACCATCTTGACGCAATGGTGGGCGTGGAACAACAGCATTTCAACCGTAAAACCTATAGTTTCGGTCAGGGCAATGAGTGGTACGATGAGTCAGGTAAACGACTTGATACCCCTATAGCCAATTCTCCATCACTGAGGTCAGAACAGACACATACCAAACCCCGTTATTCTCTTCTTTCCTATTTCGGACGTTTCAACTATAGTTTGCTTGATAGATACCTCCTCACATTCACCATGCGTTTCGATGGTTCGTCAAGTTTGGCTCCTGGCCACAAATGGGGAAAGTACCCATCTGTTGCATTGGCATGGAAGATCAATGAAGAGAAGTTCCTGAAGGACGTCGAGGCTATCGATGAAATCAAACTTCGTCTCGGATGGGGTATTACTGGCCAGCAGAGAATTATATATCAAGGGGAAGAATATAATTTCTATTATCTGCCCCGATACATCATTTCCGACCAGTATGGACAGTATGCTATCGGAAACGTGAATTACCATACTCTTCGTCCAGAAGTGTTCAACAGGAATCTTGACTGGGAGAAAACCACCACTTGGAACATCGGTCTCGACTGGAGCCTCTTCAACGGTAAAATTGACGGTTCGTTTGAGTGGTACTACCGTAAGACCAAAGACCTCATCAGCCAGGTCAGCGTGGCCTCTGGAACGAATTTCGGAAACTATCTGATTATGAACATCGGTTCGCTCCGAAACAAAGGTCTTGAGTTCAACATCAACGCACACCCCATTACCACGAGGGACTTCTCTTGGACAGTGAGTTACAATGTCGCCCACAACAGCAACAAAATCACTGAACTCACCAATGGTGCTGATTTCTTCCTCACTGGTGGCAAAGTCGGTGTAGGTCAGAGCAATAAGGTACAGGTCAACAAGGTGGGATATGCCGCCAACAGCTTCTATGTCTATCAGCAGGTATATGACGAGGCTGGAAACCCCATGGAGGGTGTATTTGTCGATAGGAATGCCGATGGTATCATCAATGCTGATGACAAGTATGTCTACAAGAAACCGGATGCCAACGTCACCATGGGACTTACCAATAAGTTCATCTACAAGAACTTTGACTTCAGCTTCACTTGGCGTGCAAGCTTCGGCAACTATCTCTACTACGATTTCCTCTCAAATAGGGCCAATGTGTCTTGGTCGGGTATCTATTCCAATAATGCTTACACCAACACGACAAAGGAAGCCATTCGTCTCGGATTCCAGGGTAAGACTGACTACTACATGAGCGACTATTTCATCCGCAATGCATCATTCCTCCGTTGCGACAACATCACACTGGGTTACTCTTTCAAGAACCTCTTCTCAGGAGCGAACTACAATGGTGTGAACGGACGTGTCTATGCTCTGGTGCAGAACCCATTCGTCATCACCAACTACGACGGACTTGATCCCGAGCGTACACATGGAACAGGTGTCGATGGCAGCGTCTACCCAAGACCTACTACTTATCAGATTGGTCTGAGCCTGAATTTCTAATAGTATCATCTTTTATTACATCATGACGATTATGAACAACAGATTATTCAAATATATAGCACCTGCGGCTTTGGGTGCCGTTCTGATGGTTGGTGGACTGACTTCCTGCTCGGATGAACTTGAACAGAGCGTTATCGACGAACAGACCAACACCACACTCGACAAAACAGGCCTGCTGGCCAAAATCTACAGTAGCCTCACTATGACTGGACAAACGGGTGGTTCTGGAAATGCAGATATGTCGCAGTTCGACGAAGGTAACTCTTCTTTCTACCGCCGCATCTTCGAAGCCAACGAACTCTGCTCCGATGAGTGCATCTGGACATGGCAGGGCGACGCTGGTATCCCCGAACTCACCAACATCAGTTGGAACTCCTCTCACGGATACAATGAACTGACCTACTACCGCATCATGTACAACATCACGCTCTGTAACTTTTATCTCGACGAGACACAAGGGGATAACGATGCGCAGACACTGCAGTACAGAGCTGAAGTCCGTTTCATGAGGGCGCTCTTTTACTACTACTTCATGGATCTCTATGGCAGGGCTCCATTCAAAGAAAACTTCGATGACAGTCTCCCCACCGAGATATTGCGTTCAGACCTGTTCAACTACGTAGTGGCTGAACTCAAGGCCATTAATGGCGAGAATACGGAAAGCAAAGAGGTGCTGCTCGACAATGCCAATAGCAATGAGAACTACGGACGTGCTGACAAAGTGGCTGCCAACCTCCTGCTCGCTCGTATCTACCTCAATGCAAAGGTCTATACTGGTACTGAGCATTGGGCTGACGCTGCTGACTATGCACAGAAGGTCATCGACAGCGGCTATTCGCTCTGCACTGAAGGCAAGAACGGCTACAGCGCCTACCAGCAGCTCTTCATGGGCGACAACGGCGAGAACCCAGAGGCACGTAAGGAAATCATCTTCCCCATCCGCTGCGACGGAGCCACCTCACGCTCTTACGGAGGTAGTGTATATACCATTGCTTCCACCACTGGTAACGGCACTCCCGCTCAGGGATTGGCCAAGTCACAGTGGACTTGCAACCGCGCACGAGTGGCTTTGATCCAGAAGTTCTTCCCCGACACCACCAAGGTCATCTACACCAATGACATCGATAAACTGACTGAAACAGCAGGTGACGAGCGTGCTATCTTCTTCTCGGGTCAGAACGAGGGTGGCAAGGACCGCAGATGGATCTCCACAGAGGAAAAGACTGAATTCTCCGCTGGTCTCGGTATCATGAAGTGGACCAACGAATACTGCAATGGCGGCACACCTTCCGACGTGTCGTTCTCAGACGCCGATGTGCCGTTCTTCCGTCTTGCTGAGGCTTACCTCACACTTGCTGAGGCCAACTACCGCAACGGAGGCGACAACAAGACTTCGCTCGATGCCATCAACACACTGCGCGACCGTGCACATGCCGCTCGCATCGAGTCTATCTCCGAACAAGACCTCATCGATGAGTGGTGCCGTGAGTTCTACTTCGAGGGACGTCGCCGCAGCGACCTTGTCCGCTTCGGACTCTTCACTTCTGGTGCTTATCTCTGGGACTGGAAGGGTGGTTCATTCGCTGGCAATGGTGTGAGCAGCATCTACAACCTCTATCCTATACCTGCCAACGAACTGAATGCAAACGATAATATGCACCAGAACCCCGGTTATTAATTTTTCAAAAGCAATTCATTATGAAAAAGATATTTTATTCACTGCTGATGCTTGCCGTTGTGGGGGTGGGACTCACCTCATGCGACGAGGACCGCGACAACAATCCAACCTTCCATCAGGGGTCTGACACGTTTGTGCTCAACACACCTGCTTTCGCGGTCAACAATGTTTATGACTTGCAGACTGCCGAGAATATTGTTTTGACCACTTCACAGCCCGACTACGGCGGATTCCCGCTTTCTACAGTCTATACCGTCTATGCGGGTATCAGCGAGGACAAGATGGAGGCACTCTCCACCACTTCCACCTCGACTTTGGTCAAGGTGCCGGCTTCTGAACTCAACGAGCTGATCCTCGCACAGGCAGGCGACGCTGACCTTTCAGCGCCTATACCCGTCTATTTCTATCTCACAGCACATGTTAATGGACAAGACACATTGGGATTCGCCAAGTCCAACACCATCACGCTGCCCAATGTGCTGGCTTACGTGCCTGTAGTGGAAATCTCATTGCCTGAGAAGGTGCATATCGTGGGTAGCTTCCCAGCTTCCGACGGATGGGCTAACTTCGTGCCACTGGCACCCGCATTCAGCCAGGAGGGCTTCTACTACGGAGTGGCTTACATGCCTGCAGGCGCTGAGTTCAAGATCAACCCAGACGCTGGTTGGAAGGGCAATGACAAGGGTTACGGCCAGCTCACCATCAACGACAATGCCAACGCCGGCATCTCCAGCGCTGATGAGTCGAACGACGCTGCCAACATCAAGGTGGCCAACGAAGGATGGTACAACTTTGTTGTCAACGCCAAGATCAGCAATGGCGCAGTTCAATACACTGTGAACGTCAACCCAGCCAAGGTTTATGTCATCGGTGCAGCCGCTGGTGGCGAATGGTCGTTGCAGGACGCATGGGCATTCACCGCTCCTGCTGATGCGGGCGAATGGGTATCTCCTGCCTTCACTGGTAGTGGCGAGCTCCGTCTGTTTATCGACTGCGGCATCGACTGGTGGAAGACAGAGTTCACCATCAAGACTGACGGTTCACTCTTCTACCGCAACGTCGATATCCCTGCCAACTGGGCTGAAAATGTCGGTGCTGACTATTCTTGTCAGGTTAATCCTGGACAGAAGGCTTATATCAACTTCACTGCCGGTACAGGACGTGTGGAGTAAGGAATGCATGTATTTTCTATATTACTTTATATGTCTGATTGTCAATGAAGAGAGAAATTCTATAATTCTCTAATTCGTGATAAAAAGAATAATCAATAATTCAAGAACAAGATATGAAAAAGATATTTTTATATTCGATGATGCTTTCGGCAGCCTTTGCCACAGTGGCTTGTAGCGACGACTACGTGGACTGGGCCAACCCACAGGCTAATGACCCGGAAGAGCCAGGTAGCGCTGTCGAGGTCACTATCGCACCAGCAGAGGCTTTTGTAGAGAGCGACAATGCCGACACCATTCGGATTGCCACACTGCTTGCCGAAGTGCAGGACAACAACACTCATTTTGAGGGCTTTGAGCTGAAGTCACTTACGCTCTTCGGCAACGAAGTACCTGGATTCCTCGACGGATATACACTCTGTGTCCACAATGCGGATATACGTCCCGTCGTCACGCAACACTTCCAGAGCCGCGCTGCTCAGCCTCGCGAACTCGACTTCAAGTTCACTTACGGAGTGCAATTCATTTCTGGTGAGTCAGCTTTGAAGGTAGGCGAAGCAAAATCTTCTTACACCCCCATGGCCACTCCCGCAATCGATGCCAAGGGCTATGCCATGCTCGGTCAGTGGCAGGGATGGAACCCCGCTGAACCTACAGTCATGACCCAGATTGACGACCACACCTTCCAAGCCTCTGTGATCACTGGCGAAGGCGACAACTGGTATAAGTTCTACCCCATGTCGGCTTTCGATGGTGAGGGCAATGTGAATTGGGACGCTAACCTCGGATGCGCAGTGAATGGCGACAACTCGCTCTTCAACTATGTCATCTGGCCCGGCGACTACACTGGTGTGGAGACTCCAGTCATCTCCGGTGCAGGTGCATGGCTCATCACACTCGACATGCTCAATATGACCTTCTCAGTGGTGGTTGACAGAGACAATCCTTACTATAAGAACACCTACCTCTATGTGGTTGGTGGAGTGCAGGGATGGAATGGCGACGCTGCTTCTGGCAAGACCTGTCTCTTCTATCCGCAGAACAAGACCACATTCTCCTACACCACAAAGTGGACAGGAGCATGGGACCTCAAGTTCTGGGAAGACAATGATTTCGGCAACTGGGATCTGGCCTACGGCTGTCCTAACGATGGTGACAACTCCTACAGCGGAGAACTCACCAACAGCGGCGCTGGCGCCATCTCCGCTCCAAGTGCTGAGTACTACACCCTCACGGTGGATCTCGGTACCAACACCTACACTTGGACTAAACTCGACAACCAGGAGCCTGCTGAATTCTCCAGCGTATCGCTCATCGGCGACTTCAACGGATGGACTGGCGACATCGATCTCAGACAGGTGACTCCGCACAACTGGTACGTTCCTAATGCGGTTGTTACTGACGGAGGTCTGAAGTTCCGCGCCAACCATGACTGGGGCACAAACTGGGGAGCCGGCATCAACATTGCCGACACTTACTACGGAACGGGTGTCAACAATGGCGATAACATCTATGTTCCCGAAGGCACATACGATGTTTATCTCAACGACATCACTGGCGAATTCGCTTTTATCGCGAAGTAAAGCTACAGTGTGATTTTTAGAGAGGGGAGGGCAGTAATGCTCTCCCTCTTTTTTTATGAGGTGTTATTTCAACTCCCCTCCCTTCTAAGGGGAGGGGGTAGGGGTGGGGTGTTTCTCATGATTACGATTATCCGATTAAACGATTATCCGATTAAACGAAAAAAACGTAATATTGTTATAATGACAATTCAACGAAAAATCACTAATTTTGCACCAAATTTCACAAACACACAATCTTATGGCATCAAAATTAAGATTCAAGGTCGTTGACGACGCATCCAGCCGCAAGCCCGTGACCGTGGAAGTTCCCAAGGAAAGGCCTTCGGAGTATTTCGGCAAGTACGTCTTCGACCGCAAGAAGATGTTCAAGTATCTGCCTTCAAAAGCTTATGAGAAGATGTGCGACGTCATCGACAATGGCGCGCCTTTCGACCTTACCATCGCCGACGCTGTGGCTGAAGGCATCAAGACCTGGGCGATGGAACTTGGTGTCACCCACTACACCCACTGGTTCCAGCCGCTGACCGAAGGAACTGCCGAGAAACACGACGGTTTCGTGGAACACGACGGTAAAGGCGGAATGGTGGAGGAATTTTCGGGAAAACTCCTCGTCCAGCAGGAGCCTGACGCATCGTCATTCCCCAGTGGTGGTATCCGAAGCACCTTCGAGGCACGTGGCTATTCCGCTTGGGACCCCACATCGCCTGTCTTCGTCATCGACGACACATTGATGATACCCACCATCTTCATCTCTTACACGGGAGAGGCTCTCGACTACAAGGCACCGCTCAAGAAAGCGCTCTATGCCGTCGACCGTGCAGCTACCGCAGTGTGCCATTATTTCTACCCCGATGTGAAGAAGGTCATCACCAACCTCGGATGGGAGCAGGAGTACTTCCTCGTTGATGAGGCGCTCTATGCCACACGCCCCGACCTCGTGATGACTGGCCGCACCTTGCTCGGACACGATTCTGCCAAGAACCAGCAGATGGACGACCACTACTTCGGTTCCATCCCCGACCGCGTGGAGAATTTCATGCGCGACCTCGAAATTCAGTCTTTGCAACTCGGCATACCCTGCAAGACACGGCACAATGAGGTGGCGCCCAACCAGTTCGAACTCGCACCCATTTTCGAGGAGTGCAACCTGGCCATCGACCACAACATGCTCATCATGATTCTCATGCGCCGAATCGCGCGGAAGCATGGTTTCCGTTGCCTCCTGCACGAGAAACCCTTCAATGGTGTCAACGGCTCGGGAAAGCACAACAACTGGTCGTTGTCTACAGACACCGGCATCCTGCTCCACGGACCTGGCAAGAACGCGCTCGACAACCTGCGTTTCGTCACCTTCGTCACAGAGACGCTCAAGGCTGTGCATGACCATAACGGACTGCTCAAGGCCTCCATCATGAGCGCCACCAACGCACACAGACTTGGTGCTAACGAGGCACCACCAGCCATCATATCTTCTTTCCTCGGAAAGACTGTCTCGTCCATACTCGACCATATCGAGAACTCCACTAACGATGAGGACATCAGCATTGCTGGCAAGGTGGCTATGCGGCTCGACATCCCATCCATTCCGGAGCTGCTTATCGACAACACCGACCGCAACCGCACATCGCCTTTCGCTTTTACAGGTAACCGTTTCGAATTCAGGGCTGTCGGCAGCGAGGCCAACTGTGCCAGTGCCATGATTGCACTCAACACCGCCATGGCCGAAGCGCTTACGACATTCAAGAAACGTGTCGATTTGCTCATTGAGATGGGAGAAGCCAAGGAAAGTGCCATTCTGAAGGTCGTCAGAGAAGACCTAAAGGCTTCTAAAGCCATTCGCTTTGATGGAAACGGCTATTCCGACGAATGGAAAGAAGAGGCCAAGCAACGTGGACTGGACTGCGAGACCAGTTGCCCGATTATCTTCGACCGTTACCTCGATGAATCAAGTGTACGTATGTTTGAGAGCCAGAAGGTGATGACACGCTTCGAGCTTGAGGCACGCAACGAGATTAAATGGGAAACTTACATCAAACGCGTACAGATTGAGGCGCGTGTGTTCGGAGACCTTTGCCTCAACCACATCATCCCCGTTTCCACACGCTACCAAAGCACGCTCATCGACAATGTCCACAAGGTGAAGGAAATATTCTCTGAGGAGAAGGCCAAC
>JAEEGL010908781.1_pt1 | contig 12619 bp, 11 predicted proteins | sample 9134231 | NCBI WGS metagenome assembly JAEEGL01 (sample SAMN16246548, study PRJNA631951) | gut metagenome | biome: gut microbiome; feature: rumen; material: fiber-attached | host: Bos | place: Iran: Karaj | collected 2018-10
ATGCATCGAGCGTTCATGTTAAACGCAAAGAGCGTCTATACTAAACGCATCGAGCGAACAGCATCAACCTTCTGTGTGGCTACAGCTATTGCGCGTCACGAAGTGTTTTTAAAAGATGATGTAAAGTTTTTTATCCAAACAGGGGCGCGTTTCGGAAATAATATATACTTTTGTAACCAAATACTAAAACCTTTATTTACTGTCATTACAATTAACCTATGATTATCATGATTCTTCAGCTCCTCATCGTGTTAGGAGCATTGTGGGTGGGTTCACGCTACGGTTCGCTCGCCCTGGGTGCTATATCGGGTATTGGTCTGGCACTGCTCGTGTTCGGATTCGGCTTAAAGCCAGGCACTCCTCCTACCGACGTTATCTACATCATCATTGCCGCCGTGACCTGTGCAGGCATTATGCAGGCATCGGGCGGCATGGACTGGCTGATACAGATGGCGGAGAAGTTGCTGCGCAAGCATCCAGACCGCATCACCTTCCTGGCTCCGCTGTGCACGTTCTTCCTGACGGTGCTGGTAGGTACGGGTCATGTGGTATATACGCTGATGCCCATCATCTGCGACATTGCACTCAAGAAAGGCATACGCCCGGAGCGCCCCTGCGGTGTGGCTTCCATCGCCTCGCAGGTGGGCATCACCTGTTCGCCCATCGCTGCCGCCGTGGTGGCTTTTGTCAGTATCTCTAACACCAACGGATTCGATGTCACCATCCCGCAGGTGCTCATGATATCGCTCCCCGCATGTCTCTGCGGACTGATGGCTGCCGCTGCCGCCAGCTACCACCGCGGACTGGACCTCGACAAGGATCCGGTGTTTCAGCAGAAGCTGAAGGACCCTGCACAATATGAATATATCTATGGTTCGAATGCCACCACCCTGGACAAGGACATTCCGAAGGAGGCAAAACGTGCGGTGTTCATCTTTCTGGGAGCGCTCGCAGTCATCGTGTTCTTCGCCATTTTCCAGGATGCACTGCCTTCGTACAAGACGCTGCGTGCTGTGCAGGATGCCGATGCCCTCTATATTAATGAAGACTTGGCCGTCTCGGGCGACCAGCTGGTGAAGGCCAACGTTTTCCTGAAGGGTACCACCGAATGGTATAACAAGACCCTGCCCATGAACATTGTCATACAGATTGTGATGATCTCGGCTGCTGCGCTGATGATCATCTGCTGCAAGGCAGCGCCGAAAAAGGCTGTTGCCGGTCCGGTGTGGCAGTCGGGTATGGTGGCTGTTGTTGCCATCTACGGCATTGCGTGGCTGGCCGACACATATTTCTCTAACTATATGGGTGAGATGAAGGTGATGCTGGCGGGCATCGTGGCGCAGTATCCCTGGAGCATTGCCCTGGTGTTCTTCATGGTGTCGGTACTGATCAACTCGCAGGGCGCCGTAGTGGTGGCCATGCTGCCACTGGCTTATCAACTGGGCATTGAAGGTCCGGTGCTGCTGGGTGTGCTACCCTCTGTCTATGGCTACTTCTTCATTCCGAACTATCCTTCAGACATTGCTACGGTGAACTTCGACCGCTCGGGCACCACGGTGATAGGCAAGTACCTGCTGAACCACTCGTTCATGATGCCTGGTCTGGTGTGTATATCCATATCGACCATCGTGGCCTATATCCTTGCAATGATTATCTACTAAGGAAGATTCTACTCAAAGTAAAGGGTGAGCACAATCATCTTGGTGCGGGCTGACGACACGCTCTGAGCATAGACTCGTTTGTTGACATCAGTAAGTGCCGAGACGTGTCCTTCATCGAGTGTGTTTATCAACCCGTAGGAGAACTTCAGCTCAGGAATGAGCTTAAAGAAAGGCAGATAGAAATCACAGCCCAGTCCCACCTCGAGCATCATGTCGAAGCGTTTCAACTGTATATAGTCCTGATCCTTGCCTGACAGGTTGATCATGGGATTGATACCTGCTATGAGGTAAGGGCGGTGGTTGTTGAACCGCTGGGATGAGAACTTCAGGCTCAAGGGCATCGAGATATAGGTGTTTTTCATGTTCTGCGTCTCTTCTATCAGCTTGCCCGACTCGGTGTGAGCCAGCAGGTTGCGGAACACGAGGTGCTTCGTGCCGAAGTGCATCGTTGGCGTGAAGCGCAAGGCAAAATGCTGTCCCAGACGCAAATCGGCCAGCACACCCACACTGAAACCGGGGTTCCAGTTGTCGGCATCGCACAGCACCAAGGCAGGCACCTCGCCTCCCTCAGCCAACTGTATCACCTGGGGACCTACGTTAGTGAACTCCACGTCCTGCATGTTCATTCCGATAGAAATGCCAAAGTGCAAGGGGCGCAAGTCGATGTACGGCTTGTTCTGCACCTTGCGCTGCTGTCCCACTATGGGAAGCACAGTCACCATCAGAAAGAAAAAGGCTAAAATACGTCTCATTACTGTTATCTATAACGTGAAAAAACGCGGGATATTATGCTGTATTTTATTTCGACACCGTATAAATTGCAAAAATAAATACCAAAATGTTAGTACGTAATGAGAAAAGTTGCTATCTTTGCATCATCAAAATTAAGTATTAACTAAACAAATATTATTTTAATTGAATTATGGCATACGTAATTGGTGATGACTGCATCGCATGTGGAACATGTGCAGGTGAGTGCCCCGTTGAGGCAATTTCTGAAGGTGAAAAGTACGTAATCGACGCTGATGCTTGCACAGAGTGCGGCACATGCGCTAGTGTTTGCCCCTCAGAGGCCATTAGCTTAGGCTAATCTAAAGTTAGCTTCATAAACCAACAAACGAGGAGGTGCTTCTTTTGAAGCACCTCCTCGCCTTTTATTATCAGAATCGTCATTTAGGCTATATCACAACATAATATAAGCAACATCACAATATGATTTAGGTTATATCACAACATGATATAGCCTAAATCATGCTATGATACTACCTAAACCGCATAATGATATAGCCTAAAAAGTCTTTTAGTCCTGTAGTCCGCTGCAAGAAAAACAACCGAACTATCATAATGAACAGAAAAACAAGTCTTCAAAACATCTGTTTCATCTGTTTCCATCTGCAACTCTCTAAAAATCAACCAATTTCAAAGGTGCAGATGCGAAGCAGATAAAAAGATCTGTTTCCATCTGCTCCGCGTGTAAACAGTTAGGACACAGGTAATTGCAGATGGAAACAGATAAAACAGATGTTTTGCAAACTATCTTCTTTGTTATATCTTCACCCGATTACAGAGCGAGGATCTGCTTAGCAGTTTCATTCTCGGGATCAACATCGATCACCTTCTGAGCGAACTCCTTAGACTTGGCCACGTCGTCCTTGATCTTCAGATAATAAACCATGAGGAAGTTGCATCCCTCTTTCAGACGGGCAATATCGGGCTTGTCCTTCTCAGACTTGGCAGAGATGATGTTCACCAGCTCCTCATAGAAAGGCTGAGCCAGTCCCTGTGTGGCCTCGGGATCCATCATGGTGCCTACACGTCCGCGCCAGAACAGTGAGTACTCCAGCGCATCGGCATTCTTCACAGCCAGATCAGCATAAATCTCATCGGCATTCTTCAGTTTCTCCAGCTTGGCATCGCCTTCCAGTTTGTCGGCATACTGCACGTAGAGACGGCCCAGGTCGGCATAGTCGGTGAGCGAAGCCTTCGACACGTCCTTCAGATACTGATCGTAGTACTTCAAGGCATTGTCATAGTCATCGATACCCTTATAGGCATCGGCCAGCTGCTTCACTACACCTGCACGCTTGTCATTGGAGTCGAACTCCTGCTCAAGGGCGGTCTTATAGGCTGCGATGGCCTCGTCGTGCTTCTTAGCACCATTGAGGGCATTGCCATAGTAAGAATAGTCGAAGTAGGTGAACTTGGCAGAGTCGCTCTGATGGAACAGACGATCAGCATAGACAAGAGCCTGATCGTAGTTCTTCAGGTCGGTATTAGTGAAGAAGGCCAGACGGTTGAAGCCTGCATCGCGAGGCGAATTCTTCAGGGCAAACTCAGCCACCTCAAGGCTGGGCTGATGCTTACCCGTGAGGTAGTAGGCCATGGCGAAGCTGCGCAAGTCGCGCTCTTCCATCTTAGCGAGGTCGGCTTTCTTGAATGCAGCGATAGCATCGTCGAACTCATTAGCCATGTAGAGAATACGGCCCTTGAGGGCATCGACGGGAAGGTCGGGACGCTGTGCACGGAGGTCTTCAAGCTTGGCTGCAGCTCCGGCAGGGCTCACCTTACGATAGACGCTGGCATACTTGTAGTAGGCATCTGGGTTCTTCGGATCGAAGTAGATAGCCTGATCGTAGTAGCGGGCTGCGCCACCACCATCGTCTGACAGAGCGGTAATGTCACCTAGCAGGATGTAGGCGGGACCATAGTTCATCTTCGTGGCCAGCTCGGCATAGACACGGGCATTGGCGGTGTCCTTAGCCTCATAGTAGGCACGTCCGATGCCCACCACCACAGCGGCATCTTTCTTGTTTTTCTTGTAGATGCCCTTAATTTGCTTCTCGGCATCGGGTGCATTACTCTGGATGATGGCCTTCACAGCCTCCACAGGCGATTCTTCCTGTGCTGCAACAGGAGCGCTGAAGCTGAGCGTCAGGGCTCCGAGGAATAGATATTTCAATGTTTTCATAACCGTAAATATTTTTCTTTGGAAATCATTAATTATTTCGAGGTACGATGTACGAGATTAGACGATATATGATATGAAACGAATATTCTGATTGAATGTTGTGCGGAATGGTTCCGAATATTATCTGAAGTTATGATGATACAACTACAGAAAAGTCAATGCTATTTAACAATATTTACCTGTCGCACATTGAGGTTGGCTGTCACAGGCAGCAATGCTGCACGGAAAATGACGGTCTGACCCTGTGGCAGACGGCAGAAATTGGCAAAGCGTGTCGGAGCTCCGGTGCGTGGCTCGTTGACCAGTGCATAGATGGTACGCACAAGGGGGTAGTTGCCGTTGTAGAGGTAGCCTTGATAAGGCTGATAGGCATTGTGCACGTTGGCAGAATCGAGCCTTGACACATACATAACCTGTATGTTGCGACGGAAAGTGACGTTGGTACTGTCGCGCTTGTCGTTGAGCCAGTTTGAACCGATGATGCCAATGGCATTAGGGGTGTGCTCCACGTAATCGACCACCTCGCTGCTCTTCAGCACGGCACCGATGTTGGAATGGCTGCTGATCTGTTCGCCATCCAGAATGGAATCGACACAGAAGCGGACGGTGCTGGACAGTGGATTATCAAACACCACATCAATGTCGCCCATCTTCGAGCCAGGATAGATGTCGCTCCACTTGGTGACTTCGCCACGCAGTATGCGCTTGAAGTCCTTGATGGTGATGCAGGAATCGGGATTCTGCTGATTGGTGATGAGGGCCAGCCCATCGTAAGCAATGGCCATCTCACGAGGGATGAACGAGCGGTCTTGCAAGTTCTTGCGTTCCTTATCGGTCAAGCGGCGCGTAGTGAATGCCAGCCAAGTCTCGTTCTTCATGAGCATCTCAACTGCATCCTGTTCGCTCATGTAACGCGCCCGAAGCGTGTCCTTCTTGGGCAGGTTGCGATTGAACACATTGATAAAGACTTCGAGCTCTTCGTCAAGGATGGGATGGAAGCTCTCGTCGGCAGCAAAGAATGATGCTGCGGCCTCATAATCGTAGTTAACGGTTTTAGGCTTGTTCCCGCAAGAAGCGAGAAACAAGCCTAAAGAGAGTGTTAATCCAACTATGATGTTGAATTGAGTTCTATTCATACTTTGAGATTACTGTAGTCTGAAGGTTACAGGCACGGTGTACTTCACACGTACAGCCGAACCGTTCTGCTTACCTGGAATCCACTTCGGCATCTTCTTCAGCACGCGTACAGCTTCCTTGTCAAGTGAGGGGTCGATGGAACGAGCCACCTGCACGTCGGTCACAGAACCGTCGCGCTCTACGACGAAGGTACATACTACACGACCTTGAATGCCGTTCTCCTCTGCAATAGCAGGATACTTGATGTTATCGCTAATCCACTTCAGCAGGGCAGCCTGGCCACCGGGGAATTCAGGCATCTGCTCCACGACGTCGAACACCTTGGTCTCTTCTTCCTTCGGCTTCTCATCGGCAATGACTTCCTTAGCCTTCAGCACCTCACCTGCCTCTTCATCGTTACCCTTCACATCGAAGGTACCGATAGCGGTGTTGGTCTTGGCCAGATCGTCTTGCGACTTGATTTCGTCCTCAGGCTTCACCTCGTCGTCTTTCTTAATCTCAGGAGCAGTGAACTTCACAGAGCTCTTCACCTTTTCAACAACTTTCTGCTCTAATTCAACCTTAACAGGTTCTTTACGCTCAACCTTAGCTTCCTTCTTCTGAGCCAGCTTCGACAGTTCCACATCGGTCTCAATAGCCACATCTTGTTTCATGGCGTTCTCAACAACGCCCTTAATGGCTACAATCAATGCGATGGCAATGCCGATGGCCAGCATCATCAGTATAGAGTAAACGTTTCGCTTGCCTGTCTCTTTACGCAGTTGATAAGCGCCATAGGACTGATTCTTGCTTTCAAATACAAGATCAACCCATCCGTCATTTATAAGATCTATTTTTGACATAGTTCTATACCTTTCTATTATTTGTCAATCGAGAACTTAATGCCTTTGAGTGTGAGCAACTTCTCGTCGTCCTCATTGACCTTATCGATGACATACTTACCAATACTGCAAATCAACATTTCGTCAAGAGCTTGAACCATGTTGTTATAGGTTGACACATCCATGGGCTTGATGATGACGGTCAGCGTCTGCATACCCTGCTCACCATACTCAGCAAGGAACTCCTGTGCCTTACCGTTACGGATGTCAGAGAGTTCTTTCTCATACGCCTCTGTGGTCATCTTGTCACCCATCTGTGCTTTCTTCTCATCAAGCTTTTTCTTGGCCATCATCACCTTTGCAACAGGCGAGAAGCCGTCCTCGGTGATGTGCTCAATGAGCAGCTTGCGAATGCCGTCCTTACCCCAGGTGGTCTCTTTGACGCACTCGGGATTCTCATAGTCGGGCAGACCTTCAACATAGTATAACTTATCCTCAGAACCAAGGTACAGAGTGATGGTGTACGAAGCTTTCGTCACCGACTTGTCTTCCTTGGTCATATTCTCATCATTGCTCGGCATCGTCAGCTGCATTGCCTGCGGCTTGCTCAGCGTGGTACAGAGCATGAAGAACGTAATCAGAAGCATCATCATGTCCACCATAGGCGTGAAGTTCACGCGGGTGTCCATCTTTTTCTGCTTGGAACCACCTTTTTTTGCCATACTCTTAGTTCTCCGCTAATTTTTTAGTGTCAAGATTTGTGATGAGCTGATAACGGTTCTCGTTCATGTCCTGAAGCTCCGACATCATCTTCTTCACCACGGCATACGATGTGGTAGCATCGCACTTGATGGCCAGACGAATATCGGGGTTAGACTCACGAGCAGCCTTCACCCATTCCTGGAACTCACTCATTCCACCATCGATACTATCGAGGGGGATGCTCAACTTCTGGATCTCCTCACCCATCTTCTCCTTTTCAAGGCTCAGATAAGAAGGCAGAACACTCAGGGGAGCACCAATCATGGGGTCTTCCTTGAAGTTCTTGAGCTGAGCAGCAGTAAGGCTCACGCCAAACTTGCCAGTCACCTCATCGAGCATGTCGTTCATCGTGTTGCGGTTCTCAGAGCCCACGTAGATGTTGCCCTCTGGTGACACCAGAATATTGAGCACATCATTCTCGGGCACCTTGACCTGCGACACAGAGCTCGGCGTGTTGACAGATACTGGTTCCGGCGTCAAGAATGTTGAAGTCAACATAAAGAAGCACAGAAGCAGTGTCATCACGTCCGACATAGGCGTCATGTCGATCCAGATGTCTTTTTTCTGAATTTTAATTTTACCCATTGATTAACTCTTTAAGCAATTAATTAATTAGGTAAAACGATTAAGCCTCGTTGTGGTTAGAATCGTATGTGGCAGCGATGGTGAATCCAATCTCATCGAGAGCGTAGGTGAGCTTATCGATTTTGTTTGAGAAGAAGTTGTAAACAACGGTAGCTACCCAAGAGGTCAAAATACCAGATGCTGTGTTCACAAGGGCCTCAGAAATACCGGCAGACAGAGCCATAGAGTCAGCACCACCACCTGCAGACAGAGCCTGGAACGATCCGATCATACCGAGCACAGTACCGAACAGAGCGGTCAGGGTACCCAGAGATACGATGGTTGCAACCATAGGCATGTTCATCTGAAGGGTAGGCATCTCCAACTGGATGGCCTCTTCGTGAGCCTGCTGAATCTTAGCAATCTTAGCAGCCTTCTTCAGAGTATCGTCCTTCTCAACAGTCTGATACATATTGATAGAAGCCAGCACCACGTTAGCTACAGAACCCTGCATCTTGTCGCAAAGAGAACGAGCCTCATCAAACTTCTGATTCTTGATGGCAGCCTTCACCTGGGCAGTGAACTTAGCCAGATTCATTTTACCAGAAGCATTCTTGATAGCGAGGAAACGCTCGAAGCCAAGGCAGATAACGGTGAACAGAAGGGTGAGGATCAGACCTACCACGAAACCGCCCTTATAAACGGTACCAAGCAGGTTAGCAGGATGTCCGCTACGGTCGCCACCAACGAAGTTGTCGGGGTTACCCATCACGAAATACCATACACTATAACCAGCAATTGCGCAGATGACGAGGATAATCCAAGCATCCTTCATTCCTGTAAAGCCCGAATTCTTTTTAGCTGGGGCTGCAGCCTTTGTTGTTGTTGCCATAATTTTTAATTGTTTTGTTTTTGTTATAAAAAATTTAAAGTTATAAAATCAGTTATTAATTAGTTAGTCTTGATGAGTTAATAGATAGAGCCATTTCCCTAAATCGGTCAGAATCACGCGCAAAGATAGTAAAATAATGCGGACTTACGTTTTAATTAACCGATTTTAACTCGTGTTACAACTTATTTTTTCAGTTTAGCCAGTGCTTCGCCAATCCGTCGCATAGCCTCACGAATGTTGTCATCACTCGTGGCATAGCTCATACGGAAGCAGTCTGGATCGCCAAAGGCATCGCCTCCTACAGTAGCCACATGGGCCTCGTCAAGCAGGTACATCGCCAAGTCGGTGCTACCCGTGATGGTACGTCCGGTGCTACCTACCTTGCTACCATAAAATGATGAGCATTTGGGGAAGAGGTAGAAGGCGCCTTCAGGCACATTCACCTCCAGTCCTGGAATTTGACGAGCCAATGCCACAATCAGGTCGCGTCGGCGCTCAAAGGCCTTACGCATCTCTTCAACACACTCCTGACTCTGTGTATAGGCAAACTCAGCAGCCTTCTGGCTCACCGAGCAGGGACCGCTGGTGTACTGACCCTGCAACTTGTTGCATCCTTTCACTATCCACTCCGGTGCGGCAATATAACCGATGCGCCAACCCGTCATGGCATAAGCCTTCGACACGCCATTGACAATGATGGCACGCTCCTTCATACCAGGGAACTGAGCGATGGACTCATGATGGCCCACGTAGTTGATATGCTCGTATATCTCATCGGCCAGCACGAACAGGTCGTCATGTTTTAAAACAATGTCCGCGAGTGCGCGCAATTCCTCTTTATTATAGACAGAACCCGTAGGATTACTGGGAGAACAAAGGATAATCATGCGGGTCTTGGGCGTAATGGCAGCCTCAAGCTGCTCGGGTGTCATCTTGAAGTTCTGCTCGAATGTAGCCTCTACGATAACAGGCTCGCCACCGGCCAACTTCACCATCTGCGGATAGCTCACCCAGTAAGGAGCAGGGATAATGACTTCCTCTCCAGGGTTAACCAATGCAAGCACAGTGTTGCACACACTCTGTTTGGCACCATTCGAGACCAGAATCTCAGCAGGTGTATATGACAGATGGTTCTCACGCTCCAGCTTGCGAGCAATGGCCTGCCGTAAATCGGGATAGCCTGGTACAGGTGAATAGCGCGAATAGTTTTCCTCGATAGCCAGCTTGGCAGCCTGCTTGATGTGCTCCGGTGTGTTGAAGTCGGGTTCGCCTACACTCATGTTAATCACGTCAATGCCTTGAGCTTTCATCTCAGAGCTTTTCTGCGACATTGCCAGCGTGGCCGAGGGGGCCAGGCGTTGCAAACGGTTGGATAGTTGTGCCATGTCTTTTTCTTTTTGTTATTTCGAACGTACAAAAGTAGTCATTTATTTCATTTAATAATTAGGATTCTGTCATTTTTTAATGTTTTTTCCTAATTTTGCTACATATTTCTACAGATGTAGCGTATGCCCCATGCGTTCCTGTTTGGTCTTCAGATAGCGCAGGTTGTACTCGTTGGGAGCGACCTCAATGGGTACGTTTTCCACAATCTCAAGTCCGTATGCCTCAAGTCCTACGCGTTTCACGGGATTATTGGTCATGAGCCGCATCTTATGGACCTCGAGATAGCGCAGCATCTGTGCTCCGCAACCATAGTCGCGCTCATCGGCCTTGAACCCCAGACAGAGGTTGGCATCGACGGTGTCATAGCCTTCCTCCTGTAGTTTGTAGGCAGCCAGTTTGTTCATCAAGCCAATGCCCCTACCCTCTTGCTGCATATAGACGATGACTCCCTTGCCCTCCTGCTCTATCATCTCCATCGCACGATGAAGCTGTTCTCCACAGTCGCAGCGGCGGGAACCGAGTATGTCGCCAGTCATACAAGATGAGTGTACACGTACAAGGATTGGCTCATCTTCCTTCCACTCACCCTTGATGAGGGCAAAGTGCTCCTGCCCGTTGCTCTTCTGGCGGAAGGGTATGATGCGGAAATGACCGTGCTCAGTAGGCATATCTACTTCCTCGCCCACCTCAATGAGCGACTCCTGCTGCAACCGATAGGCAATGAGGTCCTTGATAGTGATGACTTTCAGTCCATGCTGCTCAGCAAAGATTTGCAGTTCTGGCATGCGTGCCATCGTGCCGTCGTCGTTCATGATTTCCATCAAAGCTCCAGCGGGATAGAGGCCGGCCAACTTGCACAAATCAATAGCAGCCTCAGTATGCCCCGAACGGCGCAACACGCCATTATCCTGTGCGTATAGCGGGTTGATGTGTCCTGGACGCCCGAAAGTTTGCGGAGTAGATGAAGGATCAGCCAGTGCCTGGATAGTAGCGGCGCGATCGTGAGCCGACACGCCTGTAGTGCAGCCTTCGAGCTTGTCAACAGTGATAGTAAAGGGAGTGCCTAATACTGAGGTATTCTCACTCACCTGACGGGGCAGGTCGAGTTCCTCGCTTCGGCTGATGGTGATGGGAGCGCAAAGTACGCCACGAGCATACTTCAGCATGAAGTTGACCATCTCAGGTGTGATCATCTCGGCGGCACAGATAAGGTCGCCCTCGTTCTCTCGGTCCTCGTCATCAACCACAATAACGAACTTGCCTTCACGGAAATCGGCTACAGCTTCGTCAATGGTATTGAGTCTAAATTCTTTCATATCGCGTTGTTCTTTAAGTTTCTAATGATATATTATCTCACACTTCCGATGAAGACTCCTCCTTCGCCTTCTGCCGCTCGCCCAGTTCAGTTGCGCGGGGAATGATATTGTCGGAAGTGCGCCTGATTTCGCGTAGGTCACGATAGAGACGTATTCTGAAACGAATCATTCGGAAGTAGAAGAAGATGCCCAATGGCAGGAACAGTCCTGTGATAATGTTCAGCAGGCGGCTCCGGAACGGACGAGTATGGGCATGGGTGGCAAGGATGGGATAGTTGTTCAGCTCATTCAGGATGACGGCATCTTTCGTATAGCCCAAATCCTCAATAGCCACTTCAAGCACCTCGCTGATGTGTTCTATCTCATGATCGTCGCCCGGACGGAAGAATACTGCGATAGGCGAAGGCCAGCGTAACAGTTTATGCTCCTCGGAGTAAGCTTCTATATCGCGGTTGATGCCTTCCAGCATCTTCACATCCAACAGATAGTCTGGATCGGAGATAATCACCTCCTTGCGCACAATGTTTCGCTTCATGCGGAGACCAAGCACACGCATGAAGAACAGTCTGTAGGCATCCATGCTAAACACGGTGGAGTCCTTATTTGCCTTATAGGTAAAGAATACTGCCAAGGGTGCCAAGACCATGGTGGAGATCCACTTGCCAAACCATATCGTCCACTCGCCTTCCCTCGCCATTCGCATGCCGGAATTCTCGAACACGTAGTAAACAATAAACACAAGCACCGACACAATGACTGGCACGCCCAGTCCACCCTTCCGGATAATGGCGCCCAACGGTGCACCGATGAAGAAGAAAATGACGCACGACAGGGCCAGTGTAAACTTGGTGAGCACTTCAATCTTATGCGTACGCAATTCTCGGTTCTCCCAGTAAGCATAGTCTGATTTCATGGACACATCGTTCAGCATCTGCTCGGACTGCTGAACAGCAGTTCTCATGGCCCGTAGCCGTTCGTCGCCACTGAGCTGATGACAGAGCGAATCGAAGTCGAAGCCTGCAGCCAACTGTTCCTGCATTCGAGTAGAGTCCTCGTGCGAAGGAACGGGCATAGCCATCACATATTCACGAGCTCCCTGATAGAACTGCACG
>JAEEGL012433985.1_pt1 | contig 12619 bp, 8 predicted proteins | sample 9134231 | NCBI WGS metagenome assembly JAEEGL01 (sample SAMN16246548, study PRJNA631951) | gut metagenome | biome: gut microbiome; feature: rumen; material: fiber-attached | host: Bos | place: Iran: Karaj | collected 2018-10
GCCACGCCGCGCATCACGTTCTTGCGCAGCTCGTAGTTCTCGTTCAGGAAGATGTTGATCTTCATCGTCAGCAGGGCTTCTGCCGGCACGTTCCGCTCAGGCCTGATGTTCTTGCGGTCGCGGTACTTCCTGGCTTGCTGTTCACGATAGGCGTTCTCAAACACCTTGCGCACCAATAGCGCATCCTTGTTCAGGGCCGAACGCGCCAATGTCAGCCGCTGGGCAACAGCCATCGGAATGCCCGTCTGCAGGCAGCTGTCAGCCAACTTGGTCAGCACCATGTGGCGGTGCTCCGCCTCGTCCGTGATGCCCTCGGCCTCGTCGAATGCCTTGGTCAGGTTGAACTCGTAGGCCGTCTGCAGCGATACATAGCGGTCGTAACCCAGCTGCCCCTCTGTCGGCTCGAAGCCCGACGGGCGGTTCACCAACTGCTCCGTAGGCCGTTCGGCACGGGCATAGATGGGCATAGCCATCGGATTGTACACTATCTGTGGGTCGGCACTCATGTAGCAGATGCGCTCAGGCAGCGGCTCCAGCTTCTCGATGGTGACGCCCAACTGACCGTTGTATATCAGCCGCGCTCGTTCATACAGGTTCTGGTGGAACGCCTCCGTCGTCTTTTGGTCCATCGGCAGCCCGCCGCCCTCGCCGGGAAACAGCTCGCCGCGACACACAATCTTCACCGACAGACCGTCGGCACCCACGAAAGCCAGCAGCGTCTGCGGCATCTCGGCGGCTCCCCGCCTGACGGCCTCGGCCTCGTAGCTGCCCGTCAGGTTGTTCACCTCCAAGAGCACCAGCCCTGTATAGTCCTTCACAATCCGCATGCCTCGCCGATGCTCCATGATGCAGGCAAAGCAGATGCGCGGCAGGTCCTTGGTGACGTCAGTCCATACGCTGTACGTGCCGTCCTCCAACCGCTTGCCGTTCATCAGCGGGTAAAACCGCCGCAGACCTTTCACCTGCTCGCTGAAAGTGGCCGAGCGGATGGCCTCTACTACTTGTTCAACACCCATGAGCGTCAGCGTCTCACGGTTACGATAGTGCTTGATAATGCTTACGTTCGTCATAGTCTATTGTTGTTTTGTTGGCAAAGATACGAAAAAACGGCGATATGTGCAAGTATTTTCCAAGATATTTTTTCTAAAAAAATGCCTATAGCCTACACTAAAACGTATAAACCACTGTATATCAGTAGATTAGTTAGTGTAGGCTTATACTTCAAGCATACACTAAGCCTACACTAAACTTGGCGATTTACTGCGTTTCCCACCCATTTTTCCTGATAAATCCCGCTTTTTTTGCTTTTGTTCCCTTTCTTATTTTATAAGGGTTACTGTCAGTAACCGCCATGTTTACTATCCGTAACCACCATTGTTACTGTCAGTAACCGCCATGGTTACTGTCAGTAACCCCCTATGTTACCAAGTGTTTCAGCTATATTCTGTACTCTTTTTATGCGTTTAGTGTAGGCTTAGTGTAGGCTTTTTAGGATAGACTACACTAATTAACTCGCTATATTTCAGTATATTATATGATTTAGTGTAGGCTTACGGTTTTTTGAAAAAAATTTCTTAGAGATTAGTTATTTGCTAAAAAAACGTGAAATCATTTGGTCAATTGCCGTTTTTTGCTTATTTTTGCAACATGAAAACGAAAAGAAAGCAACCCTTGTCGGCTACTCAGCAAAGCGAGGCCGACATCTTCCGCCAGAAGGCGGATCACTATCTAATATGTTTCAACGACTTGTGCCCTCGCCGTGAGCAGTGCCTACGTTGGCTGGCTGGCTGCCACATCGACCCGCAGCTGGTGTCAACGGTTTCTGTCAACCTGCGCAATCGGCAGGTCAGCGGTGAGCAGTGCAACCTGTTCCGTCCCAAGATGAAAGTCGCCATGAAGCGCGGCCTCACGCTGTTCTACGTCAACATGACCGGTTCGCAGGAGCGTATGATTCGCAGGCAGCTCATCGACATCTTCAACCGCAAGGTGTACTATCAACTGCGCAACGGTCGCCGCCTCATCAGCCCTGAGCAGCAACAGCTCATCGAGCAGGTCTGCCGCAACCACGGCTGGAACGGCCCCTTCCAGTATGACGGCGAGGAGCTTGAATATAATTGGTGAAAAAGAAGTGTCTAAACTCCAAACAAGTCATCCAGCAAAATCTGCTGGTTCACATCCTTTGAATACTCATTCTTTGTAACTCCGTTTGTGGTTACCATCAAAAGCCATATAAGCCACTGCTATCTCGTATCGGGAGAGATGGAAACCGTGCTTCTTGAAATACAATTCACATTCCATCAACGTGAAAGGCAAAAGCCGGATTGTGGCCGTGAGCCTTCCGTGCAGTCCACCGTAATCACGGATGACATTGTCGAGCATCCAGCTGGTTGCCGATCCGCATACCACCAAAACGATATTTCGCTGGCGGTCGGCCCAGGAATTCCAAAAATAGCCGAGTTCCGTAATCATTTCCGATGATTGTGGCCCTGCAAGCCAGGGAAGTTCGTCGAGGAAGATGATACGGCGTCTTGTACGCAAGCCCTCCAGGTATTTTCGAAGCAAGCGGAAGGCATCGCGCCAGTTGCTGGGACGTGGTGTGTCCTCGGATACCCCACAATCAATCAGACTCTCGTAGAAATGGTCGAGTTGAATCTGCTTGTAGGTTCGATCATCCTTCTCTTTGATATAGGATCCGTCGGCTCTAAAAACAATTTTGTCTCTGTACACCTCTTCCACAAGATAGGATTTTCCCACACGTCTGCGACCATAGATAGCCACAAACTCAGATTTGGAGGATTTCAGCAACTTTTCCAGTTGTCTGATTTCCGCTTCTCGACCTATGATACTCTGATATGCCATGTTGTTGTTGATTCTTGGCAACAAAGGTACATATTTATCTTTTAACTTCCCCAAAAAATCAGCCATTTTCGAAAAAAAACACGAAAACGGCTGATTTTTGTGTAACGACGGCGAGGAAGGGGATTTTGCGTGGTGATGTAGGAGAAGGATATTTTATTTTTACGATTCATGAGGCAGGTAATGTTGACCCTTATTTTCTGTGCAGTTTGCTAATAACCAAATCCTTCAACAGTGACAGAGAACGGATAAACCCTAGCATGGTGCGAGCTTTATAGAATCCTTTCTGATATAAGTAGGCATAAGCCAGATAGCGGTCGGGAGCCTTTGGCGGCAAGCTGCTGATGGTGGTGTCATAGAGCCATAACTCGTTGCCCTCGCGTCGTTGGATGATGTTCATCTCGATGGGTCGCAGTTGGAGAGCAAACGATTTCATCACTCTGTAGGGCAGGGGGCGGTTGCTAAGCAAGTAATGGCGGTACAGGCATGCTGGCTTTTCAGAGAAAAGGTCAACACACAATTCCTTGTCATTTATTCCCAGGTACTTTCCCAAATATTTAGGCTGATAGAAACCATCGTAGCGTACCTCGGCCTGCTCGCAGTTAGGCAAAATAAATTCTGTTTGCAATGATATTAGCATATTCGCTTGGAACATTGTATCGCCTTTGTCGAAATTGACCCCAGGGTCAGTATTATTGGTGGATAGGGAATAATAGGGGTACACGAAATATTTGTCTTCCTCTATGCAGTAACGGATATGATATTTCAACCACGAGGACTTGGGCCAGCGGTTGATGCTCTGAGGGAGATGGGAAAGGCAAAATTCGTCAGAATGGCTCTCATACCATTTCTTGAAGGTTTCCCACTGTGGTTTCATCCATACTTCTCCCCACGACATGGCGCAATTCATGAAGTACACATCGTATTTAGATTTTGCTGGTGAGAAAGGTAAGTAGTTGTAGTTATTCATCGGGAAACTATAAAGGCTAATACCGGCAATGTCGCAATTGCCAAAGTATTTTTCCACACAGGCTTTCGTGTAATAATAGAAAGAGGGTGCAACGGTAATATCGTCTTCCAGTACTATTAGAGCATCATAATCTTTGAAATGTTCACCCAATGAAAGCATGTGTGTACGCAGACCAAGATTTTTCTCATGCTTTACTACACTTAAATTACCATGCGGCCAATGATAATTGTCTGCGAATCTTTCAACCTCGTCAGTTTTGCTCTTGTCTATGGATATGATTAACGTTACCTGTTCTGGATATGCGGCTTTCTCCAGAGAGGACAGTAAACGTTTCAGACTGTCAGTGCGGTTATATGTTACTGCTATAATTGCTATCTTCATTATGGTAATTTGTTGTTTGTATTTGTTGTAGTTGTGGATAATAATAGGCAAAGGCAAGTAGCATAAAGATGAAGTATAACGGATAGACCTCAAAACACATCATGAACATCAGCGATGTAATGCCCAAAAGGAGCTTAATGCCTATGGAGTCAGTGTGTGAGATCATCTTACGAAAAGCCATGAACACGATGCCAATGTATGTTGTCAGCAAAGCAATGCCTCCAAATATTAAAACAGACAAGATGAAATTGTGGGGGCCAAGAGCTGCTGTACTCATATTGGTATAATACCAGTCGGAATCTACATATCCATAGCCAATGATAGGTGAATCACTAATAACACGTAATGCGGAATCCCACATCTCGGTACGATTGGTAAATGTGATGTCTTTTCCAATCAGGTCTATAATGATGTAAACAGCTAATTCATTATTGTGAAGTCCGTTGCCATTGAAAACCACGAATAACTGGAATAACAGAAAAAAGATAAAAAAGCCGACGAAAGCAAGTTTCAACAATTTAGGGTAGGGTGTTAGCAAAAATACTGTAAATAGAAGGATGATGGACAGGGAGGTCATGGAACCGACTAAAAGCAGCGTCAATACGGATATAATAATCAACAGAGCCGTATTGTATATCCACCATTTGCTGTAGCGGATGCAGAGCATGCTGGTTACAATACCTGTCAGGAATCGGCACCCCATCTGGTTATAGTTTCCACCTAACAGAAAACTATCGAATGTGTTTTCAGCAGAGAATAGCAAGTCAGGAAAAAGAAGAAGTTGCAAACCATTGGCAATGATACAAATGGAATATGCAAAAGCGAACGATTGTACTATTAGTGGGAGATTGTCCTTATAGTATTGTAAAAGTAGGAGGAATAGCCAAATGTTGAGAGCAACATATAGGGCATTTTTTAGGTCTGTTCCATTGATGACAGTAAATGAAATCAATAGCAATAAAAACATGGTGGTGACAAGTCCGAAAAGACTGATGACGGGCCTACGTAGGGAGAAAAGAATCAAGACAAGAAAACTGAGAATGCACAGACCGAGAACTATATACGATATGGGTTGGAGGAAACCATATACGGTAAAACTGACAGTAGCATTCACAACGGAAAGGCTACACATCAGGAATGGTATAAACTTTAGTTCTTTGGGGGCTATTGTCATATAATGTAGTACGATTTCAATTTTTAGCCTGTTCTGGCAAAATACACAAGTTGCCTAAATGTTTCCTAAATTCGTCCGTATAGAAATAGTTGATTCCTGACGATGAGGTAAATGTGAGTTCGCCAAAGTAGGCCTTGCCATTCACTTCATAATAATCTACCCTCACCTGAGGTAGACCTTTTGATAGTTTTGATGCGGCTTTCAACATTCTATCCAATGATGCAGGCTTGGGGATGCGCTTGTCGGTCAGAATGTAATGGGGGGTGTTTACAGATACTTCGGGATGCACATTCCAATCTGTATCGTAAGTGATGACCTCAACAGACTGTGGGGTTCTATTGATACAACACCAGATATAGGCGGGTTTCCCATTAAAAGCCCATATCTTATAGTCTATCAGTGATGTTGAGGCGATGGGTTGTTTGGTGGCGTCGAGCAGTTCTTCAGCAATGATACAGGGGGGGATGTTCTTATAGTGGGGCTCACCCATAATTGTCGAGAAATCGGTATGCAGCCATTTGTCGAACTGTTTTGTCCAGTATTCACGGTCTAACGACTGTTTATCACGACAAATCAGTACGTCACCGCTACCATGGTTGGTTTTCATCACGAATTGGTTGGGCAGACTGTCCCAGTCAATGTCGGCAGCATCGTCCCACTTGCCGTATAGCTTGACGAGGGTATCGCTCAGTTCACATTCCTCTACAAATTGGCGTACGCGGTATTTGTCGGCCAATAACGTCCAGCGTGAAGTGTCGGAATAGAACTTCAGCCAGTTGATTTTCTCGTCAATGTTCTGGGGATGATTCCAATCAATGGCTACTCCATATATTTGTTTATAGTGGATGGAAGCCAATCGTTTTGGAAAGTATCTGCCTAAGAGCGATTCATAGGCGGCCCGTATCGGATGTAGGGCATGACGCAAGCGCTTGTATGTTGAATTTGTCATATATTATTATTCTAAGTTCTTTTAATCATTTTTGTTATGGCATCACGTTCAGGAGACTCCAAAGCGAAATACCAACCAGAGGCAGTTGCTACTACAACAGCCACTATTCCAGTTAGCAAGAAACGGAATGGCATCTGAATATAACTTATGAATAACCAACAAACGGCAGCTATTGTCACCAATGGTAATGCCACCTTTGCAAAGACGTGTTTGAGGAAATGGCGTATGGACAGTCCTGCAGTGTATTTTAGGAATGGTAGCCGTGTTAGAGCACAGAGCATTTCAACCCCCAAATAGATAAACATTGCTATGTCAATAGAGTATCCTAAATAAAGGCATAGCCAGAACCCTGGTAGTGTCAGTACTTTAATGGTGTTTACTGTAATGGAATAATTCCTAATTCGTCCTATAGCTTGGTTGGCGGTGCCAAGTCCTATCGTTATCTGGTCGCATAGTGCTGTTAGAAGTATAAAGCGGCACAGGAGAACTGCATTAGCAGGAACCTTGCCCAGCCAGAGTTGCAATACTGAAGGCATTTCAAAAACTATTGGTATGGTTACAGTAGCAAGTAACAGGACGGAATACTTGCTCAACAACTCAGACAAATAAAGCATACGCTGGCGATCACCATTTCCTTCTGCTTTCATAATCTGCGGAGCCATGGCGTTGGTGACCGATGCTGCAATGAATTGTATGGAGCCAAATACTTGTTGGGCTATTCCGTATGAAGCGTTGACAATAGTTCCGAAGAAACGGTTCAACAAGATGGCTACGCCCTGTGTTCGCCCTATAACACAGAGTTGGCTATAGACAGTCCATCCTGCAAACCCAGTCATCTCGTATAGTGATTGGCGGTTAATGTGCTTCCCTCGTGGTAGCAGCAAACATTCCTCAAAATGGAACTTCGCCCATAGTGCCTGTGCAATATAATTGAATGCCGTGATACCTGCAACAATCCAGGCATAGGCTATGAGGCGGTCGTATGGGCAATGGAGTAGCCAAATAGCTGCCGCTAGTTTAATGAAGCCGTCTAATACATCGACGATAGATATATAGACTATGTTTTCGCGAGCTATAAACAAAGCCCGATAAGGAGCTGTTAAAAATGTGATAAGAAGAGAAAGAACAACCAACAGATAAACCACTTTGGCTGTTTCTATGCGGGAAGCCTCAATGTTTAGGAAACCATTGAAAAACAAAGGCTTGATGACAATTAACACAAGTACCAGTGTAGTGCCTAAGATGATATGCAGCAACAGGCTATTAGAGAACATGCGGCGTATATCACCCATGTTACCCTTGCCGTGATAGAACGACAGCTGTCGCTGAGTTGTCACCACCATGGCATTTGTCAAAAATGCCAGCATTGCCACCACGCCAGCCACCAACGAATAAATGCCGAAATCGCTTTGTCCTAATGCTTGTAGTATCAAACGGGTAGAATAAAGCGACAGACAGATATTGAAGACAGACCTGATATGCTGTGCCAGGGTGTTGATAACAATTCTCTTAGCCGGTTCCATCTAAAATTAATTATTACAGTCAGACTGGAGCAGTGAATTCTTAAGGTCATCCTTTAAGATGTAGAATATCCCCGCAAAAGTTATAAGGAATAACATACCCAGCACAAAAATCATGCGCTTAGGTCCTGCAGGCTTGATAGGTACGGAGGCTCCTTTCAGCAAGGTGAAAGCTGGTGTACGCTCCTGAACCTTGGCCTTGGCAGCCTCCAACTGGGTGCTGATGGTGGAATAGGCATTGAACTTCAGCTGCATGTCGTTCTCCAAGTCTTCCATCTTCAGCTCCACACTGCGCAGGGATACGTTGGTGTTGGCATCGGCCATACTGGCATATTGGCGGCGCACCTTCTCATAGTCCTGCTTGGCCTTGGAAGCCAGTTCCTTATAGTATTCGTAGTCGATGCGGGCCTTGTTGGTACGGTACTCTGTGATGAAGTCCTGCAGGTGGACACTGACGGAGTCTGCTAATGTCTTGCAGATGAGTGCGTCCTGGGCTTTGGTGCTGATAGAGATAACACCTGTTTTCTTGTCAATACTAAACTGTATGTTGCCCCTGATGGCACTGGCTACGTCGTCGTCACCCTTGGAAAGGTAATAGGGATTGAATTCAGAACTGCCGCCGCCTTTGCTCTCAGACTTGGGCAACAAGCTCTTCAGCCAGCTCATGGGGTAGGTCCAGATGCTACGCTTCTGGTGTTTCTTCAGATAGTTATAATAGGTAGTGTTAATCTCACCATCCTGACTGACTACCTTGATATTGAACAGACCCGTCACGAAGCCGTTGTCTTCCATCAGGTCGGGGTAGAGCAGGGGAGTGATGGCATCGCTGGTCTGCATCTCACTCAAGTCGAAGCCTAAGGATGAGGCGATGGAGCCTAATGTCCCACTAGACATGGAATTTCCCCCTATCTCTGGTGCCAACTTGGCATCTGAAGTATAATAACGGGGTAGTCCTAAAATGTAGATACACGACACGACGAATGTAATGGGCCATACCTTATAATAAAATAACCGCTTTTTGCCCAATACCTTTTTGATAAGTGCTCCTAAGTCTATAACGTCTGTCAGTTGCTTCTTGTTTTCTTCCATAATCGTGCTTTACTTAGTCAGGTTAGCAATGGTGGCTATCATAGTGCCAATGGAGGCGGCACCAGTACCGATGCTCAGAATCTCAGGCAGCGTGAGCGGGCGGCGGGCCTTCTTGGTGGGCACGACAATCTGGCAACCGGGCTGTGGCTTGTACTTGCCGCCGGCACGGGCCACCATGCCGTTCATGTAGATGATGACCGTCTTCGACTTCTTGGCAGTAGACGTGACGCCGCCGGCCATCTCGATATAGTAGTCTACGCTCTTCCCCTCCTTGAAGCGGATGGTGTTGGGATAGAGCACCTCGCCATTGACTTTCACCGTACCGTCGAATTGCGGCACGACGATGCGATCGCCTTCCCGCAGGATGGGGTCGTCGCTGGTGCCAGGATTCTTCAGGGCTTTGTCTAACTCGATGGCTACGGGGTAGTTGTTCAATGTCATCAGCTTGCTAATGTCGATGGAGTCCTTGCCGGAGTTGCGCTGGGCTGTACGGAGCACCTGCTGCATCATCTCGCGGTCTTCGATGGTCATCTTGCGCAGCAGTTTGGCTCCCTCGGCGTAGGCTCTGTTGGTCAGTCCGCCTGCCATCTTGATGACTTCGCTCAGCCGCTGTCCCTTACTGCTCAGGGTGTAGGTGCCTTCAAACTGCACCTCGCCTTCCACGGTAATGTTCTGCTGCTCATTGTAGTTGGGTGAGCGGCGTACAAACACCTCGTCGAACGGCTGAAGCGTGAACTCCGGCTGTCCCTCGATGGTGAAGTCGGGATTCAGCTTGAAGCTGAACACCTGCGACATGTTGTCGTTGGCTTCCGTAGCGTTGGGGTCGATGATACGGCGTGATACGTCCACCTTGGCCAAAGAGGCGGCCTTGGTCGGTCCGCCGGCTTGCAGAATCAGGTCTTCGACCGTCTCGTTCTCGGCAAATTTATAGATACCAGGGTAGTTGACCTCACCGCTGATGGTGACGGTGCGCTCTTCGTTGTTCTCCTCGCGGCTGGCAATGTAGATGACATCCTCGTTGCGCAGCGGTACGTCGGGCACGGTTCCGTTCAGGATGCCGTCGATGTTGACGCTCTGTACCTCTAAGGTACGGTCAGACCTCATGCGGTGCATGACGGCATGCTGTCCGATGGCCCCTTCTGTCAGTCCTGCGGCAGCCTCCACCAGTGCCTTGACAGTACTGATGTCCCCGCCGACATGGTACATGCCGGGACGGAACACGGCACCCTTGATTTCCACCATGTTCTGGTAGCGGTTCAGCGTGGAGTCCACACTGACGGAGTCCTCATCCATCAGCTTGAACTCGCTCATGTCGAACTCGCCGACACTGAACACCGAGTACTGGGCGCCAGCCTTGCGGTTGATGCGGACAGCCTTGGTATAGGCATCGCCGGTGAAGCCGCCGGCATAGCGCAGCAGGGTGGCGACGCTCTCCGTCTTCTTCATCTCGTAGAACATGGGACGCTTCACCTTACCGGTGATGTTGACCAGTGCCTCGTATGGGCTTACCGTGATGACGTCGTTGTCCTGCAGGCGGACATCGCCAGTCAGCTTGCCGTTCAGCAGGAAGTCATAGACATCGACATTCGACAGCAGACGTCCCTGACGGTACACCTTCACGTTACGCAGCGTACCGATTTCGTTGGGACCGCCGGCCATATAGAGGGCGTTATACACAGTGGCGAAGGCCGACATGGTATATGTGCCTGGTATCTTGACTTCTCCCATCACGCTGACCGTAATGGTGCGGGTCTGCCCCAAGGTTAGCTCAATACGTGAACCCTGATAGCGCGGACCTATCTCACTGCGCAGCCGTGCCTTGGCCTGTGCGACCGTCAGTCCGCTGAGCTGTATGACACCGACACCGCTGACGGTAATGGTGCCGTCGGGAGAAATGGTCTCGGTGACGCTCTCCTGGGAATTGCCCCAGATGTCAATATTCACCGTGTCGCCAGGACCTAAGCGGTAGCTCTGCGGCGTGGCCAGGTTCATGGAGCTCTCAAAGGTCAGGTTCTTGTTGTTGAACACGTCGTGGCCGAAAATCCTACGCTTCGGCTGCTCCTCCTCGTAGTAGCGCAACGAGTCGGGCATCATAAAGTCTATGGCCTCGTCCATCTGAACGAAGTCGCGGTCCTTGTAATTATAGGTGTGTTGCGTAATCTGGTTACTCTTCTTCGTATCCCTGATACGGAACTGAGAGGCATTGGCACGGTCGCGCTGGTACTGCTCCTCGCGCAGTTCACCATTGGCCTGGCGCATGCGGCTCTTCACTTCCTTACTGCCGGCAGTGATGTCTTCGGCACCGAGGGCACCGTCCTTCATCTGCTTCTCGTATTTCCGCTGGATGCGCCTCAGCTGTTCTATGTTAACGCCTCGTTGCATCAGCTGGGTCACAATCTGCTGACGTGAGACACCGTTGGCATTTTGTTGTATCACATAGTCCATGACCTGGTCGTCAGTCATTCCCGACTGGGCCCAAGATACAGTGACGGCCATGAACAGGCCGGTTAAAAGAGTAGATAGTCTTTTCATTATTTACGCGTACATTATTATTCTTATATATAAGAAAACACCCTTTAGGGCAAAATATTGTGCAAAATTAATCATTTTTTTTGAAATAGTTGCGCTATGTAGAAAAAAATATGTATATTTGCACCCGATTACGATTAAATCTTGGGGTTGACTGGATTTGACAGCGAGCCGAGATGGTACGTAAGCATGCGGAGTGACGGCTGTAGACTCCATAATCCATTCGGTCAGAAAATTAATTGGCAACTATGAGTATGCTCTCGCTGCCTGATCGAAGTACAGTAGATCACTGGCTTTATTTCCTTACAAGGTGAGGAAACGAGACGTCGCTCCGAGGATGTGGTTCCGAATCTGAGGATACAGCGGCGCAGGTAAATCGGAAATAGTATGTCGGGTGCTCCGACTGGCGTATGAAACTTTAGGAGATAAGGCTGTCGATGGGTGGTCCGGGTCTTGTCGCAGCACGAAAATGAAGTCCGGAATAAGCATGTAGAAAGCGTATGGTTTCCTCGTTTGGACGAGGGTTCGATTCCCTCCAGCTCCACATAATTATTAATTTAATATTACTACGCTTATGAAAAAATTATCTTTCTTCGCACTGTTCGGAGCAGCAGTGTTGATGGTTGCCTGTAAGGGCAACAGTGGTGAGGCGTCGCAACTGGCTGATGCCAAGATTGATTCACTCATGGTTGTCGAAGCCCTCGAGAAGGAGGAAGTGGAGGAGATGGAGAATGTCATCAACTCGCTCTCTGCCTGTCTGGACTCTATCCAGGTGCAGGAGAACCTGCTCTTCAAGACTGACGAGAATGCTTCAAAACAGCAAGTGCTGGAGCGCTTGCGTGCCTTCAAGGCCTTGTTAGCCAGCAAGCAGGAGCAGATTAACAAGCTGAATACCAGCAACAAAGCCAACAAGACCACCATTGCCAACCTGCAGAAGGTGACCGACTACCTGAAGGCTGAGTTGGAGACCAAGGCCAAGCAGATTGCCAAACTGGAGGAGGCCGTACAGAAGAAGGATGCCAAGATCAGCGAGCTGCGCTACGACCTGGATGCCGTTACCGCTGAGCGTGAATACCTGGCTGACCAGAACTACGAGCAGGATCAGCAGCTTAATCAGGTGTTCTACATCATTGCCGACAAGAAAGAGTTGA
>JAEEGL013119579.1_pt1 | contig 12619 bp, 15 predicted proteins | sample 9134231 | NCBI WGS metagenome assembly JAEEGL01 (sample SAMN16246548, study PRJNA631951) | gut metagenome | biome: gut microbiome; feature: rumen; material: fiber-attached | host: Bos | place: Iran: Karaj | collected 2018-10
AAGATATTAAGTTCGCTGGGTATGTGATCCTGTTTTGTTTGGATGAATAAGGTATGAGATTATGAGTGAAATGATAAAAGTTGGAATGGCTGATCTTAAGCTGTGCAAGAGTCCGAATGCGATCACGACGCTTGGACTCGGCTCGTGTGTGGGTATCGCCTTGAGAGATCCGACTACAAAGATCGGAGGGCTGGCTCACATAATGCTCCCGGACAGTACCAAGATAGCCAATAATCAGTGCATAGCCAAGTTTGCCGATACGGGCATAAATGAACTGGTCAGGATAATGGTTGAGGCGGGCGCATCAAGAGGACGTCTTGTGGCGAAGATAGCCGGCGGAGCGCAGATGTTTGCCCTTCAGAGTAAGACGGAGACTATGGCTGTAGGTGCCAGGAATGTTGAGTCTGTGGTAAAAATACTTGGTGAAATGAGAATACCGATACTTGCTCAGGATACAGGCGACAGTTACGGTCGAACGGTGGAATTCTTTCCTGAGACAGGTGATTTTGTCATAAAGGCAGTCGGTAAAGAGATAAAGAAGATATAACGGTGGAGTTATGAACACTAAGAAGGTACCTCTGTTAATAATGCTTCTGGCAGGAGCAGTAGCCTGTATAGTGACATATATTAACCATTACAATCTTCATGATATGCTTGTGGTTTTGCTGACGGTCCTTATCATTTTCCTGATCGTCGGACTTATTGCCAAGAAGATATTTGATAAGTTCGAGATATCTTCCGACAAGGAAGTCGACGATGAAGGAGAGGTTGTAGAGAAGACCGGTGATGAAGAATCGGAGCAGGCTGAGGCAGACGGGGAACTCCCCGAAGGAGAAGTGCCGGCAGGAGAGGAGACAGAGCAGGAGCAGGGTGTATAGATCTGTGTAGATGGGGTAGGTTATGGACGAGACCGGAAGGCTTAAGCTGTGGGCGGATTATGCCAAGAATCCGACACGTGAGCTGAGGGAAAATATAATATTGGAATACGCTCCTTTAGTCAAGGTAGTTGCCGGCAGACTGTCTATGTACCTGGGTTATAATGTCGAATATGACGATCTGGTAAGTTACGGTATATTTGGTCTTATCGATGCGATAGATAAGTTTGATGCCTGCAAGGAAGTTAAATTTGAAACATACGCAAGTCTGCGTATCAGAGGAGCGATACTCGACCAGATAAGGAAGATGGACTGGATCCCGCGCACCGTCCGTAAGAGGCAGAGAGATATAACAAATGCCATCAAGGATATAGAGACCAGAACCGGACGGGCGGCAACGGATGAGGAGATATCGGCGGAACTTGGGATCACATCCGAAGAATATGACGACTGGCAGTCTCAGATGAAGGTTACCAATATCATATCACTGGATGAATTCACGGAATCCGGAGGGGGCGATATCAGCGAAAGCAGTACGGTATCGAGATATGATCTTCCGGAGGAGGCTATAGAGAAGGAAGAACTTAAGATAGTGCTTAAGGAGTCTTTGGATCAGCTCACGGAGAAGGAGCGTCAGGTAATACTGATGTATTACTATGAAGACCTTACACTTAAGGAAATAAGCAATGTTTTAGAGGTGTCTGAATCACGTGTATCCCAGCTTCATACCAAAGCTTTGGGTAAAATGAAGGTTAAAATGGGTAAATACATGGGTATTCTTGTTAACAGTTAAGCACATTTTCGGGGAGGGACTTATGGGAAATTACAACGCGTACTTTAGACTGTTACTCAAAGGTGATGGGACATATCTTGAGTTGATACCGCCAACGGAAGGAGGAGCGGCTCTTAGTTTTGATGAACTTCAGACATATCTGCAGCTGCATGGTTTTGTCGCGGATAAGGTTGTGATAACCAAAGCGATACAGGGTTCAAACGGACAGAAATGCAGTGTCAAGATAGATCCGAGGGTAATGCAGGAAATCCCCGGAAGTTACAAACTGGATGTTTCCGATGATAATATGATCTGTATTGTAAGGTTTTATCCTCCGTCCGAAGGAGGTGCGGAACTTACCAAGGAAGAGCTCATAAAGGATCTTAAGTTCAAGAAGATAACCTTTGGAATAAAGAATGATGTTATAGACAGTTTTTTCAATGATAAGCATTATTGTACAGATTACGTGATCGCCGAGGGCAAACCGGTAAGAGAGGGAGCCGACGGCGAGATAGAGTATCTGTTCAATACAAATCCAAATCTCAAGCCCAAACTCAATCCCGACGGTACGGTTGATTTCTTCAACCTGGACCTTATAAGCGCATGTAAGGAAGGGCAGGTTGTTGCAAAGATGATACCTGCCGATCACGGAGAAGACGGTGTGGATATTTACGGCGCTTATGTTTCTCCGCGTGAAGTTAAGGAAGCCAGATTCGGTTATGGCAGAAATCTTAAGGTTTCCGAGAACGGTCTTGAACTCATATCGGAAGTGAACGGTAATGTTACACTTGTCGATGATAAGGTTTTTGTATCCAATATCTATGAAGTGAATGATGTAGATACATCTACGGGTAATATAGAATATGACGGTGATATCCATGTCGCAGGCAATGTAAATGCCGGATTTTCGATATCGGCCACAGGCAACATCGAGGTTAAGGGTGTTGTTGAAGGAGCTCTTGTCAAGGCCGGCGGTGATGTTATCATTGCCCGCGGAATGAACGGAATGGGCAAGGGCAGGATCATGGCCGGAAAGAATGTCGTATCCAAATTCATAGAGAATGCAACGGTTCAGGCAGACGGTTATGTACATTCCGAGGCGATACTGCACAGCAAGGTTACGGCAAAGGGCGATGTCGTCGTGACCGGAAAGAAGGGATTTATCACAGGAGGATGCATACAGGCTTTAGGCAATGTCGAAGCCAAGATCATAGGATCTACAATGGGCGTTGATACGGATATACAGGTGGGCGCCGATCCCGCGATAAAGTTAAAGGCAGCGAGCATGCAGCAGGAGATCGCGGAGTCTACAAAGAAGCTTGATCAGATAAAGCCGGTTCTCGTGACGTTGACCATGCGTATGAAGAAGGGTGATAAGTTAACGCCGGATCAGATGCGTACGATCAAGCAGTTGTCCGAAGAATATAAAACACTTACCGAAACGATAAACACCAAGATGGATGAATATGACAAATATATGGATTCCGTTGATATAACCGAGACGGATTCCGTTGTAAAAGTTTCCGAGTGTGCTTATCCGGGAACCAGGCTTACCATAAGCGAGGTTTATTTGCAGCTTAAGGCCCCTACCCAGCATGCAAGGTTTGTAAAGGAAGGCGCAGATATAAGGGTTAAGGCATTATAATTACCGGAGGATAACATATGATCAGTCCGATAGAGATGAATGCGGTCATATCAAGGACGCAGGATATAGCATCGCTTCGACATAATGAGGATAATAAGGCGGCGCTTGATAATGCGAATGTGCAGACACAGATGGATGTCAAGCGTGATGAAGAGGCATATACTGTTCAGACTACGCAGAATTCCGACGCAACCAATACCAAGCATGATGCCAAGGAAAAAGGCAGAAACGAGTATTTCGATATAAGGCGTAAGGACAGGAAGAACAGACAGGAAGACGGGGTCGTGCGTGTAAAGAAACCGACTTCCGGATTTGATCTTAAGATATAACGATCGTATTTTCATAATCTGATTCAGAAAGCAATAGGAGAAAGGATATGACCCCTATGGAAATAACACTCCTTATCATAGGAGTGATTATTTTTTGTATAAGCTTTATAATAAAGGACAGCGGTGATGCCGGGAGTGTATCTGTTGACGAGAATGTGCTCCGGGATGAAAGAAGACGTGTCACGGACAAGGAATATGACAGCATGAGTCTTAAGGTAAAGGAAGCGACCGACAGTGCCGTGGAATACGCGATGGAGAAATCCGAGCGCGCGCTTGAGAAGATATCAAATGAGAAGATCATGGCCGTAAGTGAGTATTCCAATACGATCCTTGATGAGATAAACAAGAGTCACAAGGAAGTGATGTTTCTGTATGATATGCTTACGGATAAGCAGACCGATCTTAAAAATACCGTCCGCAAGGCCGAAGCTACGGCAAAGGAAGTAAACGATGCCGAAAAGAAGGCAACGGAGGGCAGGAAAAAGAGGAAGAAGAAGGAAGAAGAAGATTTTGAACCCGTTGAAATAATAAAAGATGTCATAGATAAGGAAGAAGAGGAAAGGGTTCTGCCGGAGAAAGCGATCGGTCCGAATTATGAGATGCCGGATAACAATAATGATAAGATAATAGAGCTGCATAAGAAGGGCAGAACGAACGTGGAAATAGCCAAGGAACTTAATCTGGGTGTAGGCGAAGTTACGCTGGTCATTGATCTGTTTGAGAGGTAGGAAGATGCGGCTTAAGGGATATTTGAGAGGACTCGGGGCTGGAATTTTTATTTCTGCCGTGCTTATGGGAATAGCCACATCCGGAAAGGGAACGATGACGGATGCGGAGGTTAAGGAACGGGCGGCAGCACTTGGTATGGTTGAAGAGGATGCGCTGCTTGTAAAGCCAAAGCTTGAGGAGACGATCCCGGAACTTCCTGCGGATGACGGAAAAAATGATGACAAGGACCGGGAGGATGATGCATCTGCTCCCGATGTGGAGATAAAGCCGGAAGAAAAGGCAGAGGAAAAGAAAGAGGAAGCAGCTAAGAAAAAAACGGAAGAAACCCCGGTTGATGCGTCTGCAGACAAAACGGAAGTTAAAACAGAAGACAAAACAGAAGACAAAACAGAAGATAAAACGGAAGTTAAAACAGAAGATAAAACGGAAAACAAGACGGAAGATAAGCAGGAAGCTGAGGATATAAGGGCTAAGGAAGACATAGCAATGGGAGGGCAGAATGATAACGCGGCTCCCGCAGAGCCTGCCTCAACCGACAGCTTTACGCTTCAGATAGCAAGCGGTACAACATCGTTTACGGTTGCTAAGCTGCTTCAAAAAGGCGGAGTCATAGATGATGCTGCCGATTTTGATGATTATCTGTGCGATAATCATTATGATAATAAGATCAACCACGGCGTGTTCAAAATACCGGCAGGAGCCGGTTATGAGGAGATAGCTAAAATAATCACTGGCAGGAATTGATAAGGAGGAAGAAGTGTTATGGGAAGCTTTGTGTTAAGTTGTTGTTCAACGGCCGACATGCCGGCGAGCTTTTTTGAAAAAAGGGACATTGCCTATGCCTGCTTCCATTACTATCTGGGTGGTAAGATGTATCTGGATGACCTTGGAAAAACAATGGATTTCAAGGAGTTTTATGACAGGATGGAGCAGGGGGAGGATACAAAGACCTCACAGTTAAATGTGGAAGAATACATGAACCATTTTGAAAGATATCTGTCACAGGGTAAGGATGTGCTCCACCTGACGCTGTCGAGCGGAATATCGGGAACCATCAATTCCGCGTGTATAGCAAGGGATGATCTGAAGGAGAAGTATCCCGACCGTAAGCTCATTATAGTGGATTCACTGGCAGCCAGCGGAGGATTCGGCCTTTTGATGGATAAGCTGGCAGATCTTCGGGATGAGGGTAAGTCGATAGATGAAGTCGCCGATTTTGCATTAAAGCACAGGCTCAATCTGCATCACTGGTTCTTTACAACAGATCTGACATTTTTTATCAAGGGAGGAAGAGTGAGCAAGGTGTCCGGATTTTTCGGAAATATGCTCAATATCTGTCCGCTGCTGAATGTTAACGATGAGGGTAAGCTTATCCCGCGTTTTAAGATAAGGACCAAGAAAAAAGTCATTGAGGCGTGTGTCGAACAGATGGTGCTGCATGCAGAGGAAGGGACGGATTATAAAGGGAAATGCTTTATCAACCATGCAAGATGTCCTGAGGATGCGCAGGCAGTCGCAGATCTTGTGGAAGAGAAATTCCCTGCATTAAAGGGCAGGATAGAGATAAACTATATAGGTACCACAATAGGAAGTCATACAGGCCCCGGAACTGTAGCACTGTTTTTCTGGGGAGATGAGAGAACAAGATAAACAGAGGATTGGGAGAAAGTTATGAGTGTTGCGATTATGACAGATACCAACAGTGGTATCATGGTAGATGAGGCTAATGAACTCGGTATTTTTTGCATACCCATGCCCGTGATAATCGACGGGAATGATTATATAGAGGGTGTTGACCTTTCTCAGACGAGATTTTTCGAGGTGATGTCGGTGGGAGCGGATGTTTCGACGTCCCAGCCTTCACCGGGAGACATCATGGATATGTGGGACGGGATCCTGAAAAAGGGTTATGATGAGATCGTTTATATCCCGATGTCATCCGGACTCAGCAGTTCGGAGAGAAATGCAAGGATGTTTGCCGAAGAATTTGACGGCAGTGTGGAAGTTGTTGATAATCACAGGATCTCGGTAACTCAGAGACAGTCTGTAATGGATGCGATCGCACTTGCCGGTGCGGGAAACAGCGCAAAACAGATAAGAGAACGTCTTGAAGAGAGTGCATATGATTCCGTTGTCTATCTTGCGGTCGATACTTTGGATTATCTTAAGAAGACAGGCAGGGTAAATGCCACGGCGGCAACGGTGGGAGGTGTACTCGGGATCAAGCCGGTCCTTAGGACCACGGGTGAGAACTTTGAAGTGTGTACTGCCGTCAGAGGTATAAAGAAGGCTGCTTCCAAGATAATAGAAGCGATGCGTGAAGAACTGGAAACAAGGTTTGCCTCCGTGCCTCGCGAGGATATCATAATCGGAACGGCGGGATCGTTCGTCAACCAGATAGATGCGGGGAACTGGAGCAGCGTTGTAAGGGAAGCGTTTCCGGATATAGAAGTATACTACAACAAGTTATCCTGTTCGATATCGGCACATACCGGTCCCAATGCAATGGGAGTGGGGATAAGCAGGAAATTGAAGGTATAAAATAAACCGGAGGCTGATATTCTCAGCCTCCGGTTTATTTAGCAGCTCATCCGGTGATCAATAACCGAATTCCTGAGCCCAGTAGTATGTTCCGTCATCTGCTGCATAGATTGCAATAGCACATGTAGTAAACTCATCCCACAGGATGTTCTCTTTGTGAGTAGGGCTGTTCATCCATGCATTGAGAGCGGCATCGGCACTGTCGAAGCCATATGCGAGGTTTTCGCCACCCTGAACTCTGCTGTTTACCGTGTACCAAGGCTTACCGTTCGGTCTTGTGTGTGAGAATGATAACTCACATTCCTGAGCACGAACGCTGGCCGCTGACTCAAGGTTTCCGTTCCACTTAAGTGATCCCAGTCCATAAGCAGCTCTCTCGGCATTAACAGCATCGAGAGCATCAAGAGCTATGTTCCTGAGACCCATGTCGGAATCAGAAGAAGCAGCAAGAGCAATTGCTTCATCGTCGATACTTGCCACAGTCTCGCTGTTTATATCGGCAAGATCACGCTTTGCTGAATTGTCCTCGATACCTACACCCTTAAAGTTCAGTAATATTGCACATGCCACAACCGGAACAAGTACAACACCTGCTATGATCCCTATTAGAGATTTTTTCTTCATAGCTTCCTCCTTTGGATCTTACATCCTATAACACACTAACTACACGCAAACATTCCTTTGCAAATCCATTATGTCACAAATTCTTTATAAATGCAATAAGAAATTTAAAAAAAATCACAAATTTTCGAATAAGTGACACGAAGGCTCTATAACTTGTGGTCAAAAAAGAAAAAAATACAGATATAGTGGTCTACCCGGGAATATAATGCTATAATGCATAATGGTATGATAAAAGGAAAGCGGGGTGAAACCATGCAGGATAATGATATGGGAAGTGTATCAAATAATGAAGAAAAGGCATCGGCGACAAAGGGAACGGTTATTTATCTGTTGTCTGTTTTTGTAATAACTTATATATATGAATATATATCTGTGATCAGGTATCTTAATGAAAATGCGGATCGGACCATAGCTTCGATCCCGGTAAGACTTGCGATAGCAATGTTCATTCCGGCGATATGTGTTGTTATCGCCCGACTATTAAATAAGGAAGGATTAAAGAACACATTCCTGAGTTTTAATCTGAAGGAAGGGAGATACAAGTATTATCTTCTTACATGGTTTGCACCGTCGCTGCTCACAATTGCGGGTGTTGTTATATACTTTCTGTGTTTCAGAAGCGATTATTCTCCGGAGATGGAGTATATAATCGCAACTTATGAGAAGCAGGGAGTGAAGGGTTTAACTCCCGCGGCCATGAGAACTGCGGCGATATCCCAGGGGATAACGGCGATCCTTATTGGGCCGGTCATAAACTGTCTTACCTGCTTTGGCGAGGAATGGGGCTGGAGAGGTTATCTGCTGCCAAAACTTTCGGGTAAACTCAAGACGCTTCCGCTCATGCTCGTCATGGGATGCATATGGGGGCTTTGGCATCTTCCCCTGATCGTTGCGGGACATAATTACGGCAGGGAATATCCGGGATATCCCGTCATGGGGATCCTGGCCATGATACTTTTCTGCTTTTCGGCAGGGACACTTCTCTCATACGCCACACTTAAAACAGGCTCATGTGTGCCTGCCATAATAGGACACGGAGCCATAAACGGCTTCAGTTCGATAGGGATCTTCTTTACGAAGGACGGAGGGAAGATGCTGTTTGGGCCTTCTCCTGCGGGAATGGTCGCGGGGATACCCCTATTTATATTTGCGATCATACTGATATGGTTGATGATTAGGGATGAGGAAAAACAAAAGTAATCAAAAAAAATCTTTTAATAAGCATAGTGATTGTGGTACAATAGATTTGGTTTATCAGGTCAAGAGGAATTGGCATAAGGTTTTTATCGTATTTGCTCTTGCCTTTGTTCTTTCTTTTACATTCTGTTATCCGGCTAAAAATGCGGAAGGACCGGAACTTGACGGGATATCCAAGGGTATTCTGATCTCCAGGCTCCAGATGGATGCTTATAACGATGAGATGGAGAGACGATACGAGGAAGAAGCAAAAAAGGAGAATCCTCCGGAGATATCAAAAGAAGTAAAGGAGCTTAAGGAAGCCGGCGAGAAGAGGGCTGATGATGTAAAAGAATCGACGTCGGCGATCAAGAAGGCGTATCTTACTTTTGATGACGGACCGAGTGCAAACACCGATCCGATCCTGGATATACTGAACGAGCATAATGTTAAGGGCAACTTTTTTGTTATCGGCCGGTTCAGTGATGCCTACAAGGCACAGTATAAGAGGATACTTGATGAGGGCCATGTGCTGGGAATGCATTCATATTCCCACAGTTACAGTGAGATATATGATTCCGTGGATTCCTTTACGGCCGACCTTGATCATGTTCAGTATGTGATCTACGATATAACAGGCTACATGCCGTCAATCTACCGCTTTCCGGGTGGGAGCAGTAATCTGGTCTCGCCTGTCAGCATGCATGAATTTATCGATATACTTGATAAACGCGGGATAGTCTATTATGATTGGAATATCAACAGCGGTGATGCCGACACGGCGCGTCTTGACAAGGACAATATAATAGATAATGTCTTTAACGGTATCAAGGCGCTTGACAGCCCGGAGGATAGAAATGAGATCATGATCCTTTTTCATGATCTGTCAGAAAAGACAACTACGGTGGATGCTCTCCCTGCGATCATAGAAGGTCTGCAGGCACAGGGCTATGTAATAGCACCGATAGATGATTATACCAAACCCATCCAACATGAAAATATAAGGTGAGGGGCAATACATTTAAGGAGGATGTGAGATGAGTTTTTTCAAGGATTTCAAAGAGGATTTGTCACAGGCAGTGAACGAACTTATGCCGGAGGATGAAACGATCAAGGATGCGCCGGCAGCAGCACCGGAAGCTGCGGAAGATTCGCCGACAAAGAGTGAGGATTATTCGGATCTCTTTGCTACCTTTGATGATTCCGACGAAGAAGAAACAGGTGCTGCAGGGGAGCCTGCACAAGAGTATGAAGAAGTCGTTGAAGAAGTCGTCGAAGAAGTAGAAGTGGACGATGATTACGATGGTGATGAAGAGGAAGTCATTGAAGAAGTGATCTTCGTTGATGAGGATGGCAATCCTATAGATGAGGTCCCGGAGGATGCTGTAATAGAAGAGGTTGAGGAAGAGGCTTACGAACCCGAGGAGGTTATCGAGGAAGAACCTGTCGAGGAGGTCGAGGATTACGAAACTCCCGTAAGCGAGGCCCCGGTTGAAGAAATGTCCTATGATGAGGCAATGTCTTCCCTGTCTGCCATGACAGAGCCTGAGCCCGAGCCTGTATTCGACAACGGTCCCATAAATACGGTACAGACACCGATATTTGAGCCCGATCCGGTATCCGAGCCGATAAATACCATATGGAATGAGCCCAAGAAGTCTACATCGGGATCCATAATAGAAGGAATGACGGTTAACGGTAATATTTCATGTGCCGGAAGCCTGGAGGTACACGGTGTTGTCAACGGTAATCTTGATGTACTCGGCAAGCTGAGCATAACCGGTAAGCTCGAAGGTGATTCCAAGGCAGATGAGATATTCATAAACGGAGCCAAGGTTACGGGTGAGCGCATGTCAAACAGTTCCGTCAAGGTTGCACAGGGTTCCGTTATCAGAGGAAACATCAAGGCAGCAGCAGCTGTTCTTGCGGGAGCGATCAAGGGCGACATTGACGTTCAGGGACCGGTGATCCTTGATGCTACTGCCGTTATAGTTGGAAATATCAAGTCCAAATCCATCCAGATCAACAACGGAGCTATCGTTGAGGGCTCATGCTCACAGAGTTATTCCGATGTTGCTGCAAGCAAGTTCTTTGAGGATGAAGACTGATAAACAGAGGATATATATGAAGAGGATTCTGCTTAAATTAAGCGGCGAAGCGCTGGCCGGTGATAAGAAAACAGGGTTTGACGAGGATGTTGTCCGCGGTGTGGCACTCCAGGTGAAGCAGCTTATTGAAAAAGGAACCGAGGTCGGCATTGTTATAGGCGGCGGGAATTTTTGGCGTGGCCGTACAAGTGAGAATATTGACAGGACCAAGGCTGATCAGATCGGTATGCTGGCAACGGTCATGAACTGTATCTATGTATCTGAGATATTCAGGTCTGTGGGTATGATGACCAATATCCTTACTCCCTTTGAGTGCGGTTCATTTACAAAGCTGTTTTCAAAGGACAGGGCGAATAAGTACTTTGGAAAGGGAATGGTAGTATTTTTCGCCGGAGGAACAGGGCATCCATATTTTTCCACCGACACGGGAGTTGTGTTAAGAGCCATTGAAGTGGAGGCGGATGGGATATTGCTTGCCAAGGCAATAGACGGCGTTTATGATTCGGATCCCAAGGAGAACCCTGCGGCGGTCAAATTTGATGAGATCAGTATAAACGATGTGATAGACAGACAGCTTAAAGTGGTGGATCTTACGGCTTCGATACTTGCAATGGAGAATAAGATGCCAATGTATGTGTTCAGCCTCAATGAGGAGAACAGTATAGTAAATACTATCTACGGAGAATTCACGGGAACTAAGGTTACGGTTTAGGAGGGGGATTTTTATGGACGACAGGATCAGGGAATATGATCAGAAGATGCAGAAGACTATCGATCATCTTAATTCGGATTTTATGACGATACGTGCAGGACGTGCAAATCCGCATGTGCTCGATAAGATCAAGGTGGATTATTACGGAACACCCACACCGGTACAGCAGGTGGGAAATATATCCATCCCGGATGCAAGGATGATACAGATCCAGCCATGGGAGAAGTCGCTCCTAAAGGAGATAGAGAAGGCGATACAGACTTCCGATATAGGCATAAATCCCACGAACGACGGTAACGTTATAAGGCTGGTATTCCCGGAACTTACCGAGGAACGAAGGAAGGAACTTGTTAAGGAAGTCAAAAAGAAGGGCGAAGCTGATAAGGTTGCCATAAGGAATATCCGACGCGACGGCAATGATGCGTTCAAGAAGCTGAGCAAGGCTGATGATATTTCAGAGGACGAGATCAAGCAGCTTGAGGATGAACTTCAGAAGATAACAGATAAGTATATCAAGCAGGTCGATCAGATGATAGATGAGAAATCCAAGGAGATTCTTACTGTATAAGCCTGCACCGGTTTATAAGGATAAAAAATGAGGGCAGGACGGTATCCGTCATGCCCTATTTTTAAGGAATGGACAGTGTGATGAAAGAAGAATTAAAAGTACCGCAGCATATAGCCATAATACTTGACGGCAACGGACGCTGGGCAAAGAGCAAGGGAATGCCGAGAAATTACGGCCACATCCAGGGGGCAAGGGCTGTCGAGAATATGTGTGAGACAGCATATAACAGAGGAGTCAGATATCTTACGGTATATGCCTTTTCCACCGAGAACTGGTCAAGGCCGGAGGATGAGATCGAAGCTCTTATGGGGCTTTTGCGAAATTATCTTAAGACCTGTATCAAGCGTGCAAAGAAGAACAATATGTGCGTTCGGGTCCTGGGAGACAAATCACGTCTTGCGCCTGATATAATCGAGAGTATAAACGAACTTGAGGAAATAAGCCGTGATTTTGACGGGCTGCATTTTCAGGTCGCGATAAATTACGGAAGCCAGGATGAGATGCTCCGTGCCGTAAACAGGATAATAAGCGACAGGGATG
>JAEEGL014020464.1_pt1 | contig 12619 bp, 12 predicted proteins | sample 9134231 | NCBI WGS metagenome assembly JAEEGL01 (sample SAMN16246548, study PRJNA631951) | gut metagenome | biome: gut microbiome; feature: rumen; material: fiber-attached | host: Bos | place: Iran: Karaj | collected 2018-10
TCCACAACGTGGTACAGGATTTGATAGAATTGCAGACCGTATTGCTCGTTTTGATGAAGTTGACAGTGTCTATTTAATGTCTGGAGCCTACGACTTTTTAGTGATTGTTAATGGGAAATCCATGAAAGAAGTATCATCCGTTGTTTTTAATAAATTGGCGACAATTAATTATGTGAATAGTACCGCTACTCACTTTGTGTTGAAAAAATACAAAGACCATGGTATTCAAATTCAAGATAAACCAAGTGATAAAAGAACTAATGTTGTTCTATGAGAGATTTCACATCCGACAGAATTAAAAACATAAAACCTTCTGGTATAAGGAAGTTTTTTGATATTGCCAACAAGATAGAAGATTGTATATCTCTAGGCGTTGGTGAACCAGACTTCGAAACACCATGGCATATTACAGAAGAAGGCATTTACTCTCTTGAACAAGGAAGAACTTTCTATACTTCTAATCAAGGTCTTCCTGAATTAAGAGAAGAGATTTGTAAGTGGAACAAAAGAAAATACGGCCTAGATTATAACAAAGATGAAGTTATTGTTACCTGCGGTGGTTCTGAAGCTATAGATATCGCGTTAAGAGCCTGCATTAATCCTGGTGATGAAGTAATTATTCTAGAACCTAATTATGTCTGTTATGAACCAGATATTATTATGGCAGGAGGCAAATCAGTTAAGATTCGACTTAAGAATGAAAATGAGTTTAGATTAACTCCCGAAGAATTAGAATCCATTATTACCAATAAAACAAAGATATTACTAATGAATTATCCAAATAATCCTACTGGAGCAATCATGACTAAGGAAGATTTAGAAAAGATTACTAAAGTAGTGATTAAGCATGATTTATTAGTGATATCTGATGAAATATATTCAGAACTCACATATTCTGGAAAGCATTATTCTATAGGGGCTCTTCCAAATATGAGAGATAGGACTCTAACGGTCAATGGTTTTTCAAAAACATTCGCTATGACAGGATGGAGACTTGGCTATTTAATTGGTCCAAAAGCTATTATGGATCAAGTTAAGAAAATCCATCAATTCGTTATTATGTCCGCGCCTACTATTTCACAATATGCTGGCATAGAAGCGTTAAGAAATGGTGATAAAGACATCGAAAGAATGAAAAAAGAATATGATAAAAGAAGAAAATATCTTTTAAAAGAATTTAATAGATTAAGTCTTCCTTGCTTTGAGCCAAGAGGGGCTTTCTACACGTTCCCCTGTATTGGTAAATACGGAATGACCAGCGAAGAATTTGCTACTGACCTGCTTGAAAAAGAACATGTTGTAGTGGTTCCTGGTACAGCATTCGGTGATAGCGGTGAAGGATTTGTGAGAATTAGTTACGCATATAGTCTAGATGCCTTAAAAGAGGCGATTAGTAGAATAGAAAGATATTTGAGGGGATTAGCAAAATGAAATATTTAGTTGTAGTGGCCCACCCAGATGATGAAGCATTAGGCGCCGGAGCGACAATTCACAAATTGATTCAAGAAGGCAATGAAGTTGCTGTTGCTACGATGGCAAATCATGCTGCTGCTAGAGCGCATTTATCCGATTCTCTTGCGGAAGATCAAAAAGAAGCACTTGGCATCATTGGTGTTAAAAAGGCCTATGCTGCAGATTTTCCAAATATCAAAATGAATACAGTTCCACATCTTGATATGGTCCAATTCATTGAAGGATGTATCGAAGACTTTGGTGCAGAAGCAATTATTACCCATCATCCAAGTGACACCAATATTGACCACGTCGAAACAAGTCGCGCTGCTTTGGCTGCAGTTAGAATTGCTCAAAGAAAAGAAGGAATCCCTACTTTAAAACTTGTTCTATTGATGGAAATCATGTCTTCAACAGAATGGAGTCTTGATAGCAGCGTTAATAAATTCAATCCTAACTACTTTGTTGAAATTGGTAAAGATGGTTTGGATTTAAAACTAAAAGCATTATATACATATAAAGGCATTATGAGACCATATCCACATCCAAGAAGCAATGAAGCGATTGAAGGCCTTGCTGCTTTTAGAGGCGGACAAGTTGGATGCAATTACGCAGAAGCTTTTGAATGCGTATTTGAGAGACACTAATAATGGAATGGTGGGTCATTCTTTTAATAGTTTTAGGTTCACTCTTTGTAGCGTTTTGGATAGTGGTAATTTTCTACCGCTATTTCGCTAAAAGGTTTTGTGAAATTGTTGGTTCTTTGATTCTTCTTTCCATTTTATGGCTACCAATGATTATTATTGCGATAGTCATTAAATGCGATAGCAAAGGACCAGCACTATTCAAACAAAAAAGAATTGGTAGAAACAAAAAACCCTTCACAGTATTAAAATTCCGAACAATGTGTGACCACGCTTATGAAAAAGGCGGTTTAGCAACTTCTGAAGAGGATAATAGAATAACTAAGGTTGGTAAGATTTTAAGAAAGACAAGTATTGATGAATTGCCACAGTTAATTAACATATTCATTGGCCAAATGTCAGTAATTGGCCCTAGACCAGTTTTAGATTGGGAATATGAAGAGTTTGCAAAAGAGGAATATGAACCAAGATTTAAAGTAAGACCAGGAATGTTTTGCACCGTGGATGTCAAGTATAGAGCAGCAGCATCTAGGGATCTTCAATTCGAAATGGATGCTAAATATGCTAAAAAAATGACATTCTGGTTAGATGTTAAAACATTTTTTGGAGTATTTAAAACAGTATCATCTGGTAAGAACGTTTATAAAGAAGAGAACAAAGAAAATGAATAATCAATTAAATGGGCACATTGTTATTGTGTTTGCATTAGAGCACTATAACCCATTAGGGCTCATTAGGAGTCTTGGTGAAAATGGTGTTTACCCTGTCTATTTTTCAATAAAAAGAAGACAAGAAGTTGCAACGCATAGTAAATACATTTCAAAAATCTATAGAGCCAATTCTGTTGAAGAGGGATATGAACTTCTTCTAAAAGAATACGGTAACTTCGATTACGACCATAGACCAATATTGTTATTCTCTGATGATAAATCAATTGGTTTCTTTGATTTACATTACGATGATATAAAGGAAAAATTTATTTGTTACAATGCTGGAAGAAGCGGAAGAATAAATGAATTCATGGATAAAAAGAATATCCTAGAACTTGCTAAAAAGCATGGTTTCAATGTTCTCGATTCATATGTTGTTAACAAAGGCGAAATACCAAATGGATTAGTTTATCCAATTATCACAAAAGATATTTCCCCGAATTCTGGTTCTTGGAAATCAGATGTCTTTATTTGTCGAAACGAAGAAGAACTAAAAAAGGCATACGAAACAATCACAAGCCCACAAGTTTTGATCCAGAGATTTGTTGACAAAAAGAATGAATATGCTTTAGAGGGTTTTTGCATTAATCATGGTGATGAAATGATGATTGTGACCTCTCTAACATGGAAATATCTAATAGAAGGCTATTATTCTCCATATCATGATGTTATGCCATTTAGCAACAAAGATATGGAAGAGAAATTAAAGAAAACTTTCAAAGAGATTGGTTTTGAAGGAATATTTGAAGTTGAGTTCTTAATCGACCAAGATGATACATATTATTTCTTGGAAACGAATTTCAGAGCATCTGCTTGGAACCACACTGGATCTATCGCAGGTATGCCGCTTTCGTATTTATGGGTCAAGTCCACATTAGATGGCCATATTGATTCAAATGCTAAAAAAGATTTTGAACCATTCACTGATATGTCCGAAGTAATAGATTTTGGTAAACGTGTCGATAGTGGAAAGATTAGCCTTGCTCAATGGCTTCTCGAATTCAAACAAGCCAAAGGAACGTACTTTTATGATGAGAACGATCCAGAACCTTTCAAAGTTCTTTTCGAGCACTGGGAGGACTTTAAATAGTGAAAAGAGTCCTAATTACTGGCGCTAACAGCTATGTCGGCACAAATGTCGAAGCATGGCTAATGAAAACCCCTGATTTATTCAAAGTTGATACTGTATCGACTTTTAATGATGAATGGAAGCGAGCCGACTTTTCTAGCTATGATGTTGTATTTCATGTTGCGGGTATTGCCCATGTTGATGCTAAGAAAAAAATGGAGCCACTTTATAGAAAGGTCAATACTGGATTAACGATAGAGGTAGCCAAATGGGCTAAAAATCATGGGGTCAAACAATTCATCTTCATGAGTTCTGGTATTGTATTTAGAGAATCGAAATCTTTAAAGGCAAATGTAGTAACTCCTGAAACTAAGCCGAATCCAAACAGTTTTTATGGTGATAGTAAACTTCAAGCAGAAATCGGCCTTCATGAACTTGAAGATGATTCTTTTAAAGTCGCAATATTAAGACCACCAATGATTTACGGCCCTAATTGCAAAGGCAATTTTATGAGGCTTGCTAAATTAGGAACAGTGACTCCTATTTTTCCCGCTTTTCATAATAAAAGGAGCATGCTTTTTATCGACAACCTTGCTGAATTTGTCAAACAAATAATATTGAGGGATAAAAATGGAACATTCTATCCACAAAACAAAGAATTGGCAGATACCGTTGAAATAGCAAAGGCGTTTGCAAAACAAAACAACCACAAATTGCATATTTGGAGATGGCTAAATTTTTTTGTTTATATTGGCTCACCATTTATTAAATCGCTCAATAAAATGTTTGCCGATTTTTATTATATTCCTGAGATGAGCGAATATGATTTTGATTATCAATTAGTAAGCCAAAAAGATAGTTTTGCGAACATTGATATTAGCAAAGCTTCACTTACACATATGAATTGAAACTAAAACATATCGAATTGTCTTTAAGTATTTTTCAAAGAAATATCATAAATACTGCTTTTAAACAAATAATAAGTATATAGGTATCAAAATGAAAATCCTTGTTATCTCACAGTACTTTTATCCTGAAAATTTCAGAATTAACGACTTTGTGACTGCCTTGATTAAAAGAGGACACGATGTAACTGTCGTCACTGGCCTACCGAACTATCCTGAAGGAGAGGTATTTGAAGGATATGAAAATGCTTATAAAACTATTTCGCTTTACAACGGAGCAAAAGTATACCGCTCTAAGTTGAGACCTAGACATACAGGGACAATCAATTTAGTTGCAAATTATTTAAGCTTTGTCAAAAAAACAAATCAAACTTTGAAAAAAATTAAGCCAAACTTTGATTTGATTTATTTTTACGAACCGTCTCCTATTTTTTCAGGTATTCCTGCTATCAAATATGGAAAAAAACACCATATACCAACAGTTATTTACAATCTTGACATATGGCCTGATTGTGTTAGAGATTCACGAAAAGGAAAAACGATGTCTAAATCTAACCCAATATTTATTTTTTCAAAAATCATATCAAAATACGTTTACAGGCATTTTGATTTGATTTTAAACAAATGTGATGAGTTTGGTGAATATCTTGAGAAAGTTTTCAAAATAGACAAAGAAAAAATGGTAACTCTATTTGAACCGGCTGACAACTTGTACCTAGAAGTCGACGAAAAACCGATTGATAATGGGCTAATCGATTTTATGTTTGTTGGTAACATTGGAAAAGTTCAAAATTGTGATCTTATAGTTAGAGCATTTTCACAAGTCAACAATTCTAATGCTGTGCTTCATTTTGTTGGTGAGGGATCATATTTAGATGAGTTGAAAAAAATAACGGTGTCATTAGGCATGAATGATAAAGTGGTTTTTCACGGCAAAAAGCCGATAGATGAAATAATCAAATATTATAATCTTGCTGATATTTGTATTTTAGCGCTTTCAAACGCGACAGCAAGTGGATTAACTCCACCAGCAAAATTAATGGGATATCTTGCTTCGTCGCGTCCAGTTGTTGCATCTATCAATGGTGCAGGAAAGACCATTATTAATAACGCAAAGTGTGGATTGACTTGTCCAGCAGATGATGTTGAAAGTTTGGCTGAATTAATGCGATACGCAATAAATAATTATCACTCATTTTGTGGTGTTGGCAAAAATGGAAGAAAGTATTTTTTAGACCATTTTACACTCGAAAAACATATATCAGCGTTCGAGAAAATCATATCGACAAAAATAATTAACCATTAAACTGCGAATCGATTGGCTATGATACCTAAAATTATTCATTTATGTTGGTTTGGAACAGGAAAATATCCGCCATTAGTGGAGTACTGCATCAATAGTTGGAAAGAAAAACTGCCAGATTATAAGATTATGCTTTGGAATGAAAAGTCATTTGATGTAAATTCAACATTATGGACAAAACAAGCGTACGAGAAAAAGAAATGGGCTTTTGTTTGTGATTATGTCCGACTCTATGCTTTAAAAAAAATTGGTGGTATCTACCTTGACACAGATGTTGAAGTTTTAAATGATTTCACAGAGCTTATACAAAACGATTCTTTCGCTCTTTCGTTCATAGAGGGTTGTCTTGTTAGCATGGGGTTTATAGCTTGTGAAGCTGGTAGCAAACACTTAGATGAATTATTACATTATTATGAGACTAATGAATTTGTTAATTCTGACGGAACCATAAATGATGAATCTAATAATTTGATTTTTACAAGGATGATTATCGATAAGTACGGATTAAAATTCGGTGCAAAATCTTTTGATAAAAATGGCTTTCACATTTATCCGATGGAATTATTTATGCCATATAAAAAGAACTTTTTCATGAAAAGAACCAACAAGAAATCTTACAAACTAACTCGTAGAACGTTTACTATTCATCACGATCTTGGATCTTGGGATGACGAAAGTCAAATAACGAAAGTAATTAAATATTTGATTAGATTAGTTCTTCCATCTAAATTATATATGTTTCTTAAGAAAAAAAAGTTTGAAAAAAGAATTTAATGTCAGAAATGAAAAAAGAAATGATTATTATTGCGATGTCATATTATCCAAATCCCTCCCCAGTAGGATTAATAGCGAAACAATTTGGTGACTATTTTAAACAATCGCACAACATAAGTGTTATTTGCTCCTATTCGAACGTTTTAAGAGGGTCTCAAATAGTGGACAATGGCGAAACAATAATATGCCTTAGTTCTTTTTTTTCTTGGCTAAGAGAAAAGTCTGAAAAAAAGCACGATTTAATACACTTTTTAGTCCTATATTTTGTTAAGTTTGTCGATGCGATTAAAAGATTGCTTGTTTGTAATGGCGGATCGAGATGGTTTGCAAAAAAAGCTTTCGAAAAACTTATGCAAATTCATTCTCATAGAAATATTGACATCGTTTTAAGTTTTTCTGGAAATTTTGCTTCTCACTTAGCCGCTTACCGTTTCAAAAAAAAGTATAAGAACGTTAAGTGGGCAACTTACACATCTGATTTAGGCTCAACATATCCTGGGAACGGAATCAAAAGAAAGTCTTTTGCTAAACTTGAGTCAACTATTTTCTCAAAAATGGACATTGGCTTCGTTACAAAAGAAATATACTCTGTGCTTTCCAAAGCAAGCTATGTTGATCGTTTGCGCGAATTGCCTTATTTACTCACTTTTAATCCGGCATTTAATAAAAGAACAACGAACGTTATTCCTGTCTTGACCTATGGCGGTAGGTTTTATTCAGATATTAGGAACCCACGTTTTATGTTGGATGCAGCAAATTTAGTACAAACGGCATTCGTTTTTAACTTATACACAGAAGGTGCTTGCCAAAGTATTGTTGAATCTTATTCTTTAAAAAACAAAAAAATCAAAAGATTCAATATGGTAACGAAATCTGAACTTAATAACGTTTATTTAAACTCTGATTTTTTAATTAGTATGGGCAATAGCGTGTCAAGCTTTCAACCGAGTAAAATATATGAGTACATTTCGTATGGCAAGCCAATAATCCATTTTTATTACAAGGAAAAAGACTATGCTTTGGAAATGTATCCGTTTTCCTTACAAATCAAAATTGGGTCAGACTTAAAAGAAGCCGCTAGTCGCATTGAAACATTCATTAATGAAATGCATAATAAATGCATAGATAAAGATGAAGTAGAAAACATTTTCTATTGCAACTCTAATGATAATATCAAGTCCATAATACTTGGTTGTCTTGAAAAAAGAAGTGATTATGATAAGAAATAATAGTGCTAGTAATGTAAAAGAAAAGGTGCTGGGCACAATAGTTGGTTTTATTTTGTGCTTTCCTTTATTGAATTACTCTATACCATATTTTGGGAAAATGATTTTTGGAGATTCATCGAAACTATTTGCATATTTGCTTTTCTTTTTGTTTTGGATTGCGATTATCTACGCTCTATATTTAATCAAGTTTAAGATAGATAGAAATAAGCTAGTAATGGTCATAGCGTTTTATATATTTTTATTATTCTCACTTGTTTTGCATCCAGAAATATCTCCTTACGTATGGACAAAATTTGATGACCCATTAAATCCTTTTTATTCATTTCTAATGTATTCAGTAATAGCGTTTTTAATTGCTGATTGCGCTAGGGATTCAAAACTTATAATTAGAAAAACAATGATTTTATCTTGCGTCGGAATTGGACTTTGCTTAATCTATTTCATTATTTCGACTAAAAACGGCGATGGCTTAGGCTATATGACTCTATCATATAATTTATTATTCCCTACTGTTATTCTTTTGCTTTACTCTTTTGTTGAACTGAAACCTGTCTATTTCATATTTGGCCTTACTGGGTTTTTAATGATTTTTTTTGGAGGCGCAAGAGGGGCCTTGGTTTCTCTTACCATCCCTTTGATTCTTTTTGTACTGTTTCAAAAAAATGTGAAAAAGGCAATAAAATATAGTTTTGCTGTCCTAATTCTTTTTGTGCTTATGTTTGTTTTCTTAAATGAAACAATGATTTATAATGGTTTATCAAGCTTTTTAGAAAGATTAGGAATTCAAAGTAGAACGCTTGATAAAATTTATACATCTGAATTCTTATACGACAGCAATAGGGGACAAATATATGTTAGTGTCTTCCAAAATAGTTCGATTTTGCCAAGTGGATTGTTTTATGATCGCCTTATTGCAGCCGGTCATTCTTATTCTCACAACATCGTTGTTGAATTCGTGTGTGACTATGGATATCTCATAGGTATTATTCTTTTGACCGCTATTTCTGTAATTATTTTGAAAGCTTTTAGGAAAAGTGACAATGACACAAGATTGCTACTTTTTGCACTTTTGAGTAGTGGAATTATTCGTTTGCTTTTCTCATCTTCTTATTTGAATGGTGAAATATATTTCTTTTTCCTTCTAGGCTTATGCTTGAACATAACAAAACAAAAGCATTATGTTAGGCAAACAGATGTGGCAAGGGCTTTTTAATGGTTTTACTTATGGGCATTAAGAATTTAATTAAAAAAAGTTATCTAAAATTAAAATATGGTAATCATTTAAAAATTGGCTCTAACGTTACCATTGATTTAAAATCGGTGTTTTGTGGCAACAATTACTTAAGTGATGGCTCCTTTTTTAAGGGTGAATTGGGGTTTTCATCTTATGTTGGCCCAAATTCCTATGTAAACGGTAAGATTGGAAAGTTCTGTTCTATTGGGTCTAATGTGAGATTTGTAATAGGAACTCATCCAATTAATTATGTTTCGACTTCTCCCTTGACTTATTCAACGAAGGTGGAATGCCCTTGCTCTTTTTGCGCTAAAGATTCATTTGGCGAAAGCAAGTACGCAGATAAGGAAAAAAAATTTCATATAATTATCGGAAACGATGTGTGGATAGGCTCTAATGCACTAATTTTAGAAGGCTTAACCATAGGCGATGGCGCTATAATTGGAGCTGGATCTGTTGTGACAAAAAACGTTCCGCCTTATGCCGTAGTTGCTGGTGTACCGGCCAACATAATTAAGTATCGGTTCAACGATAAGCAAATTGCTTTCCTTCTTGGCTTTAAATGGTGGGACAAAGATGCAAAATGGATTAAGCTCAACACAAAGCATTTCTCGAATATTGATGAGTTTATTGTTGTAAATAGTTACGACTGTGAAGAAGAATAATTTTTATGAGTAATAAAATTATATGTGATGTTGTTTTAAATTCAATTTGGTATGATCCTAGAGTTAGAAAACAAATAATTGAGTATAATAGATACGGTTACAAGTTAACTTGTGTTGGTTTGAAGGATGAAAGATTCGATCAGCAAAACGTAAATAATTTATTGACTCATGTTGAGATTGTTGATTTGCCAAGCAAGTACAAAACAGGGCAGCGTTCATTACTTGGCAAAATAAAAAAAGAACGATTAACAAACCGCTTAATCTATGAAGCGATAATAAAAACAAATTGTGATGTTATCCATGCAAACGACTTAAATGCCTTAATTCCGGCATACAAAGCAAGCAAAAAACTCAAATGTCAATTGATTTATGACTCTCATGAAGTTTTTGTTGAAAATTTTTTTAGCAAATCAAAATCACCCATTAAAAGATTTTATGCATGGCTAAATAGGATTTATCTAAGTTACAAAGAAAGAAGTATAGTTAAAAAAGTCAATTTAATGATTTGCGTGTCAAATGCAGCCGCTGTGTTTTTTGAAAAAAAATATAAAATCAAACGGCCTACAGTAATAACGAACTGTCCTTTAAAATCTGAATCCATTTCCCTCCTAAAAAAACACAATTGTTTTGAGGTTCTTAATCATGGACTATTCTATAAAGGACGAGGTTACGATATTATGGTCAATTCCTTGCCGTATTTCAAAAAATATCCTAACATTAAGCTTGCGTTGCGTGGCTTTGGAACATTAGAAAAATGGCTAAAGGATGAAGTTGAAAAACAAGATAATAAAAACCAACTAGTTTTTTATGAAAAGGTTAAGACTAGCGAACTTATTATCTCGGCTTCTATGTCGCACGTAGGAGTCGCCATCACTGAACCTATTTGTCTAAATTTTAAGTTATCGATTTCTAATAAGATTTTCGAATATGCAGCTGCTGGATTACCTGTGATAATGTCAAGCATTCCTGAACATATATATCTTAATGATAAGTTTAAATTCGGAATTGTTCTTGAAAGTAACACGCCTGAATGTTTTGCTGCTGCAGTTATAAAATTATACGAAGACAAAGATCTTTATAACACTCTTGCCAAGAATTCATTAAAATTAATTAACGAATTGTATTGGGAAAAGGAATTTAATAAAATAATCGATTTTATCGAGGAGGAATAAAATATGATTAATGTAATTGGATTAGGCTATATTGGTTTGCCAACGGCCTTGATGATGGCATCTCACGGAGTGGATGTAATAGGCACTGATTACAATAAGGAATTAGTAGCAACTTTAAACCGTGGAGAAGTTACTTTTGAGGAAAAGGGGCTTAAAGAGTTGTTTAATGATGCCGTTAAAGCTGGCATCAGATTTACAAATGAATATCAAGTGACTGACACGTACATCATTTCTGTGCCAACGCCCTATGATAAATTTAGTAAAGTAATTGATCCTTGCTATGTTGTGGCAGCTGTAAAATCTGTCATGGAAGTGTGTCCTAAAGGTGCTGTACTTGTTATTGAATCTACTGTATCTCCAGGTACAATCGATAAATATATAAGACCAATAATTAAAGAAAAAGGATTGGTAATAGGCAGTGATATCCACCTTGTACATTGCCCTGAAAGAATTATTCCTGGAAATATGGTGTATGAATTATTACACAACAATAGAACTATTGGCGCAGATGAAAGAAAAATAGCAGAGCGAGTAGCAAAATATTACGCTTCTTTTTGTCAGGGACAAATCGCCTTGACCGATATCAAAACTGCCGAAATGACAAAAGTTGTTGAAAACACTTTTCGAGCGGTTAACATTGCATTTGCCAATGAATTGACGAAGATATGTGACAAAGCTGGTATGAATGTTTACGAAGTGATCAAAATCTGTAATATGCATCCAAGAGTTAATATCCTTCAACCAGGCCCAGGAGTTGGTGGTCATTGCATTTCTGTTGATCCGTGGTTTCTTGTTGGAGATTATCCACAACTTAGCAGAGTAATTGGTGAATCTATGAAAATAAATGACTCAATGCCAGAATATGTACTTGCAAAGATAGCTGACATTATGAGAGAACGTGGAATGACAGACTTTAGACGCGTTGGTCTTTATGGACTAACGTACAAAGAGAATGTTGACGACTTTAGAGAATCCCCAACGTTGCAGTTGCTTGAACACCAAGCCAGTCATCTTGCGGACCCATTAAAAGTGTATGACCCATGGGTAAAAAAAGATATTGTTAAAAACCAATACCATAGTTTTGATGAATTCTTGAATGATGTTGACTTGGTTGTGATTATGGTCAAGCATGATCATATAAAAAACAATTTAGGCAAGCTTAAAAACAAAGTAGTTTTTGACACCTGCAATATTTGTACAGGAGAAGATATATATAAATTATAATGAAATCAGCGATAAGCAGTAAAAAACAAATAGGCTTTGGAGCTATTTTATCATACATTTTGTTGGCTCTAAACACCATATATGGTCTTCTTGTTACTCCTTTTATTTTGAGAAATATAGGAGATACATCCTATGGTGTTTATAAAACAATTTCTTCATTGAGTGCTTCCCTTGCTGTTCTTGACTTAGGACTTGGAACAACAATGACCAGATATATGGCAAGGTTCCATGCTTTGAA
>JAEEGL014227870.1_pt1 | contig 12619 bp, 10 predicted proteins | sample 9134231 | NCBI WGS metagenome assembly JAEEGL01 (sample SAMN16246548, study PRJNA631951) | gut metagenome | biome: gut microbiome; feature: rumen; material: fiber-attached | host: Bos | place: Iran: Karaj | collected 2018-10
ACGAAGAGCGTCATCGTATGTGCTCATAGCGCCTTCTCCGCCACCGAATGTGTATGCAAGGAATGCCTTTGCAAGCTCAGGCTTTGAGCAGTTGCCTGTTACATAGAGTGAAGAACCACCGTTTGCAGCATCTCCTTCCTTACCTGTAAGTGTAGGAGCTGATGTGATTTCCCACTTTCCGCTGTTCTCAGATGCCTGTGTCATTGTAGGAATGATCCAGTTACCATTGAATACGCCTGCTACCTGGTCGCCGATGATAGATGTATCTGTGTACTCTGACCAGTCGTTGCAGAGGTAGATAACGCCGTCCTTAGCGCCTGTGATGATTACATTGAGGATGGCCTTGAGCTCTTCGTTGTTAACGAAGTTAGGAAGTCCGTCCTTCCACTGTGACTTGCCTTCAGCCTGCATCATCATGTAAGGAAGATCATCTCCGTTGTGGTCCATGGAAACGAGGTACTTGCCGGTCTTCTCTTTAACAACACGGCCAATCTCGAGCCACTGATCCCAGGTAATTCCGGTTACATCATCAAGTGTGTATCCGCACTCCTCAAGGATGTCTGTACGATATGCAAAGATTGCTGTTCCGTTATCAACAGGTGCGCCGTAGTGCTTGCCGTTTACTGTTGAGTATGAAAGCTTCTCAGCACCGAAGTCTGACCAGTTGATTCCTGCATCCTCAAGATCAAGCCATGCGTCAGGATAGTTCATAACGTAGTTCTGGATGTAGTGATCCTGGAAAAGAACGATGTCAGGAAGCTGGCTGTAATCACCTGATGAAGCAGCAAGTGTAACTGCGTTCTCAACGTCAGATGAAGCAGACTGCTCTACGATGTTAAGCTTGAAATCAGGATCTACTGTCTGGTAAGCCTTCTCAGCAGCCTCAAGTGCAGGGATGTTGAAGTTCTTGTCCCATGCATAAACTGAAAGCTCATGCTCTCCCTCAGAAGAAACATCTGCTGTTGCAGCAGGTGCAGCTTCCTCAGTTGCAGCAGGTGCCTCTGCCTGTGTCTCTGTCAGTGCAGCATCTGTAGTCTGAGTGGTTGTAGCTGTGTCCGCAGCGCCACCGCATCCGGCTAAGAGTGAAACTGACATAGCTGATGCAAGGAACATTGATAAAGCTTTTCTTTTCATTTCTTACCCTCCCTAAATGAAAAAAGTTAAATTTAACCGTTTGGTCATTTTGACGGAAACTTTGTGTTTCCAACTCGGTTATGTGTACATTATAACAAAGCGAAATAAAAAAAATACACATTTTAAAATCTAAAATGTGCATTTTCGCTCATATATGTACAAATTGTTAACAGAAAACGTTTAAGTTGTGAGGTCTTTTTAACAATGTTTCTTAAATTATGCCTATTTCCTACCAGCCTTTTAGTGCATTTATATTATAATCCAGCAGTTTGTTCTCGTAATTGTCTCTGTTCTTCTTCCACTGGTAGGGTGAAGTGTTAAGAAATTTCCTGAAATTCCTGTTAAAGGTGGAAAAAGTGGTAAATCCGCACTCAGATGCCACTACTTCCATGGAGTGGTCCGTCTTATTCATGATCTGACAGGCTTTCTGTATCCTTACCAGATTGAGGTAATCCACAGGTGACATATTAATGGTCTCTCCGAATATTCTCCTGAAATGCGCCTCACTCATGTTGCAGCTTCTTGCAAGTTCTGACACCTTGATGTTATCGGAATAACTCTTGTCCACATACTCAAGTGCAGGCCTTATTGTCATCATGGCTGCGTCATCATCGCCCTCAACCATCATGTTTTTGTCCCTTGCACGGCTGCTCTGATATCTGATGATCATGAGAACAAATGCCTTGAGCAGGTTGTTCACGGTCTCTATGTAGTATGGCTTTTTGTCACGCATCTCCTCCATGATCCTTTTAACAGTCTCCGTCATATCAGGATACATGTAGCCGTAGAGCAGATCTGCGCTTTTATCAATTATTTCCACCGCTTCTCTCTGCTTGGTGGGATTGCCCGGATAAATCTGTCTTACAATCTCCTCCACATCAAAAAAGATATACTCCCAGAAATTCGGCACAAGGCTCAGAGTTGTGTGGGGGTAATTGGCAGGAATAAGAGAAAGCATATCAGTCTCATATCTCACCGTGCTGTCATCCAGAACCAGGTCTCCCTCCCCGTTCCTGCAATAGCCCACCTCAAAGAGGTTGTGAAAATGCAGATACTTCTCATCCTGGCCATATACCCTTATCCAGGATTCTCCCAGAAGCGCCAGGCAGTCCTGACCCTGGGGCACCTCATAAAATCTGAATTCAATTGTATCTCTTTTCTTTCGTCCCATATCAAAAAATATCCTTTGGCCGGAATGAACATTATTCTCTCAAATCCCGCGCTTTTATTAAAAAAATGCTCAAACAAAATTGACTTTATCTCAATATACGTTTTTCTCTGTCACAAGTTTCATGGGTCTTATATCATGAGCCTCTCCCGGAATCACTTCATCCGATATCTGACACTCAAAACAGATGGCAACTGTCTTAAGCCCACTATGACGTTCCAGGAATCTGTCATAGAATCCACCGCTGTAACCTATCCTGTTCCTGAAGCGGTCAAATGCAACTCCCGGCATTATGACAAGACTTTCCTTTTCATCAAAGAATGGCTCTTCGTAATCATCAAGAATCAACGGTTCTCTGATCCCAAAGTATCCTGTATGAAGGTCAGACATCTCACTGATCCTCACAAACTTCATCTCACCGCCGGCTCTGTCCGTAACCTTCGGGCAAAAGACATTTTTCCCCGCCTTCAGAGCATCCATAATTATCCCGTCCGTCAGAACTTCACTTCTCATGGATGCATATACCAAAAGGTTACTGCAGGTCCTGTACTCATCAAGGGAAAACAGTTTATCAGCTATCACGGCGCTGAACTTCTCAATTTCATCAGCAGAGAGTCCATCACGCTTTGTGATAAAGCATCTCCTAAGCTCCTCCTTAGTCACGTCTGCTCCTTTCGGCGATCATCTGTGCAATCCTGATGCCGTCCATGGCAGCTGACATGATGCCACCGGCATAGCCTGCGCCCTCGCCGCATGGATAGAGATTACCTACATTCTCAGACACGCAGTCCTTATCCCTGTTTATCCTGACGGGAGAAGAAGTCCTGCTTTCAACGCCTGAAATAAGAGCTCTTCCGTCATTATATCCCCTGATCATCCTGCCAAAGCTCTCCATTCCCTCAACAAAAGCCCTGTTCAGCTCATCGGGCAGAATCTCGTGAACAGCTGCAAACTCATACGCTCCCTTCATCTGAGGCATAAAACTCTCGTCGGGAAAAGAGCTGTCTGCAAAACAGGGTTCATCAGCCGAAGTCACAGCACTCTTAAAGTCTTTGTAATACTCCACAGGAATCCTGCCGCCTGCAAGGTCATAAGCTTTTTCCTCAAGCCTTCTCTGGAACTCAACTCCTGAGAGTACATCATCGGAGCCGAAATCAGCCGGATCCACAGTTATTATGATCGCAGAGTTGGCATTCTTTCCATCCCTGGCATTGTAGCTCATACCATTTACCGCAAGTCGTCCCTCTTCTGAGGACGCATTGACAACGTATCCTCCGGGACACATGCAGAATGAATAGACGCCACGGCCTCCCTCTGTTGTTGCAGTCAGCTTGTAGGGTGCTGCTGGCAAAGCCGGTGCCTCAGGGATGCCATACTGCGAACGATTTATCATTTTCTGCGGATGCTCAACTCTGAAGCCCACCGCGAAGGGCTTGGGCTGCATAGATACGCTATGATCATGGAGCATCTTAAAGGTATCCCTTGCACTGTGCCCTATGGCCAGAACACAAAAGTCACATTCAAAGCGATCTTCTCCGGCTAAAACTGCGCTTATATGCCCTTTATCGTCAAACTCAAAATCTGTAGCCTTAGTCTCAAAATTAATCTCTCCTCCGGCCTCGCAGAATCTGTTTCTTATATTTTTAACCACACTCTGAAGTACGTCAGTTCCGATGTGAGGTTTGGACTCATATTTGATATTCTCAGGAGCTCCGTGCTCAGTGAAGATATCAAGTACTCTCTCTCCGCGTCCTTCCTTGTCTTTCACGACTGTATTGAGCTTGCCGTCGGAAAAAGTACCGGCACCACCCTCGCCAAACTGAACGTTGGTCTCGGGATTAAGTGTTTCTCCCTTCCAGAATGCTGAAACCACCTGCGTCCTTTTGTCAATGTCAGATCCCCTTTCGAGGATCACAGGCTTGTAGCCGTTTACAGCAAGCTCGTATCCACAAAAGAGTCCCGCAGGTCCTGAACCGATGATCACGATCCGCTTGTCTTTTCCAATGGCACTATCTCCGGTTCCTCTAAAAAAGTCATACTCATCCCTGTGACTTACTGATACGTTTCTGTCGCCACAGCGCTTTACGACCTTTGCTTCGTCAAGTCCTGAAAGTTCCACATCCACTACAAAGACGTCGAAAAGTTCTGGTTTCTTCCTGGCATCTATTGAGTGCTTAACTATCAGCATCTTAGAGATGTCACTGTCCTTAATCCTGAGGATCTTAGTGACCTTTTTGCCGAGAAAGCGCAGCGTCTCCTCTGCGGCTCTTGGTCTTTCAGGCGCGATATTCATCTTAATCTGATTTATTCTGATCATTTATTTCTCACTCCGGTATGATCATTCCTCCAACTTGCAGAATGACTATATACCCTTAGTAAATAAGTCCGGTTATTCTGAACATCAGTGCTAACTCGCATTTGTGGATGCCGCGATTCCTGCAACATTTCCGCTTGTGATTATCCTTGAGACATCAATGCTAATGCGCATCTGCAGATGCCGCGATCCCTGCAATACTCCCACTTGTGAATGCCCACTGCAGATTATACCCACCGCACCTTCCGTCCACATCAAGAAGCTCTCCTGTTATAAATATCCTCTTATCCCTGACATATGACAGGTCTTGAGCCACATCTCCAATGCTCACGCCACCAGTCGTGACCTGAGAGGCCTGATAACCACAGTCTGTGGAGAGCATTATCTTAAGGGACCTGTAATTGTCAAGGATGCACTCCTTCATGCTCTGTGAGATATTCTTCATCTTCATGGACCCGGAGAATTTCATCCTTGAGAGGATCATATCGTTAACATTACTGTTGGCAAAACCAACAAGGAATTCCTCAAGAGTTCTGTCATCACTAAGACTTATCATTTCTCTCTTAAGAGCCTTAAATTCATCGTCGTCATTATCAGGGAAAAAATCGATCACCGCACATACAGGCTTGCCCTCAGAAAGAAGCCTTGTAATATCCCTGGAGGCCTGCATTACCGGGATACCTGAGATGCTGTCACCTGTTATCTGAAGCTCCCCCGTCTCACTTGCAAGCACTTCACTTCCAAGTACAAATGAAACTCCCGCTCTGCACCTTACTCCCTGTGAAGGCATGACTTCGCCGTCTGCGCATTTAAATCCCACCAGTGCCGGGTAAGTCTTTTTAATACTCATCCCAAGCTTTTCACATATGTAATATCCATCACCTGTTGAGAGGGTGCTCTTTGGCCCGGAGAGAGATCCCACAGCGATTATCAGTGCATCTGCTATGTAAACTGACCTGCCTGTCACAACCTCGATCACTCCATCAGTCTCAGAAGCCCTTACCCCTTTAAACTGCTCCTTGTAAATCACTTCTATGCCGAGCCGTTTGATCTCATTGGTCAAGGCAGACACAACGCTCCTTGCCTGACCTGAGACGGGATAAATATACCCATCTTCGGACATTGTCACGACACCCAGTGATTTAAAAAAACATATGGCATCTTCAGGGCCATACGTTCCTAACCAGTCTGCCATCCGCTCCCTTGCCGCAAGGTTGTAACAGTCGCTGCTCATAGACAGGTTGGTTAAGTTGCACCTGCCGTTCCCCGTCATGGACAGCTTTTTTCCAAGGCAGTCATTCTTTTCAATTATCGTGACCTTAGCACCATTTCTTGCTGCATAGATGGCAGCGCACATTCCTGATGCACCGCCGCCTGCAACATAAACTCTTTTACTCAATTGTCACCTCTTAAAAGTTCTCCTCGCTCTGGATCATGGCCGCTATTCCCATCAGCAGACTTCCAAACGGGATCCTGGTAAGTTCATGGAGGCGCACGCCTCGAAGTATTATCATCATCAGCATGAACACAAACCAGAACAGAACTACGCATATCAGAAGCGTAAGCACATCACCGATCAGCGTTACGATCAGACCGTTTAAAAGAAATACCACAAGACCTGCAACTGCTGCGCTTGCAATCGGAAGAAGGAAGCTCTTAAGGACATCCTTCCTATAGCCCAGAACCTTGGAAATTTCCAGGAAACACAGCACATCATACACAAGAAAAGGCATAATGACGGCAATCTCAAGACCATATATACCGAGGTTAAATACAACTACAAAAAGCACAATACAAAGAACATGTACGGCCCATCCAATTGCAATGTTGAGCATAGCCGCCACAGACTTGCCCATGTGGTTTATAAGCCATGAGAAACATACCGAAAACGCCCCGAGGCAGACAAAAAGGCTGCCAAGCATTATAAGACCGGAGGCCAGGTTACTGCTCTTGCCAAAAAGCGAAACCAAAAGCGTTGAGTTGGTGGCAAAAACAAAGACAGTTACCGGAATAAACAGCATGCTCGCATGGCGGACAAAAAAACGGAATCGCTCCCTTGCTCCTTCATACTCATCCCTCTCAAATCTTGCCATCACCCTGTTGAGTGGCTTCAGAAAAGGAATGCAGCAAAGGATTGCAAGAAGAGCCGTCGTATTTATTATCCTTCCCGAAAAGACACCGTAGACAGTCCTGTAGTCTATATTGTCTTGAAACTTTTGGAAATAGACACAGTAGAAACACTGATCGATAAAGAACATAAGCGCAGGCGTAGCATACATGAGAATGATCGGCCTTATACCTGTAAGCACATCGTTCTTGTTGTCCAGATATCTAGGTGCCCCGGACTTAACAAATTCCGATATTTCCTTTTTTCTTAACTGAAAGCTTACGAGTATCTGGATGAATCCGGCTATTGCACCAGCAAGGATCCCTGCCATCATACCTACAGATCCATAGACAGAAGCAAATTCATCCACATGAAAAAGATCATTGACCTTAAGTCCGTAATTATACAGAACAATTGTACATATTATGCCGCAAACAAGAGTTGTGATCGCCACAATAAGATCCGAGATCAGAATCGGCCTCGTATATCCTATCCCCTGAAGATAGCCGCGAAGTACTCCCTGCACTCCGAGAAACAGTACCGCCGCTCCGGCAAAGATAAGCTGAAAGAACCCTCTCTGAGTTCCAAATACACTTTCTGCCAACGTAAAGGAAAGAGCAATTACCAGAACTCCAAAAACAGCCCCGGCTATCCCGAAAATCCTGAGTGATCTGTGCATATTGGCCTCTGCATTGAGATACTGGGATCTCCTTGCCCGAAGCCTCACCATAATATACACGGCTTTCTGTACAGAAAGCACTAAAGCCAGATAAAAGAACAGGTATATGGCCATGGGACCTGCCACGAAAAATGCCCCCTTATCTCCGAATACCCGCTGCGTTACAATCCCATAAATAAAAATCAGTGCAGCAGAAACAAAAACTGCCCCCGTCAGAATATCAGGTCTGATTCTATTCTCCTCTGTATGCGACTTCATGAGTCATTCTCCCCGCTTTTTTCATGCTTTAGTCCCTGGTGATACCGAGACTGTTTAAGACTGCCTCCTGCTTTCCTTCCATCACGTCCGCCTCATCTTTGGTCATATGATCATAACCGCACAGATGGAGCATGCTGTGGGCGATCAGAAAAGCAAATTCCCTCTTTTCAGAATGTCCGTACTCCTTAGCCTGACTCCTTACTCTCTTTTCATTGATGACAATATCCCCAAGCATGAGCCTTCCGCTCTCTGGATCCATCAGATCGGGCTTTTGCTCCGACTCCACAACCGAGAAATCTCCCTCTTTTTCAAATGATACATTTGGAAAAGAAAGTACGTCTGTGGGCGAGTCTATCCCTCTGAACTGACTGTTAAGCTCATGTATACCCTCGTCATCAGTGATCGTAAGACCTATTTCCGTGTCATAGCTGCAGTTCTCCGATTCAAGAACTTTCTCTGAAACCAGCTTTGCCAGTTCTTCGATATCAAAATCAAACTCAGCTCCGACTTCATTCTCAACGTAAAAAATCATAATACAGCTTCTCTTTCTTAAGGATGCTCCTCATCTTCTCGTAATCAGCAAAGGTCACCTCGTAGTTTTTAAGGCTCCCATCCTTTAATTTTCCATCAAACAGATCATCGATCAGTTTGTCATAATCTATTTTAGCATTTTTATTCCTGTTTATAAGGTCCTTTATTGAAGTTATAACAATCTCGGAAAAAAGTATGGCAAGAGCCTCTCCTGACATCATCTGACCGGGATCAGGCTCAATATATTCCTTCAAAAGACCAAGTGCCTTGGGAGGAAAGCTGTTCTCTGTATAGAAATGCTCAATATCTTCCCACCTGCTTTTGCCATCAAGGATCCCAATCCTGTGGTAATAGACACAGGTCTTGGCAGATCTCTCATCATATCCGAGTTCATGGCAGATTCTTTCAGTAAGGTATGAAGCATGCATAGCCCTGAACCGCTCATTCTTGTCTTTCTCGCAGATACTTACAAAAAGGGGATACTCTGAGTCATTGATCTCCATGTACATATCATTGGTCTTGCGTATGATATACACCCCGAACATATTAAGAAATGCCAGCTCAATTATCAGATTGAGCATCAGGTTGAGAACAGGAAGGATCAAAATATTTGCAGAAAACGTCCTGTTCTGGAAAAGCACGTTAAAGGCAAGAAGAAGGACGGCCTGCATCAAAAGAGATATGAAAAGCGGATAGCCGATATTGGTGTTCTCCCTAAGGTCACTTAAAAGAGCCACAGCCACACATCCAGCCAGAACATACATGAAGAACTCGCCATAGCCTCCGTCATGCTCAAGCATAACTGCGATCATAATAAAGCCTGTGCCTGAGATTAGCCCGATCTCCCTGTTTGAAAACAAAGAAAGAATGACAATAAGTGACATAAAGGGCCAGAACTCGTTTGGTACCAGCGAAATAAGGCATGCCAAAAGCACCATGCCCATGTACGCTGCAAAAAATCTGTACTGCTTAGAATAATTGTCGTATGAAAAGCCCTTTTCTCCGCGCTGCACTGCATCCTTAAGCATGAAGATCACAGTGCCCGCAAAAAGAAAGGCGATGATCGTGTTCCTTAAGATTATCTCATAGCTCTTACCGGTAATGATCGAAAAAATCAGAACACATAATCCGGTAAAAAAGAACATTGCTCCATACCGGATCTGTTCTTTGCTGACTGATTTCTCACTTTCCATTTTGTCTGCTCTTCTCCAGCTTCTGAATATTTTTCCTGGTCTTCCTGTTCCTGTCCTTGTTCTCGTACTCCTCGTAGGCCTTGACGATTTTCTGGACAAGAGGGTGTCTTACAACATCAGCACTGGTCAGATTGCAGAAGGCGATATCTTCAATCGACTTCAGAACATCTGCAGCCACATCCAGTCCGGACTTCACATCAGGGGACAGATCCTTCTGGGTCCTGTCACCTGTTATTATCACCTTGGACCCAAAACCAATTCTAGTGAGGAACATCTTCATCTGGGCAGGCGTCGTGTTCTGCGCCTCATCAAGGATGATAAACGCGTTGTCCAGCGTTCTTCCTCTCATGTAGGCAAGGGGTGCAACTTCAATCAGCCCCTTCTCCATATTCTTGAGAAAATTCTCAGCTCCCATTATCTGGTAAAGAGCATCATAAAGCGGTCTTAAATATGGGTCAACCTTGCTCTGAAGGTCTCCGGGCAGAAAACCCAGCTTCTCCCCCGCCTCAATCGCAGGACGGGTCAGAATTATCCTCCCTACCTCCTCCCTCTGAAAAGCGGTTATGGCCATTGCCATGGCAAGATAGGTCTTACCGGTTCCTGCAGGACCAAGTCCGAATACTATCATCTTGTTCCTTATGGCATCCACGTACTTTTTCTGTCCGAGAGTCTTGGGCTTAATAGGCTTGCCGCTTATCGTGTGACAGATCACGTCGTTGTCGATGTAGGACAGAACGTTTTCTCCCTGTGCCTTGTCGGCAACTTCCTTCCTGTCATCTGCTCCAAGAGATATGGCGTAGTCAACACTCTGCTCCTCAATAGCTGAGCCTCTTCTTGAAAGCTGGACAAGTTCTCTTATTATCTGGGCAGCTCTTCCTGCTCCATCCCTGTCACCAATGATCCTGAGCTCACCGTTTCTGTCTATTATCTCAACAGCAAGCTCTTTTTCAATCTTCTTAATGTAACTGTCATTACCCCCAAAAATGTTTCGCTGATCATCTGCTGTCAGCTGCAGTTTAAATTCCGTAATTTCACTCATATATCCGTGATTCCCCAATTTTATTTGTGATAAGGCTCGTTGTTCATTATCCTGTAGCCTCTGTAAATCTGTTCCAGAAGGATGACTCTCATCATCTGATGCGGGAATGTCATGTCCGAAAAACTGATCCCCATATCTGATCGCTTAAGGACACTGTCATGAAGCCCCAGAGAGCCTCCTATGACAAACTGTATGTGGCTTATGCCCTTAGAAGCGCTTTGCTCAAGAAATTCTGAAAATCCCTCTGAGGTAAGCTTTTTGCCCTTTATTTCAAGAGTGCACACCAGGGCCTTGTCATCTATCTTTGAAAGTATCCTCTCTGCTTCCTTCTTTTTGATCTGATCGCAGATGGCATCCGAAGCTCCGTCCGGAGTCTTCTCATCCTGCACCTCAGCTATATCAAGCCTGCAGTACCTTGAGAGCCTTTTGGAATACTCATCTATTGCCCCGGTCCAGTATTTTTCTTTTATTCTGCCGACGCAGACTATGCTTATTTTTATCACTTTTTAATTCCTGACTCTCCCTCCGGTCAGAATATCGGAAACACCGTTGCCCCTGGAGCCGCTCTCAGTCATGTAAAGGTGCCTTTCTGTGTTCTCCCTTTCGGAAAGGTATGGTATCTTGCCCTTATCGTCCTTGGAAGCATGCGGAACCGGTAACCAGTTGCCACTCTCACATTGTCCAACCCACTCAGTGGTGTTCTCGTCTCTGTCCACGGTAATCACATACATATCACCGTTATAATTGCCAATTGAAAATCCTCCGATGGCATTCTGTAAGTAAACATCCTCAGCATTCATAAGGTCAAAATCGTAGTCGTAGTGCTCCTGCCCCTGTCCGTTTGGAAGGTCTGATGCCCACTGACCGGTATACATATGCTCTTTGACCACGTAGCTGCTGTATGAAGGATAAAACGAGATCCAGCAACCGTCACCGCTCCTTGCTCCGTTCACCCACTGACCAAAGTAGTACTGGTCCTCTGCGTAGGCTGCAAGTCCCATACCGTTGGGAATGCCCTCTGAGTTGGTATCACCGTAGTAATAAAAGTCCATAGTACCCATAAGGGAGTATGACATGGCTTCAAATCTCTCAAGGTGCGCCAGGTCCCTGACTGCCTCCATATTGCCATCTGACCAGTAGCCGTACATCTCAGCCATCTGCTGGTTCCTGTTGTAACTTACATTTTTATAGACATCCTTTAATACAGCTGCCTTGGTCTGATAAAAGCTGTTTCCTGAAACGGTTGACTTGGAGGAAACCTTTGTATCATTGCCCGCAAGCACTTGTCCGTCATTAGCCTCGATCTCTTTTGAAGAGTTCTCACTTATGGCATCTGAGCTTTGATCCCCGCTCTTGCCATCACTTTTGTCATCACTGTCAGTCACACCTTTATCTGAGGAATCCGTCCCCGCACTGCCTTCAAGGCCTGTATCTGCGTACTCTGCAATATTCTCAGCAAGTCTCTCCTCATCGCTTGTCCCGGATGCTCCGCCCAGTGCAAGAAACATCACAAGTATCAACATCACGACAGCAATAATTCCCGCCGTTACGGCAATCTTAATCTTTTCTTCTCTTTCCATTTCACTCTCCATCACATAATCTTTTGTATTATAACATAAAACACCAGTAAAAACCTTGTTATTGACTATGTTAACAGCAAATTCTTAAGATTTACCGTCGAAATTTCTTAAGATTTCTTAAGAAATACGATATAACACAGATGCATTCACAATAAAGCACAACAATGGTGCAGAAACGACTAAAAGGGCCGGATTGCTCCGACCCTTTTGAACTGAATATTTGTCAAACAATATTCTGATCTGTAATTCTAAAACAAGCACTCTCTCAACAATTATCGGAGAATACCCCATTTAACTCATGAACACCTTTTCATCATTTATTGGAAAGGTACTCATCAATTCCCTTGGCAGCAGCTTTGCCGGCACCCATAGCAAGGATAACGGTTGCAGCACCTGTTACTGCATCACCACCTGCAAATACGCCCTTCTTGGATGTCTGTCCGGTTGCTTCCTCAGCAACGATGCACTTTCTTCTGTTGACTTCAAGTCCCTCTGTTGTTGAAGAGATAAGAGGATTGGGTGAAGTTCCAAGGGACATGATAACTGCATCACACTCAATGTAGAACTCAGATCCGGGAATCTCAACAGGGCTTCTTCTGCCTGACTCATCGGGCTC
>JAEEGL014597730.1_pt1 | contig 12619 bp, 6 predicted proteins | sample 9134231 | NCBI WGS metagenome assembly JAEEGL01 (sample SAMN16246548, study PRJNA631951) | gut metagenome | biome: gut microbiome; feature: rumen; material: fiber-attached | host: Bos | place: Iran: Karaj | collected 2018-10
GCGCATACATCAGGGAGACCGGTGATGCAACCATCCTTGATGAAATGGTTCCTTTTGACAATGATGAATCTGTCTCTGAGACTCTTATGGAGCATCTCCGCAGATCATTCGGATATGTCGATACACACAGAGGACCTCACAGACTTCCTCTTATCGGAAGAGCAGACTGGAATGACTGCCTGAACCTCAACTGTCATTCAACCCAGCCCGGCGAATCCTTCCAGACCTTCGGACCCAGTGAGGGCCCCGTTGCAGAGTCCGTATTCATCGGCGGAATGTTCGTAAAGTACGGCAACGAATATGCTGATATCTGCGATCTTAAGGGACTTACCGATGAAGCTGCAAAGGTACGTGCATCCGTTGCGGAGATGAACGAGATCCTTCTCGATTCCAACGCAGGATGGGACGGCGAGTGGTTCGTAAGAGCATATGATTCTTACGGCGGCAAGGTAGGAAGCAAGGACTGCGAGGAAGGTCAGATCTACATCGAGCCCCAGGGCTTCTGCGTACTTGCAGGTGTAGGTAAGGAGACCGGACAGGCACAGAAGGCACTCGATTCCGTAAAGGCTAAGCTCGATACCAAGTACGGTGTAATGATCCTTCAGCCCGCATATACCGTTTACCACGAAGAACTCGGTGAAGTTTCTTCATATCCCCCCGGGTACAAGGAGAACGCAGGTATCTTCTGCCACAACAATCCCTGGGTTTCAATCGCTGAGACCGTTATCGGAAGAGGCGACAGGGCATTCGAAGTTTATAAGAAGACCTGCCCCGCATATACCGAGGAGATCAGCGAGATCCACAGAACCGAGCCTTATATCTACTGCCAGATGGTAGCAGGTGCGGATGCCAAGTTCCACGGCGAAGGCAAGAACAGCTGGCTCACCGGAACCGCTGCATGGACCTTCGTTAACATCTCCCAGTACATCCTCGGAGTATATCCCACTCTTAAGGGACTTTCCGTCGATCCCTGCGTGCCCGCAGATTTCGGCGACTTCAGTGTAAAGAGGATCTACAGAGGCGTTGAGTACGATATCACCGTTAAGCAGAACGGTGTTCAGAAGGGCGTTAAGCAGCTCATCGTTGACGGCGCTGAGGTAGAAGGAACCGTTATCCCTTACGACGCATCAAAGAAGACCGTTAAGGTTGAAGTGGTAATGGGATGATTCAAAGAAAACAACAAAGAAAAACCGCAGGTTTAAAACCTGCGGTTTTTTTATATCATGAAGTTCCATCCGCCCGCTTCGAAGAAATATTGGAATCCGTAGTGAACGTGGATCAGGATGAGGATCCATCCGATGAAGATGAGGACGCGGGCGAATCCCGAAGAGGTCTTTTTTTCCATGGCAAGGAAATGAAGCATTGCCGAGGCCCAGAGGAGAAGTATTCCGAACATCATCGGCCAGATGAAATTGCCGTGGAGAAGCTTTTCTCCGCTTTCACCGAGGAAAGCCGCTTCCAGGAAGCCGATAATGAAAGACACCGTGCCGAGCTTTCCGGCATTCGATGCAAGATAGTTTTTGCAGTCGATGACGAGGATGTATATCGGAAAACTCATCATGAATAACATCGACAGAGGAATATTTTCCGAGAAATTCGACCAAACCTGCAGGAAAGAGGTAATGACAACTCCCTCGGTGTTCACATAACTTCCGCCGAGCTTTACGAACAGGAAGTACATAACGAATATATAAACGACCGTAGGCAATGCGGAAACGAATGCAGGGATCAGATATTCTTTAAGATATTTCACCGATCTGCATCTGAACAGCATCAGGATGCCGACTGCGGGAATGAACATTTCGGCAAATACGGGCTTTGCCGTTGCCGAGATAAAAAGTGCGATCGCAAGGAGTATAAGAGTTTTCTTTTTGTTAAGACCAAAAAATATGGGCTTGCTGCCGCCTTCGATCTCGAAAAGGTCCGCGACGAGCATGAAGCACAAAAGAGCGAAAGGTCTTGCGGCCATATGTGTGGGACTGTAGAGAGGGTTAAAAGAAAACACTCCGAGCGCCCTCGATACCCCCGCATCCAGGAAGGGTATCCAGATGGGCTGGATCATTGTCATTGCAAAGGAAAAGAATCCGGTGAATACGACCGATGCCCTGATGCCTTTATGGGCGCACCACTTTTCGGTCATGAAAACGGTTATGAAATACGATGCAAGATAAAAGAGACAGCTTGAGGCTGCGGCGGATTCTTCAATGGGAAGTTTAAAAACCATCCTGAAGAACAAAGTCACGGAATGCCACAAAAAGTAGGGGGACATCATCCAGCCTCTTAAGGGATTTCCTCCCGTGAATGTGGCAAGGTAAACATATACATGACCGTTATAATCCGTCAGTTCTTCCGGGAGCGCATGCATTACGATCCTGTACATGAAATAACTGAGCAGGAGTGCAAATCCCAATATGGGAAGCCGATCTGAAACCGGTCCGGTTTTTTTATCCGATATCGAAGGATTCATGTTTGCCTAGGATTAATGCGTTATGATATCATTTAGTAGTTTCAAACAAAGGCAACCATTATGTTATCACAGTTTTTATGACGGGTAAACCGATGAAGCGTATCACCAAAACCATCATAATATGCGTATGCCTGCTGGTCATCATTCTTATCCCGCTGCCTGCCGACGATCTCTGTCTGAGATTCCACGTACGTGAAGGAAGCACAGGCGGATACAGGATCTATTATGCCACTCAGAGCAATCCGGATTATTCGGATGAGAGGTATGCCGATTCGGTATATGATGAGAGGACCGGTCAGATCACATTCGTACTGGACGCTTCGCTTGAAGGAAGCATCACCGGGATCCGCCTGGATTTTCCTGCGGGTGAGGACATGATAGCCATCGACGGCGTGAGTGTAAACTCCGGAGGCCTGGTCAAAAAGAGGATCTCAGTTCCCGATCTTTTTAATGAGGGAAATTATCTTATGATACACGGCGCGACTCTTGATACGGTTCCCGACAGGGAAACGGTATATGTGTCGGTAACCCCGGACGATCCCTTTGTTGTATTCGGAAGCGAAGGAGTAAAGCTTCTTTCCACAGGCTTTTCTCATAAAATCTCCACCAAGATCTGCATCGCTTTACTGATAGCCATCGCATGCGCTTTTTACAATAAAGATCTTTTCGGAAAAGAAAGATCGGAGGAACAATCGTCATGACACTTCAGCAGATGAAATATGTTATAGAGATAGCTGAGCGCGGTTCCATGAACGAAGCCGCAAAGAATCTCTTTATGTCCCAGCCCAGCTTATCGCAGGCAATAAAGGATCTCGAGGATGAGATCGGCATCACGGTATTCAGAAGAAGCAACCGCGGCATCGAACTTACCACCGAAGGAAGCGAATTCCTCGGTTATGTCAGACAGATACTCGATCAGTACTCACTGATGGAGGACCGTTACCAGGGAAGGGGCGTTTCGGAAAAGAAGTTTTATGTTTCCGCGCAGCACTACACCTTCGCGGTCGAGGCATTCTCCAATGCCGTGCTCAAAGCGGGTATCGATGAATTCGATTTTGCGATCTATGAGACCAGAACCCACGAGATCATCTCCAACGTAAAGAACCAGAGAAGTGAACTCGGTATTCTTTATCTGAATGATTTCAACCGTCAGATCCTTGAGAATGATTTCAAGGAAAACAATCTCGTTTTCACCGAGCTGTTTTCATGCGACACCTATGTATATCTCGGCGCATCGCATCCGCTCGCGAAAAAGAAAAAGATATCCTTCAAGGAACTCGACGATTACCCCTGTCTTTCCTTTGACCAGGGTGAAAAGAATTCCTTCTACTATGCCGAGGAAGTTCTCAGCACATATCCATACAAGAAGATCATCCACGTCAACGACCGTGCTACCGCGCTCAACATGATGACCCTTCTCAATGCATACACTCTGTGCAGCGGTGTCATCTGTAAGAAGCTCAACGGAACGGGATATGCCGCAGTTCCTCTCGACAGTGATGAGAAGATGACGATCGGATATATCAAGAGAAGCGATGCGAAACTCAGTGATATCGCCAAGATCTTCATCAAGGAAATGAAAAAGTACGGAAAGTGATATCCATGGCAGAGGTTATACTGAAAAAAGGCGGAGGCCGTTACTTAAAGAGCGGCGGACTCTGGATATATGATAACGAGATAGAGCGTACTGAAGGCGCGTTCGAGCCGGGTGATATCGTCGATGTCAGGGATTTCGACAGCTTCAGGCTCGGAAAGGGTTACATCAATCCGAAGAGCACGATACGTGTCCGCATGCTCGAAAGGTATCACGATGATGAGATAGACGAAGCTTTCTGGGAAAAGCGTGTAAGGGATGCATGGCAATACCGCAAAAGCATTGTCGATACATCCTGCTGCAGACTGATCTTTTCCGAAGCGGATTACTTCCCGGGACTTGTGGTAGATAAGTTTGACGATGTGCTCGTTGCCGAGTGCGAAACTCTCGGAATGGAAAAACACAAGGAGCTTATCTGCGACATCCTTAAGAAGGTCCTTGCCGAAGACGGCATCAAGGTCAGAGGTATATATGAAAGAAGTGACGCGTCTGTCAGAAAACTCGAAGGCCTCGAAAAGGTAAAGGGATTTATCGGAGAACCTTTCGATACGAACGTAGTCATCTGCGAGAACGGAGTTAAGTACAGGGTCAATATAGAAGAAGGCCAGAAGACGGGATTCTTCCTTGACCAGAAATACAACAGGGCGGCTGCGGCAAAGCTCTGCAAGGGAAAGAAGGTTCTCGACTGCTTTACGCATACGGGTTCATTTGCGCTGAATGCGGGACTTGCGGGTGCGGAGAGCGTTCTCGGAGTCGATGCATCCGAACTTGCCGTGGAGCAGGCAAGGGAAAATGCAAAGCTCAACGGTCTCGAGGACAGGGTGAAGTTTACCTGTGCCGATGTGTTCGACCTGCTTCCCGAGCTTGTAGCAAATGGAGAAAGCTATGATGTCGTGATCCTCGATCCTCCCGCATTTACAAAGTCCAGACAGGCAACGAAGAATGCGGTGAAGGGTTACCGCGAGATCAACATCAAGGGAATGAAGCTGGTACGTCCGGGCGGATTTCTCTGCACATGTTCATGCTCGCATTTCATGACGCCGGAGCTTCTTGAGAAGACGATCATGGAGGCTGCAAAGGGAGCGAGGAGGAGACTGAGGCTGGTCGAATACCGTATCCAGTCACCCGATCACCCTTATCTTATGGGATGTCCCGAGTCACTTTATCTGAAATTTTTTATATACCAAGTTTTCGAAGAATACTGATTTTATCCGCCCGGAAAGCCGGGCGGATTTTTTTCGTTTCCGGAAAACGTTCTCTTTTCGTCCCGCCTGTTTAAATAATGCTTCACTGCCCGCTCAAAGTGGTATAATACGTAGTCGTTTGGAAATTTGACTGTTACAGCCAAAGAGTTTTTGTTTGGTATGTCTTTTAGAAGCCGTACAGTGGGATGTGCGACTTAAGGCATCTAAAGGGAAGTCAGAAATGAGCAAGTCAGAAAATAATAAGAAAAACGAAGGTGGCAATTCAGTTATGCTGAAGATTGCCACCTTTATAGTTGACAGGAGAAACCTGTTCTTTCTGCTGATAGGCATTGCGCTTATCTTCAGTGCCATAGCGTCGAGATGGGTCAGGGTTGAGAACGACCTGGCCGCATATCTTCCTGATTCCGCGGAGACCAGCCGGGGAATAGATCTTATGAACGAACAGTTCATAACATACGGAAGCGCAAGGCTTATGGTGACCAACATCACTTATGATGAAGCCGAGGCGATATGTGACGATATCTCGGCAAGGGATGATGTGACATTTGTTTCATTCGGTGACGATTCCGATCATTACAATGATTTTTCGGCGCTGTATGACATAACATTTGCATATCCCGAAGATGACGAAAGATGTCTTCAGGGTCTTGATGAGATCAAGGCTTCGCTTGACGGCAGGGATATATACGTCAGTACTTCGATGGGGGATCAGGCGGCCGAGACGATCGCCGAGGAGATGAAGGTTGTTTCCGCCCTCGTTGTCGTTGTGGTTCTGTCCGTACTCATCTTTACCTCTTCAACCTATGCCGAGGTCCCGGTACTTCTTCTTACCTTCGGTGCATCCGCGGTTCTTGCGGCCGGAACCAATTTCTTTCTCGGTACGATCTCTTTTGTATCCGATTCCGTTACGATAGTTCTCCAGCTCGCACTGTCGGTCGACTATGCGATCATCTTCTGTAACAGATACAAGGAGGAACATCAGACACTCGGAATACGTGAAGCGGATATAGTCGCTCTTTCGAAGGCGATACCCGAGATCACATCCAGTTCACTCACTACAGTCGGCGGTCTTGTCGCTATGATGTTCATGCAGTACGGCATTGGAAAGGATATGGCCATATGTCTCATTAAGGCGATCTTCTTTTCACTCTTTTCCGTATTCCTTCTCATGCCCGGACTTATCATGGTATTCGGCAAAGCCATGGATAAGACAAAGCACAAGAGTTTTATACCGAAGATCTCGTTCATCGGAAAATTCGATCACCTTACCAGGTTTGTAATTCCTCCTATATTTGTTCTTCTTGTAATAGGAGCATTTTATCTTTCCGGAAACTGTCCTTATGTTTACGGCTATTCGCTTATAGAAACACCGGTCAAGAATGAAGCACAGATTGCCGATGAGATGATCAGAGGTGCTTTCGGAGATTCCAACTTTGTTGCTCTGATGGTTCCGGCCGGAGATTACACGAAGGAAGCGGAATTAATGAGAACCCTTGAAGCAAGGGAAGAGGTTGATCACTGTCAGGGACTTGCAAATACTGAGGCCATGGACGGATACACTCTCACCGATACGCTCAGTGCGAGGGAGTTTTCGGAACTGTTCAATGTCGATTACGAAGTATCTGAGCTTCTGTATATGGCTTATGCGATCAACGATGAGAATTACGCGAAGATCATAAACGGTTTTTCGGGATATGAGGTTCCGCTGATAGACATCGTGATGTTTCTTCATGACGAAGTTGAGGAAGGATATGTCACTCTCGACGCGGATCTGACGGAAACCCTCGATGAAGCAAATGCACAGATGAAGATGGCGAAGGATCAGCTGCAGGGAGAAGATTACAGCAGGATCCTTGTATATCTGAACCTTCCGCAGGAGGGTGATGAGACGTTCGCATTCCTCGATGAGATGCACACGATCGCCGGAAAGTATTATTCCGGTGAGGACAATATTCTTGTAGCCGGAGAATCGACCAGCCAGTACGACCTGAAGAAAACATTCTCGAGAGATAATCTTGTGGTCAGTATCGTATCGATACTGGCGGTCCTTTCGGTTCTTCTTTTTACCTTCCTGTCTGCGGGCATGCCGGTGCTCCTTATACTCGTCATACAGGGAGCGATATGGATCAATTTCTCATTCCCGACACTTCGGAATTCATATCTGTTCTTCATGGGATACCTGATCGTAAGCTCGATCCAGATGGGTGCGAACATCGATTACGCAATCGTCATCTCAGGCAGATATACGGAGCTTCGCAAGATCATGGATAAAAAGCAGGCCTGCATCGAGACTCTCAATTTTGCATTCCCCACGATAATCACTTCGGGTTCGATGATGGTGCTTTCCGGATTTGCAATAGGAAATCTTTCTTCCGATGCGACAATATGCGGCATAGGACAGTGTCTCGGACGAGGCACATTGATCTCCATCGCACTCGTAATGTTCGTTCTGCCCCAGATCCTTATGGTCGGCGAAAAGATAATAGAAAAAACATCATTCGAGGTTTCCGTTCCCATCAAGCTTGACCGCGGTTTCGGAACCGTAAGGGTCGACGGTATGGTAAGGGGTCAGATAAACGGATATGTTGTCGGTGAGATGCATGCACTTGTAAAAGGAGACATTGCGGCCGTAGTTACTATGGGCGGAATGCAGGAGCTTCCGGAAGATGCTCCGGACGGGAAAGAACTTCCCGGGGAGGTGGAAAAATGAAAAAACATCTCTCTTTAAAGATCTTGTCGATAATGGGTGCGGTAATTCTGACGGTCATGTCACCTTTGGAATCACTCCTTTGCACATATACAGGGGAAAGCATATCGGTATGTGCCGCGGGAATTGTTCCCGATTCATATACCGAGATAGATATATGTACCGTCGAAGATCTGATCGAGCTTGGGCGGAACTGCCATGACGAAGCGTGGTCTCGAGATAAGTATGTGGTTCTTAAGAACAATATCTCGCTTGCGGGAAGTGAGTTTACTTCAATACCTATCTTTTCCGGATATTTTAACGGAAACGGTTTTACGATAAGCGGATACACATACGGCGGAACAGGATATGTAAGCGGATTCTTCAGATATGTCGGAAGCACCGCGACGATAGACAGGCTGAATATCTCCGGTGATATTTCGTGCGGAGATGACGGATATGTAAACGGAATGCTCGCCGGGATCAATGACGGAAAAATAAGCGACTGCGGTGTCTCGGGAGTGCTCGAGGGCGATACGGCGACCGGAGGAGTGGCGGGAATAAACGGCAGGGACGGACTGATCACAGGCTGCAGGAACAACGGAGTTATCAGCGGCTTTTATTACACTGGCGGTATCTGCGGAAGAAACTACGGTGTCATAAAGAGATGCGTAAATGCCGGAAACGTAAATGCAACACAGGAATGGGTCTCTCAGAACGATGAAAGACAGGTTGATATCATTTCCGAGATCACGGGCGATGTTTCGCTGATCTCGTACCAGTCCGGTGTTGATACGGGAGGAATATCCGGTTATTCACGCGGAATGATCATAGGCTCGCGGAATGAATCGACCGTCGGTTATGAGCGCGTCGGCTACAATGTGGGCGGTATCTGCGGAAGACAATCCGGCGTAATATATGACTGTTCAAATTACGGAAGAGTATACGGAAAGAAGGATGTCGGCGGGATCACCGGTCAGCAGGAGCCCTATATCGAGACGGACAGGAGCAAGTCTGTATCGGGTGCCATCGCGCAGATAAATGCCCTGGCCCGAAATGCCGCAGATGATGCATACGGAATGACTCCCGATATTCAGGCTGCTGTTTCAAATCTGCAGAGCGTATCGGGCAAAGCCATGGATGATGCGGATGCCATGACCGGAGATTATTCAAGGTACAGGCTTGAGGAAAAAGACTGGGCCGGAATGATAGAGCGTGAGGCGGAAAATGCCGGACGTGCGGCTGCAGAATCAGTCAGGAAGGATTATGAGGAATACCTCGGAGATCTTGACGGTTATACGGAAGACGAGATCAGGGATCTGATCGGAGGTCTTGAAGGAGGTCTGCCTGATGATGCCAAAGAAGAAGCGGACGAGGCCGCAGAAAAGGCGGAAGACAGGCTGAATGAGGAAAAGAATGAAGCCGCCGCACAGCTCAACGGTAATGTCAACGGCGTGATTTCAACATGGAATTCCGGTATCGATACATTAAGTTCAAATACGGAGCTTCTCACAAACGACCTGAATGCGGTGAGAAAAGCTGCGGACGAACTTATAGCATTGTCAAATGCGTATTCGACTCTTCTTTCAAACGACCTGATGGCCGTAAATGACCAGATAAACGCAACCTATGACCTGATAGACGATCTCATAACCGGAGTTGAGGACGAGGGTGCGGATTACCTGTTCTCGGACGTATCAGAGATGGATCTTCCGGATGACTTATACGGAAGAACGATCTCCTGCAGGAATTTCGGAACGGTCAGCGGAGACCTGAATACCGGCGGAGTTGCGGGATGTCTTTCGATCGATACCGAAAATATCGAAAGCAATGTTCTCAGAAAGTTTGATCTTAAGACCGGAGAGGGATATGCGATCTCCAGTGTCATATACGATTGTGAAAATTCCGGTATAGTTATCGCCCGTACCGACTGCGGCGGAGGAATAACCGGTCAGGCCGAGCACGGATGCGTTAGGAACTGCAGAGGCTACGGAGCGGTAACATCAGAAGCGGGTGACCATATCGGAGGCATCGCCGGTTCGTCCGAAGGCAGCATTGTTTCGTCGTACGTTCTCTGCACTCTTTCCGGAAGACAGTATGTGGGAGGAGTTGCAGGCTACGCCACCGGAATAAAGAACTGTGTCTCAATGCCGGTCTTCGGAAATGTCAGCGGGGTATGCGGCGGAGTTGCCGGACAGATACTTAGGGATGCGGATACAGAGAGCATAGACAGATCAGACTATACATCAAATTATTATGTTGCCGATGATTTCTACGGCATCGATGATATAAGCTACAGCGGGATCGCACAGGAGATAGGCTATGAGGATGTCCTGAAGCTGGAGGGTATTCCTTCCGAATTTTCGGACCTGAAGGTTACATTTGTATCCAACGGAGCTATTCTCAAGGTCTGCCATATGAATTACGGCGATCCGCTTGACGGCATTTCTCTTCCCGCTGTACGTGACCGTGACGGAAGCTACGGTGTCTGGCCCGATCTTACCGGAATGGCTGTCAAAGGAAATCTTGTGATAGAAGCCGGGTATGTATCCCATATTGAGGTCATAAGGTCAGCTGAGGAAACGGAAGAAGGAGAAAAGCCACTGGCTCTTATCCAGGGAGAGTTCAGATCATCGGATTCGCTTTCGGTCAGAACTCCGGAAATGTCATTCGAAGCTCCCGACAACAGCGCATATACAGATCTTAAGATCTATGAGGTCGTATTTTCCGGAAACGATTCGGGCGTTTCTTCCGGAACCGGTTATGACTTAAGACTCTATGCTCCTTTCAAGGAATGCAGGGTATGGAAAAGAGTAAATGATACATGGCTTGAGATTCCCTGCAGCATGGAGGGAAGCTATGTCCAGATCCGGACCGACAGCGCTTCCGCAATATATGCGGTCACCGAGACTCCGGATGAAAAGATGAAGTCAGTCCTTTACGTGCTCCTGGGAGTATCGGTTCTGGTCTTCCTGATCATCTTTATCAGGCAGATCCGGAAGGTGTGGAGAAAACAGCCACGAAAGGCTTAAAATACGGATAAAAGGTTGCGATTACCTAACGATTGTTATAAAATATGGGGTAAGCCTTCTTTTGAGGCTTGCCCTATTGTTTTAAGCGAATTCCTGCCGGTAGCAGGACGCATGAAAGGAGAAAAAGTATTATGGATCAGGAATTGTTTTTAAGTCTCTATCGTCATTCTATTGCCCACGTTCTGGCAAAAGCAGTCATCGAAATCTACGGAAAAGAAAACGTACAGTACGCCATCGGACCTCAGATATCCGACGGATGTTACTATGATTTCGTTCTTCCCCGTGCGGTCACGGAAGAGGATTATCAGGTCATCGAAAACAAGATGAACGAGATAATCAAGAGAAAAGAGGACTGGAGAAGAGAAGAGATCTCAAAGGCGGATGCCCTTGAGATGTTCAAGGATCAGAAGTTCAAGACCGAGATCATCACCGACCTTCCCGAGGATGAGAAGCTTACGATCTACTACACCGGGGATGATTACGTCGATCTGTGCAGGGGACCTCATGTAGAGAATTCAAGAGATCTTATGGGTGTCGCTTTCAAGGTAAGAAGCGCATCCGCGGCATATTGGAGAGGCGACCAGAAGAGAGATGTAATGCAGAGGATCTATGTCTATGCATTCCCAGGCAAGGATGAACTCAAGGCTCACCTCAATATGATCAGGGAAGCTATGGAAAGAGACCATAAGAAGCTCGGACCCAAGCTCGATCTGTTCATGTTCAGCGAATCCGCTCCCGGAATGCCTTACTGGCTTCCCAGAGGATGGAGACTCTACAGAACCCTTATGGAATTCTGGAGAGACATCCACGACAGACACGGATACCAGGAGATCAAGACTCCCATCATCAACAACAAGAAGCTCTGGCTCATCAGCGGCCACTGGGCTCACTATGTAAATAATATGTTCATCGTTCCCGGTGTCCTGGGAAATGTTGCGGCAACCGCGAAGATCCCCCAGGAAGACGGATCGGTTTCCGAGGTCACACTCGATCCCGTATACGATCAGACGGATGACGACACCATGGCTGCAAAGCCCATGAGCTGTCCCAATGCGATGAACGCATATAAGAGAACAATCCACTCCTACAAGGAGCTTCCCATCCGTTACAACGAGGTAGGTCTTGTACACCGTAAGGAGAAGTCCGGACAGATGAACGGTCTTTTCCGTGTACAGGAATTCCGTCAGGATGACGACCATACATTTGTAATGGAGTCACAGATCGAGGATGAGATCGCCGACATCATGGAGATCGCAGACCAGATCTATTCAACCTTCGGAGTAACTTACAGGGCAGAGCTCTCCACCAGACCCGAGGACTTCATGGGAGACATCGAGACCTGGGACAGAGCAGAGGCAGCACTCAAGAAGATCCTCGACAAGAAGTACGGCGAAGGCGGATATGAGATCAACGAAGGCGACGGCGCGTTCTACGGACCCAAGATCGACCTTCAGATGAAGGATGCACTTGGAAGAGAGTGGCAGTGCGGAACCATCCAGCTCGACTTCCAGCTTCCCCACAACTTCGGACTTACCTATCAGGATGCGGACGGCGCAATGAGCCAGCCCATTGTTATCCACAGAGCGATCTTCGGTTCGTTCGAAAGATTCATAGGTATCATCATCGAAAACTTCA
>JAEEGL016541454.1_pt1 | contig 12619 bp, 9 predicted proteins | sample 9134231 | NCBI WGS metagenome assembly JAEEGL01 (sample SAMN16246548, study PRJNA631951) | gut metagenome | biome: gut microbiome; feature: rumen; material: fiber-attached | host: Bos | place: Iran: Karaj | collected 2018-10
CAGAGTGTAATCGGTATCTACATACTTAAGTGCGTAGTCAGCCTCAACCAGGAACAGGTCGATCTTGTCATCAGCTGCTGCGCTGTCCTGCTTAAGCAGGGTCTCGTCCAGATTGTTCTGATAAGCGTTGTCATCTGAAGGAGTGATGTTCCAAACAACATCGATATCACCGATCTTACCGTGGGTAGCGTCTACCTCGGTGTATCCGGGATAATGAGCGGTCAGACGGCTCTTGAACTCCTCATTCCAGCAGTAGATATTAAGAACTTTGCCTTCTTCTTCAGCGCTTACATCAACAACTTCTACGTTCTCATCCAGAACGGGCTTCTCGGTAGGAGTAGCCTCGGTAGTAGTGCTGCCGCCTTCATCAGGAGTGGTGGTGGTTGAAGCGCCTGTGTCGCCGGTGCAGCCAGCCAGAGTGCCTGCTGCCATGATCATTGCCATGCTTAATGCCAATAATCTCTTTTTCATCTTGAAATTACCTCCCATAAAATTGTTTTTTAACGGCCCTTTGCCGTTTGCATTTTGAAGTTTAGCACAGCAAAAAATGTTATGCAAGATATTTTATTATTCATGACATATTTTTGTTAATTTCTGCCAGTCTGAAAGCGCTTTCATTATTCTTTTTCACAATTAGTTCATAGTCTGTTCATACTTTTCTATGATTTTTCGGGGGGATTTATGAATTTAGTCGGGAGAAATGACCCGATGCATATTATATCACCAGGGTGCCGATAAGACACGCCAGCAGCAGGGTTATGGCAGGCACAATATACTTTCTGGGGTTATGCATAAGGTCGCTCTCCGTCTTCCAGTTAAGGATAGGGAAGAAATACTCCATCGCTGCCGACATTACTGCACTCAGGAAAGCCAGGCATACAGCCATGATGATATGTACGATCCCTATACCTCCTATCAGAAAGTGCCAGCTCGTAAGGAGACATGCATAGGCGGGGCAAAGACTCATAAACAGAAAACCTGCATAAGGTACAAAGAACTTAAGTCCGCAGCCCGGCATGCTGTGCAGACTCCTGTCCAGATCATGATCGCAGGAGATCAGTACACAGAGAGGCGTGTTTACACAGGCAATACCAAATCCCATATAAAGAAACATGTTCTTATCCGGCAGCTCTTCTCCCATGGTTGAAGCCATATAAGGGAATAAAATGGCTATTCCGCATAAAAACAGTGAATTCACCAGATAATTCTTATGGGTCATAAGATACCTGAAAAGGTAGGTCCAAACCAGGCCATGGCGGCGGCTCTTTACAACACCGCTGCTCTTTCCCGCCAAAACTGCCAGATCGTAAAATACGTATCCTGCAGGTTTTGAAGCATGCCCTTTGATCAGGTATATTGCAGCACTCAATACCACGCCGCCCACGGCTGCCGCTGCAGCTGTCACTATCTCCGTCACTTCAAACTTACCAAGTGCGATAAGAAGTGCCATAAGGGGAAGGGTCTTTGTGCAGATGGTATGTACGCCAAGGCTCCCCACATAGGAAGCGATCAGAGCTGAACTCTCAAAAGGCATCATCACGATATTCTTAAAGCGTTCTTCTGCATCCTTTGAATTAAGAGACTGCCACATAACCGAAGCGGTAAAGACAACTCCGAAAAGATAAAGGATAAAAGGAGCTATATCCAGCTTATATCCGCATCCGGAAACACCAAAGAATATGACTGCGCTTATCATGATGCTCTTAAGCGCTCTCTCATATCTGACTCCCAGAAACTCTTTTGCAAATGAACTAGTTAACATCTTCATAACGAAGTGCCTCCCTTATAGCCTCAGCCTTTATCTCTTCACCTTCAAATTTCTTTGATATAACGCCGTTTTCCAGTACCACTACCCTGTCCGATGTAAGGGTTATGCTCTCCAGTATATGTGAGGAAAAAAGCACTGTACCGTATTTCTTGTATCCTGCGATGCAGCTGTATAAAAATTCCGTACTCTCAAAATCCAGACCGTTTACCGGCTCATCCAGGATCAGCAGCTCAGGCCTCAGTGCAAATCCCGTTATCAGAAAAGCTTTCTTTCTGTTTCCGGTGGACAGATCCTTAAGCAGCGTGTTTTCAAATTCCTTAAAATGAAATCCCTCTATCAGCTCTTCCACGCCTTCGGCTTTCTTTTTATAAGCGCCGCATACGTAGGTCAGGTATTCGCGGAAGGTAAAGTATTTAAAGGAATCATCCTCCGCAAAGACTGCGTACCTGCTGTTCTTAAAGGCATTATCGCGGAACTTAAGATCGCTGCCCCGGAAGGATTTTTCACTCACCTCATATCCCCTGATCAGACCGGTAAGCACTTTTATGAAGGTGGTCTTTCCTGCTCCGTTTAAACCTATCAGGCCCACTACTTCGTTTTCGTTAAGCTCCAGATCAAAACCTTTAAGGATCTTTTTATCCGCATTGTACCATGCACTTAAACCTTTTATCTCAAGCAGTTTCATTTATTCTCAGCTCCCTTATTCTTCTTCCACATCGTATATGCCGAATAGCCGAATACGGCACCCATCAGTATTGAAAATGCTCCTTCGCTCTTTCCTGTAGCCAGCATGAACACTCCCACTGCTGCCCAGATAAGTCCCATAATGCCTCTTATTATCATATGTCTCATAGTATTACTCCTCCTTTTGTTTCAAGATTCTTCGCTTCGCTCAGAATGACATGAATATTTTTTTCCGGTGGACTTTATGTCCTCCCTGTGATGCCATAATACTATAAGATATATCTTTCTGCGTGTTTGTCCGCGAATGGACGTTTTTTGTCCGCGAATAAGAAAAAAGAATGTTTTAAGATACTTTTACCCCGTCAAAAGAAAGGGTAACGACCGTAGTGAACAGCTTATCATCGCAGCTGCTGTTGATCGTTCCGTCATATTTCTCCGCTGCTGTCCCTGCACTTTTGATCCCCCAGCCGTGCAGGCCGCCGTCGGTTTTGCTTGTCTTTATCTCCCCGTCTTTAACAATAGGCGCCCGGGCATAAGTATTCTCAAGCTTTATCACCATCATTTGGCGTATCCTTCTTATCACCAGTCTTATCTTCCTGTCCGAGGGCTCTTTAACTTTAACACACGCCTCTATGGCGTTATCCAGAAGATTCCCCAGGATCGCGCAAAGGTCACTGCTTTTGATATTCGTATTGCGCGGGAACTCCACCTCCGCTTCAAAAGCTATGCCCTTTTCCTCTGCCAGAGCCTTTTTAATGCTTATCAGATAATCAACTGTCTCATCCCCGGTCCATACGCAGGCCTTAAATGTGCTGCTCTCTCCCACCAGTTCATCCAGATAGGCTATGGCTTCATCCGTCTTTCCTTTGGTGAGAAAATTCTTAAGCATACCGCAGTGATTCCTGAAATCATGGAAAAGCTTTGCATTGCTTTCATACGACCTGCTCAGGGAAGCATACTCACGTTCAAGCATCATGGCCTCATCAGACTTAAGCTCAGCCAGTTCTTTTTCCGTGTTGTAATGCTTATTCATCTGCACAACAAAGATCAAAACCAGCAATGCTATCGCATAGTACAGCCAGCTGCTCGCTTCTTCCCTGTCGATCAAAGGATTCTCTATGGAGGTAAGATAATTGATAAATAAAACCGACAGCATGGCTGCTGCCAGTCCCAGCCTGAACCACACGCGCTCCGAGACATTATTAAGGCTGTGAATCGCCAGGGATACCAGAAATACCGGGACAGTGGAAATAAGGCAGACTACACTCCCCTTAAGCGACAGCATATCCATATATGTCCCGTCTGCCATCAGTACCGTAAACAGAGCCCGCAAAAGGGTAGCCGCGAGAAATGAAGCCATCTCAAAAAATATGGCAAAAAACAGCGTTTTACGCTTTTCGCCTTTCCATAGATACATCCCGCAAAACCATAAACATAAAAGCTCTGCGGCAGGTATTATATAATGCTTGATCTGCGTAGTTCCCACAAAGTATTCGGCAGCGGCCGCTCCTGCAGCCACCACTAACGCGATCAGTATTTCCCTTATCCCCGGCCTGCCTTTGGTAACGGCTTTTTCGATCACCAGGAATCCGCCGCAGATCCTTATAAAGACTGTCAGGGCAATAATGAACATGATAACGCTCATCCTATGTGTGCCCCCCAGTACTCATTTATCTTAAGTTTCACATCCTGAAGATGGGACCGGCTGACAGGAATGCGCTCATCATTATCCATCACCGCTTCACCATCCTTAACCTGCATCACATGGATAAGATTGACTATGCATCCCCTGTCGGTATAGATAAACTCTTCACTTCCCAGCTCATCGTATACCTGTGCCAGGCTCTTTCTGACCTTTGTACTTTCTTTCCCGTAAAAGATCTCCGCATTTTTCCCGTCACGCTGTATATAAAGTATCTCCTTGTACGGTATCTTCTCAAGCCTGCTGTTTGTCTGTATCGTATAGCTTTTACCGCCCTCAAGGGTAAGCAGCTTTATGGCGTCTGTTACCGCAGAAGGCAGCTTCACATCGCGCTTATCCTTGGGAACATAACGGAATATGGAAAGCTCAAAGGCATCTATTGCATATTCTATATGGGAAGTGATAAAGATGATCTTTACATCCGGAAGGTAAGGCTTTAACTTACCCGCCAGTTCCATGCCCGTGCAGCCGGGCATCTCTATATCCAGAAGGATCAGATCAAAATAAAATCCGTCATCGGTAACGTCACTTAACAGATTATCGGAAACCGTATATGTCACTATATCGCCGGTTTCTCCGCAGGCTCTTAAGCAATCCTCTACAACCTTCTTATGCGAAGTCACCATATTTTCTTCATCATCGCAGACAGCTATACGCAGCATTTATTTATACACTTCTGTGTCTTCTGTGCCGCATCTTGTAGTTATACATCTTTTCATCGGCATCACTCAGGGCCAGATCCAGATTTATGTTTTTGTAATCCGGGAATACCAGACAGCCTATACTTGCGGACAGATTATAGGGCTTATTCATAGCCTCCGACTTCTTTGCCACGGCTTCGGCAAACTCGGAAGCCCTCAAAGCTTCGTCCTCTTTTTTGTAATCACCTATACCTATCAGGAAGAACTCATCACCGCCGCTTCTTACACTCATCTCATTGGGGCGGGTAAGTGAAGTTAATACCTGGCACAAACCCTTGATACCTTCATCACCCTCGCCATGCCCAAAGGTATCATTGATATATTTGAGTCCGTCCATATCAAGTACGCTCACAAAAAGGGCGTCGCCTTCTTTGGCGGTTGAAAGCATCTCCTTGTATCTTTCGTACATGCCCCTGCGGTTTAAGGCGCCGGTAAGCTGGTCGCGGATCGAAAGGGTCCTGAGCCTTTCTTCCGAACGTATCAGCTGCAGGGCGTTATTGATATAGCGCAGCCAGTTGCGGTAAACGATATTTATAGCCGGCCTGGTGGAATGGGATCTCTGCAGTACTGCATATCCAAGCAGTACGCCGTTAAAATGCACCGGTGAAAAATAGAAAACAGATGCCTTGTCACGTTTCTTGTAAAGGATAGGATGCATCAGAGACGTTTCGAAGGCTACGGACTTATCTTCTCCATAGAATTCTTCCTCACCCACACAGGATGCAGCCACGAAAGTACGTACTTTTTCGGGATATCCTTCATAAACTTCATCTGCCATATTCAGCCAGTTTTCCTTCAGACAGAGATAGAAGTTCTGATACGGCCGCAGCAGACCGGTATAGGAAGATATGAACTTAAAACATTCCGCTGCGGAGCCGGAGGCTGTAAAGTCCTCCTGGGCATAGCTCTCCATCAATGCGCCTATATTGACATGATCGATGACATCCTCATCGGCATGATTGTAAGAGCTGATATAAAGCGAATCCCTGAACAGCCTCATGGCATAGGCGGGATCTGTTTCACAGCCGCAGCTTCCGCCGGGATGGAACTGTCTGGAACTATCCTTTACCATGGGCAGTATCTCTGCGCCGGGTTCCATAATGCTCCTTAAGTAATCCACGGCTTCCAGACCTATGGTATCTTCACCCGTATCATAAGAACTGATGGTGATCGGATTGATCGCTCCCTCATCCGAAGCATCAATGCTGACAACCGCTATATCCTCGGGAACGCGTATGCTGCTCTTCTGCAGACGGTCCACCAGACCGATGGCCATGCAGTCGCTTGCGCAGATCACGGCATCAGGCTGTTCTATCTCACCGTTCATGATCTTTCTGGCCAGCGTATCACCGCCAAAGTACCAGAAGTCGCCGTAATGGATATGTTCCGGCAGCACGCTCAAACCGTGTTTTTCTATTTCATCAAGGAAGATCTTAAGACGGTCAACGGCAACCTCATTATCTGCCGGCCCCGTCAGGATACATATCTTTTTTCTGCCATGCTTTTCGATAACATGACGGCACATCTCCCTTAATACGTCTTCATTGTCTTTTTTGATCAGCTTCATGCCCTTAAGGGACATTTCCAGCGAACATTTGGGCAGATCGGGATAAGCCTGAAGACGTTCTTCAAGTCTTTTAAGGGATGTATCACCCTTATCGCCGGTCATGGAACCATGATCGATGATCACTCCGTCGAATTTATCCAGATTAGCCAGTTCATAGATATTGGATTCGCCCCTCATATAATCTCTGTGTGGGAAAGAAAGGTGGGTACTCGACGCAAATACGCAGATATCATAATCATACGCCTCGCAGCGTGATAATATACCATCCAGTATCCTGCGGACATGGACCATCTCGGGAAAAGCAGCAAAAAGTGCTATTCTTTTTCGATCGCTCACGAGGTCTCCTTTCTATAATTTAAGGATCTTTAAAACTGACGAAGTATATTTTATCAAAAAAACCCGCTTTTTTCAATTAAATACGGTAATTTATTTGGCTGCCGCCTGTTACTGATCCTGTCCGAACAGCGGTACCGTTATCCGGCCAAGGCCATTGTCCCGGATCCCGCCGTATACCGCATTCACCAGGCTTCGCGAAAGCTGGCTGCTCCCGGCATTGATGCGCTGCAGTGCCAGCAGTATGCCCAGCTTATTTTCCGTATCTATCAGATAATAAGGTCCGGTCCAGCCGTCCCAGCCAAATGCTCCCGGAGGCGCAAAGCATCCGGCTTCATTGCGGTCTTCCAGGCATCGGACCAGATTTCCGTATCCGTAGCCCCGCAGCGAATCCCAGTTTGCATATACACGCTGTTGCTTTGTAAGTCCGTTGCTGCGCATAAAATCCGTGATATGTCTGCCTGCGATACCGGCCCTTCCCGTAGAAAGCTCCCCTGCCAGTTTGGCCATATCCTCTGCCGTTGAGAAAAGTCCCGCGCCGCCGGACTGGAAAGCCGGCTTCTCCTCAAAATCATATATACATAAATTCACCCAGTCGATACTCTTGGGATCCTCTCCTGCATTTTCATACAACACAGCCAGCCTGTCTCTTTTAGCGGCAGGAACATAAAAGTCCGTATCCACCATCCCCAGGGGCTCTGTAATTTCCTTTTTTATAAATTCAGCCAGTTCCATACCGGACGCTTTTTCTATAACTGCTCCCAGCACATCCGCAGAAGATCCGTACATCCATTCATCACCGGGTGCAAACATAAGAGGACACTTGCCCGCCTCTCTTGCAAATTCCTCCGTGGTCATGCACTTCCCATCGCGTATGCTCTGATCCAGCCTTCCCCACAGATCGTTTGTTGCTTCTATGCCCTCATGCTTATCCCCGGGATACGCCAGACCCGAAGTCATATTAAGCAGATCCCTTACAGTAACCTGCCTGCAGCCTACTTTCTTCCAGTTCCTTATAATATAAGGATTCTCATATTCCGGAAAGAACCTGGACACATCCCAGAAGGTATCCAGCCTCCCCCTGCTTATAAGTATCGCCGCCGCCAGTGAAGTAAACACTTTCGTGCAGGAATATATCCGCAATATTGTGTCATTCTTAAACGGGATCTTATTCTTTACATCCGCATATCCGGCACTCTGCTCCAGCACCTTATATCCGTCCCTGTACAATATGAAAGTCCCGCCGTTCTCTTCACCGTTGGCAACGGCCCGCTCCATGATATCCTTTACATTATCTTCAAGAGTGTACATATCCGTCTCCTTTCTTACTTCCTTAACACATATCAACATACTATCACAAAGATGCTCCGCCGGTAAACCCTGTTGTTTTTCGCAGGGCGCTCCGCCGGCAAACCACTGTTGTATATGCGCAGGGCAGTACAGGCAGAGACATCGGATGCCTTTGGAGTGAGGCCGCTGTTTTGTGGCCGGGTTATGTACCATAGGGATGGACCGCCATGGATGGCGGGACAAGGGAGACCGTGGAAATGGATTTCCACTGTCGACCGGTCCCGGAATACTTTGAAATGTATATCCCGGGCACATAAAACAGCGAGCCAAACGGAACAGGCATCCGTGTCCTGCCTGTGGCCGGCTGCGCATACAACACTGTATACCCCCGGCGGAGCGTCCCTGTGTGCAAAAAAACAGAGCAGAGAAATATCTCCGCCCTGTCTTTGACTTATATCTGTCGTTTACCGCCGTCTGTGGATGAAAGGAGCGATCGCTCTTTAGTGATAGTCCGGCGGTTTGAGTAAATTTTACTTGTTAGCGTTTTTCTTGGCTGCAAGTATATCGAATACTACTGCGCCAAGGAGCACGATACCTTTTACTATCTTCTGCCAGTCGGCGTCAACGCTCATCAGCTGCATACCCAGGTTGATGACGCCTATCAGCGTAGCACCGATCACCATTCCGAATACTGAACCGGAGCCGCCGTATGCGGATACACCACCTACAACGCAGGCTGCGATGGCGTCCATTTCGTAGTTCGTTCCCGCCTGAGCGTTTGCTGCCTGGAAACGGGCGATAACTATATAGGAAGTGATGACTGTCAGGACTGCCATATTGAGGTAAGCGAAGAACATGATCTTCTTTGTATCTACACCGGAAAGTCTGGTGGCTTCTTTGTTACCGCCTATGGTGTAGAAGTATCTGCCCAATGTGGTCTTTGAAGTGATAAAACTGTATATAAGAACTATTGCTACAACCCATACAAGTACTGTGGGGATACCGCCTGCCATTGCCAGCTTATATGCAAAGAGCATGATCACAGCAACAGACAGTACCGATTTAATGATCACGGATATCATTGAATCCGCTTCGTAACCCTTCTTTACCCTGTTTGCCCTGTTAAGGAAATTAACAGCTACAACTATTATCGATGCAACCACGCCAACCGCCATACATACGATGTTCAGCTGGTTGATCTTTGTTTCAAAGATCTTACCGGAGAACAGCGACAGGAAGGTCTGGGGGAAAGGAGCGATACTACCCGTCTTACTGTTAGCGGAAAGCAGTGCTGTTCCCAATCCGCGGAATGCCAGATAACCTGCCAGTGTTGCGATCCAGGGGGGAATGTTTACATATGCTACCAGAAAACCAAGGAGACAGCCGTAAGCCACACCTATCAGCAGCATTATAAAGATCGATGTTCCGGCAGGTAATTCCTTGACAACCATCAGGATACCACCGATAGCTCCCATGAGGCAGACGAAAGATCCGCAGGAGAGATCGATATTACCACCGGTCAGCATACACATCAGCATACCTGTCGCCAGTATAAATACGTAAGCGTTCTGAGTGATAAGGGCGTTGAAGTTCAGAGGTGAGAACATCATGCCTTTAGTCATCACTACGAAAAAGATATATACCAGGACAAGGATTATAAGCATTGCATACTTTTTTAATATTTCCAAAAATTTAGCCATGACTCTCTCTCCTTACTTTTTCTTCTTATTTGACAGCACATCGAATATGATAGCAACCAGCACAACTATACCTTTTACAACCTTCTGATAGTTTGCTGAAATACCCATGATACTCATGCCCTGGTTGATAACGCCCATCAGGACCGCACCTATGATCACACCGAAGATACCGCCTTCACCGCCGTATGCGGAAGCACCGCCGATGAAGCAGGCTGCGATGGCATCCATTTCGTAACCCTGTCCGAAAGTAGGCTGCGCACCTGATGCTCTTGCTATGGTAAGTATACCGCCAAGTCCTGCCATCAGACCCATGTTGATATATGCGAAGAAGAATACCTTGCGTGAATCTATACCGGAAAGTCTGGTTGCTTTTTCGTTACCGCCTACTGCATAAAGGTAACGGCCTATTGTTGTCTTGGAAGTGATGTATCCGTATGCAAGCAGTACGACCGCGATCCAGATCAGACCTGCAGGGATACCTTTGTATTTAGCCAGCTTGTAGAAGATCCAGAGAACGGAAGCGCCTACAGCAACCAGCTTGATGATATCCTGATAAAGAGGGGCTATATCAAAACCCTTTGCCTTTGCATCCAGTCTGTTCTTTATTACAAATAATGCGAACAGTGCAACTACGATGATACCGGCCAGCATACAGGTAATGTTCAGATCAACGCCTTCCATCTTAAGGAAATCCGGAATGTAGCAGTCTGCACCGCCACCGAAAACATTAAGGAAGGTTGTGTTATCTATACCTATGGTAAGACCCTGCATTACCACGTTTGCCAGACCGCGGAAGGCATACATGCCTGCCAGTGTTGCAATGAACGGAGGTACCTTAACATATGCTATCCAGAAGCCCTGCCATGCACCTACCAGAAGTCCGCCTATCAGCATTATCGCTACGGCTATCCACACATTGATATGCTTGTCCATGACAACCGCGCCGATACCGCCGACGAAACATACCACAGAACCTACAGCCAGATCGATGTTACCTCCGGTCAGTATGCAGAGCAGCATACCTGCTGCCAGTACGAAAACGTATGCATTCTGGGAGATAAGGTTATTAATGTTCTGCGGAAGAAGTATCTTTCCCGAAGTCGTCACATAGAAGAAAATGACAACTGCTATGAGGGCAAAGACCATAGTATATTTTTTTAATATATCCTGAATTTTTAAACTCATACTTATTCGCCCCTCCCTGACTGCAAGATGCAGGCCATGATATTCTCCTGCGTAGCATCTTCTGCTTTCATCTCACCGACAAACTTACCTTCGTTCATTATATAGATACGGTCGCTCATACCTATAACCTCGGGAAGCTCGGAAGATATCATAACCACCGATTTTCCGGATTTTACCAGATCGTTGATGATACAGTAGATCTCGTACTTTGCACCTACGTCGATACCTCTGGTAGGCTCGTCTAAGATCAGTATATCGGGGTCAGTGAACATCCATTTTGCAAGCAGGACTTTCTGCTGGTTACCACCGGAAAGATTGCCGACATTCTGTTCAACCGAAGGAGTCTTTGTTTTTAACTTATCTTTATATTCAACTGCCACCTGATATTCCTTATCAACATCGATGACGCCGTTTTTGCTGACTCCCGCCATATTTGCCAGTGAAGTATTGACACGGATGGGATTTGAAAGAACAAGTCCGTTTCCTTTTCTGTCCTCAGTCACATAAGCCAGATGCGCATTGATGGCTTCCCTGGGATTCTTTAATGTAACTTCTTCACCCTTGATCTTAAGGGTACCTGTGATATCCGCACCGTAGGAACGTCCGAAGATACTCATTGCCAGCTCTGTTCTGCCGGCACCCATCAGTCCGTAGATACCTACCACTTCACCTTCTCTGACGTTCATGTTTACATTATCCACAACCTTGCGTTCCGCATAGAGGGGATGATATACGGTCCAGTTATCAACTTCCATATTTATATCGCCGATCTCAACACCGCTTCTCTTGGGGAAACGGTCTGTGATCTCACGTCCTACCATTCCTCTGATGATGCGGTCTTCGCTGATCGCAATCGAATGACAGTCCAGAGTCTCCACAGTAGAACCGTCGCGGACAACTGTGATCTTATCGGCAACATATACGACCTCATTAAGCTTATGCGTAATGATGATCATGGTCATTCCCTGTTTTTTGAATTCCAGCATCAGATCCAGCAGAGCCCTTGAATCTGTTTCGTTCAGTGAAGACGTGGGCTCATCAAGAATAAGCAGTTTCGCATTTTTTGCCAGTGCCTTTGCTATCTCAACAAGCTGCTGTTTACCTGTTCCTATATCCTTGATCAGCACACGTGAGGATTCCGAAAGTCCTACCATCTTAAGGTATTTATCCGCCTCACTGTATGTTTCATTCCAGTTGATCGCGCTCTTCTTTCCCCTCTCATTGCCAAGAAACATATTCTCGCCTATCGACATCTGGGGTACCAGAGCTAATTCCTGATGTATGATGACGATCCCTTTTTTCTCGGAATCGGTTATCTTCTGAAACTGGCATATCTCACCGTTATAAATTATATCTCCCTCATAACTTCCGTAGGGATATATACCGCTAAGCACGTTCATCAATGTAGACTTACCGGCCCCGTTCTCACCAACCAGTGCATGTATCTCACCTTCTTCAACCTGAAGGTTTACATTATCCAGCGCCTTAACCCCGGGGAAGGTCTTGGTAATATTTTTCATTTCGAGTAATATCCTGCCCAAAAATATCCCTCCTATCTTACCCGGATCAAATGCTCCGGGCTGTCCAAAAACTGTTCTCCCTCGATATAAGCAGGCGGGTTTTGCCCCGCCTGCCATATAAGTACTGCTTAACTTTTTCTTACTGTAACTGATCTGCGGTATAGTATCC
>JAEEGL016954027.1_pt1 | contig 12619 bp, 4 predicted proteins | sample 9134231 | NCBI WGS metagenome assembly JAEEGL01 (sample SAMN16246548, study PRJNA631951) | gut metagenome | biome: gut microbiome; feature: rumen; material: fiber-attached | host: Bos | place: Iran: Karaj | collected 2018-10
ACTTCAAATTTAAATGATACTTATAATTATATGAATGCTTTATTAGATGATCCAAAAGGAAAAACATTCAGTAAGTTATTATCAAAAAGAATAGAAAAAATTTATGGAAAAGATGAAATAAAAGAGATAATTGAATATAAAATTAATAAAATGATATATTCAAAAATAGAAAAATTTAAAAATCAAATATTATATTTAATACCTAAGCATTTTTTAGATAAATTATCTTTACAAATTTCTTCAGATGAAATGAATAAAAAATTAAATAAAGATAGAATTTATGCTTTAATAAAACATAATTTTACAGATGGATTTAGAGCTAATTTAACATCATATTTAAAAGATAAATTAAATATAGAAAATATAAAAAATGAATATTTAAAAAACATAAAAAATGATTTGTCTGAATTAGAAAATATATTAAATAAATATAACATAGATATTGGAAAAAGAGTTTCTTCAGTTTCTCAAGCTTGTACAGAAGCAACAATGAATTCTATTATTTTAGCTTTTGAGAATTGGAGTGAGAATATTAATTATGAAAGATTGTATTCATTGAATGTAAATGAAAATAAAACATTTTTAATGAGTGAATTTTTGAAAAACTCAAGTGAGGAAATAAAAAATATTAGTGATAATTTTGAAAAAGAAAAGGAAAGACAAAATAAAAATCTTGAAGATGTAATAAATAAATATGAAACAAAAGATTTAGTTTCAGAATTAATAATAAAAATTAAAAATTCAGGAGTTAGCACAAATTTAATAAATATAAAAGAAATTATTAATGAGATAATGAATAACCAAACTTCTATTTTTGATTATAATATAAAATCTATTAAAAATAAATTAAAAAATAAGTTTTCAAATAAAATAATAGAAGGATTTAAAGAAGTAAAAAAAACAAGAAATTTAGAAGAAAATGAATTTAAATATAATTCTGTGCCAATAGAGTATCATCTTAACATAACTGAGCAAGTATATAATAAAATTAAAAATAATATTCTTAAAAATGGAAATTTGTTAAGAATACCAAATACAATACAAGAATTTATAAATCAAGTTAAAAATAAAGCAGAGAATTTGACTCATTATTTTTTGCTTTATGAAAAATTAATTTCAGATTATATTGATCCAAGTAAAATTACATATGCAATCAGAACTCAAGCTCAAAAACTTAAAATTTTTTTAATTAAATATTTAATCGAAGAAAATAAAGTTATGAATGAAGCTATTGAATCAATTAATTATAAAATAAAATATAATTGGAATGAAATAAGGAAAATTTTAGATAAATCTATTCCTAGAATATTAAATGAAACTTTTGATGATTTATTTAAAAATTTAACCAAATATGAATATAATAAAACTAGTATAATAGATTTAAAGGAGAATAATATTAATTCTCTAACAGTTAATCAATATAATAATAAAGGTGAACTTTTAATTTCAATATATTATAATATAGATTATTTAAATGTAAGTTATGGGTTTCAACTGAAGTGAATGATAAGTATAATTTTACTGTTATACATTATGCAAATATAAGTGTTTATGTTATCTATGAATATATATTTGAAAATGGAGAACATAAAGAAAAAAAAGTATATTTTTGTTATCAAGGAGTTTTAGCAAATACAACTTATATATTATCTGATAAAAGTGTTGAAGTTAATGCCTATATTACTCAAGATGAAAATCAAGACTTTAATTTGACAAATGCTCAATGGGATCAAGAAAGTAATAGCTACATTTTCCTTAATGATAGTTTAAATCAAAAATTTAATAAAGCTTTTAGAAATTGAGGAAAATTATAATTTTTCTTATTGAATAAAAAATTAAGGTAATAAATTTTTTTTATTTTTTCATTCAACGAATAAAATTAAATATTCATTTTTCATATTTCTATTTTCCTATAAAATTAATATCCATATTATTATTAGTATATTTATAAACAAAAATTATCAAATCTTAAAGATAGTTAGTTATTAAAAAAATATGTTATAAAATATCTTTTTAATTCAATTGTACAAATGAATTTTAAATTTCACAAATAAATTTGGAACTTTTCAGAAAAACTCATTTAACCTTTATTGGTAATAATAATGGTCTTAAACAAATAAAATTTTGAAAATATCTTTATCTCATAAAAAGTTTTTTTATATTTATCTGATAATATCAAGTATTATAGAGAAATAAATATCATATTCAATATTAGATTAATTATAATTTTTTGTTTTAAAATTACAAATTCTAATTGCATTACACTTTTCTTTATAATTTATGAAACTTTACAATAATTTTTTCAATCAAATAAAAGAAAATTAAAAAGAAAAAAAAAATTATGTAAGAAATAAAGATTAATGGGTATTATAATTAATTGGAACAATTTATAAGAAGTAATGAGAATATAATATTCAAATAAATCAATCAAAAAAATTAATATCATTTTCTTTATTTTTGAATATATAATATATTTAATATAATGTAAATCGGCTCTAATACAGGTTTAAATTTTATAGTAAATATTAGCAATATATCCTTTATTTTTATATATTAATATTCAAAAATATTCTGTGTCCATATTTAAAAAAAAACAAAATAAAATTATATTTATTATAATATTGAATACTATTTTTATTTTCATTTTTTCAATTTTTCCTTCTTGATGTTTGGATTAGAATGTTAATTAATATAAAAAAATTAAAATAAAATATAAAAATTTAAAATTTTAGTTATTTTATTTGTATTTTGATAATTATTAAATATCTTTACTTCTTTTTTAAATATTGGTTTGATAAACTTTTCTTTTTCATTGTTTCATGATTTCTAGAACATAAAATATCACTTAATTATTTTAATGGAATCACTCTAATTCTTCATTCAATTTAACAAAATTTTTCTTTATTGTAATATTGGAAATTTTATGCTAATATTTCTGAATTGTTTTTTAAATAATTAATTACATATTTTAATCATAAAAGTATTAAATAATTAAATAATTAAGAATTAGAAATAATTACTTAATAAATCATTTCAAGAAAATATTACTTTGAAAAAATGTTTTAATTTCTTTATATTTCAAAAAAGAAATTCATATTTTAGAAAGATATAAATGAATTTTTTTTTAATATTAAAAAACCTAAATTTAATTATTGAAAAATTTTTATGAAATATTTAAAAATTGCATATAAATATCAAAAATATTAATAAAAGTAAGAGTTTTTTATGATAAATTAGATTTAAGTTATTTGCTTTGTGATTTAACATTGATTAAGGTAAAAGGAAAAAATTATAATAATCAAAAAAAAAGATATCAATGAATATAATTTTTAAAAGTGAATACTATAAAAAAAATTATTTTTATTGTGTTAATTCTTTTAAATTAAATCAACAATTTTTTACTTCAATATTTTAATACTTTTCTTTTCAAGAAATCTTTTTTTAAATATTTTAATTAACATTAATAAAAATAATAAATAAAAATAGTAATACAATTTTTTTAATAATCAAATTCAAAAAATCTATAAAAAAAAATATATGATGATTATAATTATTTTATTAATGAGGTAAAAATTGATAACTACAATTTAAACAAAAATAATAATCATTTTTTTAAAATTATTAGTTTTATCTCCATATTCAATTTCTTTTTGATAATTCCCAACCACAATTTGGACATCTATAGTTTAAACTTTCTAAATAACTATGATCATAAGCATCTAAATATCTCCCATCAACAAATCGATGTGTATGATTTGTTGTATGATTTTTTTTTATGAAATGTGAAGAATTTATATTTTTACAAAAATAATAAATATTTGTTGGGGTTTCATAAACATCATCAATTTTTTCTATTTGTTTTATTTCAGAAAAATTTAATATATTTTGAATTAATTCCATTGATAAATTTTTATTTTTTTCATATGTATTTAAAAGAGATTCTAAAAACTTTAATTCTAAATTATTTCTTTCATAAAATAAATCTAAATATTTTTTACATGTTTCTAATTCTTTGAAATACTCTTCATTTCTTTTTTTAATATATATTAATTGTTTTTTCGCATCATTAATTTTTTGAGAAAAAGAAATAATATCTTGGTCGGTAATTTTTTCTGATAAAGTAAAAGTTTCATGATTTGAATGTTGTTGACAATTTTTACAAAAATTTATTTTACAAGTTTTACAATAATTTAATACTTTTTCCTTATGAATTAAACATATATTATTTATATCTTGAATTGCAATAATATCTGAATCATTACAATTTCCATTAATTAAATGATTTTCAATACATTTATTATCATTACATATGGCTTTTTGACATGTCAAACAAAAAACAAATGAATTGTTATCACAATAATAACACTTTCTTAAATTTTTACTTGTAGAAAAAGATTCCTTAAGAAAATAACTTAAAGGAATTGAATGTCCAGAATGATTATTCTGACATTTATAGGAAACATATGTTTTGTCTTTTCCAACAAAAAAATCAATTTCAGGTATTAAGAAACATTTTGGGCACATTATTGTATTTTCTTCAATATCAGTAACTGTTTTATTCATTACAATCTAAAGAATGAATTCGTTTAGATATGAAAAAAGTTAATTATTTCATTATCTTATTTTGACTTATTATATATTTAAAATAGATAAAAAAGAATATTTATTTTTATTCCTTTTTTGAATGATAATAAATAATTTTAATATTTTATTTTATATCTTTTTCAATTTATTTTATTCTTTATGATTTTTTAATCATTTCTTTTTGATGTAAAAGAAATAATGTACTTATTATTTTTTTTATTAATTTTTAAATTATCATTTAGATTCATCTTTTTTTGGAATTATTGATTTAAATAAATTTCTCTTTTTCCAACACACAAATTAATATTAAAAAAGATTATTTAAACATTCAATTCTATTATTTTTTGAAGACAATATTTTATAATGATTATTATAATTTTTTTAAAACATTTATTTCATAAGTTTTTATGAATTGAATTTATTTTCAAAAATTAACTACTAAAAAATCATTGAAAATATATTATAAGTAATTATTACTTTTCTTTTAATTATTCTTAATTAAATATTTGTTCAAAACAAGAATATAAATATGCAATCTTATATTAAATTAATTTAAAAAAATAATAAGGTTTATCATCTAAAAGGTTTAAATTGAAAAAAGAAATATATTAATAAAAAAAAATATTTGTTTTTATTTTATTAATATCTCAAAATAAAGGTTTAGAAAAAGAAATTTGGAAAGAAGTTGAAAAAAAATACAAAGTTTGGAGTACTGATACACCATATTCAGATAAGATAAAATATAGATTTTTATATTAATTGTTGTGGTTTTCATGAGGTAAATTTTTTAACATTTATCATAAAGCCCCTCATTCTTCTAACAATTCTGATCCTTTTTTAGATTTGAAAAATTATGAAAAAATAAATGTAAAAAAATTTAATAATATAATCATTAAAGTTTTGAACTGATTTATTCTATTGATATTAATATATTAATGTTAATATAAAAAAAATAAGATATTTAAATTAAAATAACAATTCCGATGAAGAAAGGATTAAATATAAAAAATATAAATTAAATTTAGATTTTAAATTCGAAGATTTAATAATAAAAATAAGAAATAATAAAAATTGAATGTTATATGAAGACAAATAAAAATTCTGAAAATTAATCTTTTTAAAGGATGAAGGACTAGATATTTTGTATAGACAAAAACTTCATTAATTCTTGATTCATTCTATTTGAAAATTTTTTTTCTGAAAAAAAAATAATAACATTTTTTTATTGAAATTTTAAAATTTTGTTGAAAGAGGAAATTTAAAAGAAAATTTTCAAAAAATGTTTTCAATTCAAGAATTAAATATTAATTATTTAAGTATGATAAAAATTTGAAATATTTATTCTATTTTTTTTTTTGAAATTTTGTAAATTTATTTCCATAATAATAATATATCATTAAAAATTATTGGAAATTATAATGAAGCTTTTTCTATAATTTCTTAATTTTTAATGAATGTTTTCAAAATGAAAACCTTATATTTATGTAAACTTAACATCCCCATATTTTAATGAAATTATCTTCACCTCCAGAAGCAACATTTTCTTCATTAATTTCAACACAACAATGAATATTCTGATTATGGGCATTTTCTATTTCATACAATTTTTTTAAATTTTCATCTTCAAATTTATATTTAACAAGACAATGTTTTCCCTGATTATCAATTGAGCATAAAATTAAATCATCTAAACATTTATTAATAGACCATATTGTTGTTATTGAATTATTAATAATTTTTATCAATTGATGATTTGATATTTTAAAAATATAAAAACCTTTTGAATTTCTTCCTCCAACACATAATATATCTTCTTTTATAATACATAAAGTTTTTAAAGACCATGGAGTATAAATATTATCAATTGTTATTATTTTTGTATAATTAATTGAGTTCCAAAATGTTAATGTTTCATCTAAACATGATGTTGTTACAAATTCTTTTTCATTTAATTTAATTATATTTCCATTTGATTTTTTATTTTCAAAAATTAAAGTTGTTATACATTCAAATTTTTTATCGTGATTTAAAATCCAAATTTTAATTGTTTGATCTCTTGAAATTGAAATTAATTCTTGATTTCTAATTTCAATTATTTTAAAAACATCATTTGTATGTCCATTTAATGTTTGATGAATTTCATATTTATTTTCATTTATTAATTTAATTATTTTCATTGTTTCATCACCTGAACATGAAATTATTCTTCCATCATTTAACTGAATAAATGAATTTACTCTTTTTGAATGTTCCTTAATTGATAATTCAACTTCATAAGAATTTTTTTTATAAATGTTTAAAGAATAATCATCAGAACAAGATACTAATCTCCCATCCTTTAATTGATCTAAATAATTTATTGTATCTGTATGATTATGAAGAGATTTAAAAACAGATTTTATATTATTTGAATTTCTAAGATTTTGAAGGAAAATAATAAATTTATCTTCTTCACCATATATTTTTGTATAATCTTTAATTAAATTATAACTAATTTTTTTTAAATTTTTAATAACATAATAATTTAAATTCTTTTGTCTTTCTTCATATAAAAAAGTATTTAATAACATTTTACAAAATTTCATTTCATTTTCAATGAATTCTATATTTTTACCAATTAAGGAAATAATCTTTTGTTTTACATTATCTATGTTTTTAATTTTATAGTCTAAATCTTCTATTTCTTCTTCTAATTTTTCTTTCAAATCTTTAGACAAATTAAAATCCATTAAATCAATTAAATTATGATTATTATGTTTTTGTTTACAAAAACAACATAAATTATTGTTACATTCTTTACAATACCACGAAATAGAATTAAAGTGATCTTTACATATATCATCATATTTTTGATAACTAATTATTTGATGTTTATTTTTTATTAAATGATTTAAGACACATAAATTACATATAAATTTAAAACAATGATAACAATAAACATAATCTATTTTAATTTCATTTTGAGTTTTCTCACATTCTTTACATTTTTCATTTGAAAGAGAAAATTTATTATATTGATTCATATAATCTTTTAATATAATATTTCCATTATGTCCATTTTCACAATTAAATTCAATTAATTGGTCTTTTTTATATTTTAATCTTAGAGAACATATTAGATTACAATTTGGACATCTGGTGATATCATTTTGAGATAAATCATTTTTCTGAGTTTCTTTATTGTTTTTTTCTTGTATATTTTGATATATTAGATATTAAATTTATATTTTACATAAACTTTTGTGTTTATGAATTTTATTATTTTTTTATTAAAAATTATATTCAATAGATTTAGTCATATTTTTATTCTTTTAAATTTATTAAATCCAAAATTCATAAAATAATATAATTAAGTTAATTAATCACAAAATATAGGATTCTCATTCTTCCTGGATTTACTTATTTAGGGTAAATCAAAATTTTATATTAATATCTGAATAGCTATATTCTAATTATATCAATAATAAACATAATTAAAAAATATATATAAAGTAATAAATTTTTTTGTCTTTGAAAAATTAATTGATTTTTTAATTAATAATTTAAAATTTGATAAAAAAAAATAAATAGAAATATACTAGAGTATTGATACAATCGAGGAGATATTGTCTGAAAATATTCTGAAGAATCAAATGATTAAAAATTAATAAAAAAGGCTCAAATTACATATTATTAATTCGAACTTCAATATAATACCACATAAAACAATTCAATTTATTAATTTGATTTATTATTCAATAATTAGAGGTTGAATAAAGAAATCATTCTATATAAGTAGAAATATTCTCCAATAATTGTTTCAATCATTTCTAATTTTCTAATCTTTATATGATAGGTGAACACAATTTATAAATGAACTAATTTAAATAAAAAATTAATTTTTCTTGGAGAGTTACATTAAACATTAATTCATTATTATTATTCAAATATTCTTTTTTTCAACAAACAATATATTTTCTATAATTCTACATAAATTCATTCAATTTAAAAAGATTCTTTGCATCCTTTAATTATTATATATCATTAATTCTCTTAAATTATATGATTTTCCCATTGTTTCATGAAGAAAATAAAATTTAACAATAATGAATTCTTCTCAAAATGTTTTATATTTTCATTATAAATGATTTCAATGAAAAAAGAGCTATTATGAAGTGTATAAAATAAATATAAAAGAATAATTTAGATTGAAGATGAGACACATGAATATAAAATTAGATTTCAGTTTTAACAATATATTATTGATGATTATATAATAATGTGGAATTTGAATTTTAATATTTTATCAAGAAATGAAATGATATTTAATATTCTAAATTTATAATCTCCCATTTTACCATTTTATATATTGATATAAAGACATTTGATATATTTATATTATTATATTTTCTTTATTTAACCTTTTTAATGTTGTATTTAATTAATATATTTATTTCTTTTTTTCTTCAATTAATAAGCCTTTAATTCTTAATATATAATCAAATTATATTTTGATTATTATATATAAATATTCTTTTGATTCTATTATTACTATTTTATCACATGTTTTTGTTAATTTAATAATCTATTCATATATTTTTAAATTTTTTTTGATTTTAAATTTTAATTTATGAATTTTCAATTATTAAATTTAATTTTCATAGAAAAAAATTTAATTATAAAATCATTTATTTATTAAAAACCTTAAATTATTAATTAATTAAAATCTAATAAATATCAAAAATTAGAAAAATCGAAATAATAGGAATTTTAAAAAAGAAAGACTAAGAGAGGTCAATATATAAGATAAAGAAATTATAATAAATAAAAAATAACAATAGAGATTATATAATTCTTATTTATTTTTTAAATTGTTTTATTGTTTTAAAAAATTATTGTAAAATATCTATCTTATGTAGTTTATTATTTTTGTGATAGTTTTATTTCTTTTTAAAAAAACATAAAAAAAATGAAGAAAACAATTTTAAACATAATAAAAAACTGTGATTATTTTGGAATCTCATTTAATTTTCATTACAAATCAAAAGAAAAATTTCAATCAGTAACAGGAGGAATAGTATTTTTATTATTTCTTTCAATTGCAATAACATATGTGATAATAAATCTAATAAGTTTATTAAAAAGAGAAAATATGGAAATAATATCTTATAAAACAATAACACCTTCAACAGATGAAATAAATTTTAAAAATTATTCTTTAACACAAGGATTTGGGGTTTCATGTTCAGATATATATAAAAACCATGAATTGGAATATTTTAAAATTGATGCAAATCATGTTATTTTAACTAAAAATAATGGAATAGTAAATAAAAAAAAAACAAAATTAAATTTTACTTATTGTAAAAATGAGAATTTTTATAATTTATTTAATGATTCTTTCATAAAACATGGAATAAATAAAGTATTTTGTTTTAATGATAATAATATTACTGTTTCAGGATTATATACAGATGATATTTATAGATATATTGAATTAACTGTTTCAACAACAAAAAATGATGATAATATTTTTGATTTCTATTATCATCTTTTAACTGCAGATGATTGTTCTTTTCAATTATTTCATATTGATTATGGAATAAATGTAAATAATCATAAAAATCCAGTTACTCCTTATTTAAGAGAAGAATTCATAAAATTATCTCCAGTCAATTTCAACAAAATGGAAATTTTTTATTTTACTCAAAATTTTATGTCCTATGAAAATTATTTCTTTAATACTTATAATAATAGATATTATGCTGGTTTTTCTTATTTTACTTATTATGATTTATTTAAAGGAACTGATAGATTCGAAAAAAAACCTGATGATTATAATAAACTTGCTAAATATTTTTTAAGAGCTGATAATGGAAGATATATTGTTGCTAGAAAATATATGAAATTTACTGAATTTTTAGCTGGAGTTTCTTCTATTACTTCACAATCTTTATTATTTTTATATGTTTTTATGACAAGAATTAATAAATTTTATGCTAAAGAAAAAATTATGATGGGAGTTTATCATTTTAATGAATCTAATTATGGAAAAAATTTATTTATTAAGACATTAAAATTATATTTTCCAAATGATAATATTAGAGACATTGCTAAAAAATATACTAATAATCTTTCAGGGGCAATTTCAAAAATTAAACAAGAAAAATTTCAATCTATATTTAAAAATTATAAAAACAAAAAAATAAGTTTTAATAAAAATCCAATTTGGATGAATAATTATACTACAAAAGATACAACCACAAATGATAATTTAATTTTAAATGAAAAAAAATTATTTTATGGAAAAATAGATTTAGATAGTTTAAGCCAAAAACCATTAACAAAATATCATTTTTGTTGTGAAAGTATTATTTATTTATTTTGTCGTTGTTTAGCTAGGAAACAATTAAAATTAAAAAATCAAATATTTAAAAAAGGAGAGAAAAAATTATTTTTGAATACTGATTTTTTATCTTATATTAAAAATATACAAATGTTGGAAATTTTAACTGATTTAATGTTAGAAGATAATCAAATTAGAATGATTAAATTTTTATCTAAGCCTATTATTTCTTTAGGAGTTCATAATAATTTAAGAAATAAAATCACTTGGAATCCTGAAGAAGATGAACAAATTTCAGAAAAAGAAATTGATGATTTTTGTTATGAATATAAAAAGTTATATAAAAAAACATATAAAAATAATATTGAAAAAAAACTATTTCATATTATTAATTTAGAAATAGATAATTTAATTGGTTAAATTATATAAATATATAAAAAAGAATATTTGTAAATATATATTACCCTAATAATAAGTTTCATTTCATATTTATAATTTTTTAATTAAAAATCATTAATATTGGTTTTTATCAGAACCATCAGATAATGTTTTTATTGATTATAGATTTCTCGATTTATTCTTTATCATACTTAATTTACAATTAAAAAAACTAAATATTAGATATGAATATCAAATAATTAAAGTATAGAAATAGTTTTGGTTTATAATAAATTATTATTCCCACATATTTGTAAGAAATATAATGTTCACAATTAATGATTATTGTAATAGAATTATTAATGTTATTTATTATTTTAGAAACACTGCTTGGAATATAAATAAATAAATTAAATGATAAACATGTAATTATTGTACTTATATTAAAACAGATTTCATTGAATAGTTTTTAAAACACAAATATGAGATAATTGATATTATTTCAAATATTTTTTTCTTCAAAAAAAATTTGATAAAATAAGGAAAAATTTCTATTGTTTTAAATTATAATTTAAATAAAAAACTGACTTTAAATATAATTAAAAAAATATTTTGTTTTAATTATCAAAAAATATTTGAAATAATATTTATTTTTTGTTATTTCAGAAAAATGTTTGTAAAATAATTTTATATATCTCTTAATTAGAATAATGATTTTTTTTATGTATTTTTTAAATGATATAATTTGATGATTTTTATTTTTAATTATTTTTATTATAATATTAATACTTAACTGATATTCTTTTATTGAAATGTTTATTGATAGTTTAAAATAAATATATCATTTAATTCTTTTTGATTTTGATAGTTTTATGTTTGTTCAATTTTATTTAGAAAAGATTTATTTACTTTTTTGTGATTTGATTGTTTTCAATTTTATTAATTATTTTTCTTATAACATATAATTTAGAACAAATCTTTTAAATTCTCTATATTACAATTTTAAAATTTTATAAAATAATAAATAATCAACTATTCCAATATATATATATTATTTATATTTGAATATTTCATTTATTTAAACAAAAAAATACTTATGGATTAAAACTTACAAAAAATAATTTAAGAAAAATAAGATGAATTAAAAATAATTAAAAAAATATTAAAATTTAAATGTATCAAATAAAGATATTTTTAACTTCAAATAAATATAAATAAATAAAATAAAATGAAATAGAAAAAATAATAAAAACATGGAGAGAAAAATGAATGACATAAATGGGAATGTTTATGGAGATTCTCAGCCCACTGATGACAGTAGTCCGGTGGATC
>JAEEGL017022158.1_pt1 | contig 12619 bp, 14 predicted proteins | sample 9134231 | NCBI WGS metagenome assembly JAEEGL01 (sample SAMN16246548, study PRJNA631951) | gut metagenome | biome: gut microbiome; feature: rumen; material: fiber-attached | host: Bos | place: Iran: Karaj | collected 2018-10
AGCTGCCAACTCCGGAGAGAAATTTGCAGCCCAGCTCGTGGCTGTGACATTGCCGAGAGGAGATGCGTGCAGCGGCATGACAATGAGCCTTTCCCGCTGCTCGGACGGATCCGAAGTGACCGGAGTAATGACGGAAAGCGGTTATATCCGGGATGTCACGCTGATAGATGAGGAAATGACCCTCACGGTGACCATGGGAGAATTGAGCCGCAGCTATACGGTCTCAAAACAGCAGTACAAGATTGAAAAAGGTGCGGAAAGCAAGAAAGGCAGCTTTTCATTCACGGACAGAAACGGCGAAGAATCAGAAAGCGCAGGACTCGGAGAAACGGTCCTGGTGCTGAGCAGAGCGGAAGAAGGATATATTCCGGTCGGGATATCCGTACTTGAGACAAAAACGGGGAAACCGGTTACATCGGTCGATGAAGGCATTTCGGACGGAACTGCCGTGTACTCCTTCAGGATGCCTGCGGCGGATGTCACCGTGAAGGCAAAATATCTTAAACCCGGCACGGACAACATGGGCCTCAGGTATACGGTGGAATTCGACAAGAATGCGGAGGAAGCCACCGGAAGCATGCGAAAAATGAGCGCAACGATCGGTCCGAAATCCGCCTTGACGCCAAATGCATTTGAATATGGGGGCTACCGTTTCTGCGGTTGGAACACAGCTCCGGACGGGAGCGGGACCGCTATTGAGGATGGAGCTAAAGTCAGCGATTTTGTCTATTATAACAACAGCAGTATCACTTTGTATGCTCAGTGGGAGAGGATCGCTGTGGCAGAAGAAACTGCTGATTATGAAGATGCGGCAGAACCGTGATTATTCCGTAAACCGGCAGGAGGAGCTGCTATGAAGAAAAAAAACAGGCCCGCCGTCTTCCGGTTTCTTCCGGAAAGACTCAGTCCGAAAGAGGCGAAGAAGCAGATCGATAATATTCTGAAAAAGTACGGCAGCAGCTGTGAGATCGAATTCAGGAAAACCGATGCGGAAATAAAAGATTCCTATCTTGTTACTTCAAAGCTGGACAGGCATCTGATCTGCGAGATCGTCAGCAGGACGGGGCTTACCCGTCGGAATTACGAGGATCTGTCTGCTGAGTGGGAGTTCCACAATGCCGCATACAGCATGAATCTGGAACGCGGAAGCGCAAAAGATGTTTCGCTGGACTACGGAAGAGATCCGCGGCGGGCAGTCCGCTGGGCAACGAAGATCTTCGATTTCTTCAATATAGAATAAAAGAAAGCGCCGTACCCGGCGCTTTCTTTTATTCTATGGATATGTGTTTTTTCACTCTGCCGCTTACAAAGAATGCAAGAAGCAGCTTCAAAGCATCGGGAATAATGAACGGGAAGACACAGATCGACAGGATCTTCAGAAAGCCGTAATCAGTGCCGGCCGCACTGTACACTGCTTTGAACCACAAGGTGCCGATCAGATAGCAGAGAATCAGTCCGCCCGCAAGGACCGGGATCTTCAGCTTCTCATTTTTAGAGATGAACGGTTCAAACAGGATATAGAACAGTCCGCTGAAAACAAATCCGATGAGATAGCCGCCGGTAGGGCCGAGTATGTGGCCGATACCTCCTCTGAAACCCGAAAAGACAGGCAGCCCGACCATACCCATCAGGATATAGATCACAACAGACAAGGTCCCGAGCTTTCCACCGAGCAGCAGCAGTGCGCAGAACACGGCGAAAGTCTGCATGGTGAACGGGATCGTAAAAGGAACGGTGATCCAGGAGCAGATGCATATAACGACGGCCATGATCGCCGTATATGCCAGTTTTCGAGTGGAAAGCTTCATTACAAAAAGTCAGATGAACTTATCTATCGCATCGTTCAAGGCGGAAAGGCTCTCATTGTCACCGCTGTTAGCCCCGGAAACACAGTGCTCTATATGGTCCTTTAGGATGATCTTTGCGGTGCTGCTCAGTGCGGAGCGCACGGCAGCGAGCTGGATCAGCACATCGGTGCAGTCCTGCCCGTCCTCTACCATCCTTCTGACATGTTCCAGATGCCCGATCGCCCTGGCAAGACGGTTCAGCACCGCTTTCGTCTGGGTATGGACATGGGGGTGGTCATGGTCGTGTGAATGGGTATGGGAGGAGCCGTCTTCATGGATGTGGTCCGCGGCACTGTGGCTGTGTATGACACCGTCACCGTGGTCATGATAGTAAACATCGTCTTCGTGCATAGTATCACCGTCTTATCGATTGTTGTTGACCATAAAGATAGCATAACAGATATGATTCGGCAAGTGGTGATATTCATAAATACACATTAAGCTTTGCCTTGACTTGCAGGCAGGCAGGATGTATTATTTGATATATCAATTTTTTGAAGTAATAAGATTCATTGCCGCGGCGTTTATCAAATAGTGTTTTCGGAGGTCTTTCCTGACTGATGAAAAAAAGGGTCATATCAGGAGTAGTGCTCATACTGATACTGTGCGTATGTCTGTTCGCCTCAAAGATCACGAGGGTCCTCTTTTTCTTTGTGGCTGCCTATATGTGTGCCTGGGAGCTTTCGACGAATCTGGAGAAGATGGACGTGGGCTGTCAGCTTTCCGTGGCAGTCGTTTATCTTGCGGGGCAGGCATTTGCGGTGCTGATGTATCCGGACATTGCCGTATACTGCATATGGTTTGTGATCTGTGTTTTTCTTGCCATGGTTTTTGCTGTACTGCGCAAAGAAGTCAAAGGCGGCGGTACCGTGGTGACGATCGCGGCACTCGGATATCCGTGTATGCAGTTTGCGGTGATCATGGCAATATGCGTGGGAGAATTCTGGCTCGAGACGCTTATTCTGGCGTTTTTCTCCACATGGATCTGCGACTGCTTCGCACTGCTCGGCGGGATGAAGTTCGGAAAGACCAAGATCGCGCCGGAGATCTCTCCGCATAAGACGGTGGAGGGCAGCATCTGCGGAGCGGCTGCCTCGCTTGTTGCCGGAGCGCTTGCGTGGCTGCTCGGCAGGGCTTTCGGCGGAAGCTTTCTCTCAAATTCCTACAGGCTTATCCCGCTTTGGGGATGCCTGGTGATCTCGCTGGCGTCATCGACAGCCGGTCAGCTGGGAGACCTTGCGGAATCGCTTATCAAAAGAATGATCGGCATAAAGGATTTTTCGAACATAATCCCCGGTCATGGCGGAATGCTCGACCGTGCCGACAGCCTGCTGTTTTCCATACCGTTGACTTATGCACTGGTCTGGCTTTTGGTCGGAGCGCATTGAACGGCATTTTTTGAAATGAAAAGAGGGACCTTGAAATGATCTCAAGGTCCCTCTTTTTGCTGCATGTTCTGCATGGAAGCAGTTTCAGAAATGGAATTCTCCCGTGATAATGCCGACGGCCAGAGCGCAGAATTCTCTGAGACAGTAATGGATATAGCCCCACGGAGTGGAACGGGCGGAAATGCCGTAAAAGTTCAGGTCACTGAGCTCGCGTGCCGTCCACAGAGCCCGGAGAACGTGAAAATCATTGGTCACCACGCCTATATCCGAGGCTCCCGCGGGAAGCAGGCTGAAGCTGTTGGTAAAATTGCTGGCTGTGTCTGTCGCTGCCTCCTCCAGAATGATCCTGCTGTCCGGAATACCCCGAGCGGTCAGACCTCTTCTTATGCATTCCGCCTCGCTTATGCCCTCATCTTCACCCTGTCCGCCGGTGGCTATACAGACGGTATCGGGGTTTTCCGAGAGATAACCGTACGCCGCATGGATCCGCTGGCTCAGGGCTCCGCTCGGCTGGGTACCGTTCACCTTGGCACCGAGCACGATGATGCAGTCAAGATCTGCCGGAGGTTTACCCGATGCGGCAGATGCTATAAAACCCTGCACCACTGCAAAGAGCAGGAGAGCGATGGCTATCAGGATCAGACAGACGGTGATCGCCCATTTCGGAAGCGGTACGGGTTTTCCCGTTTTGATGGATCTGTTCACAACGGCCCAGTGAACTGTAAAAAGAACCCCCATCGCAGGCCAGAGCCACAGCAGGGACTGGCCGAAGCGAACGGCAAAACCCATGGCGAGGTAATACAGGATGCACAGTATCCCTATCACCAGTATGATGTTGTTAAAGATCTTTCTTGCGCGCATCAGTTCTCCTTCTGCCGGACGTGTTTTTCTCCGGGGATGTCGTTGGCGGGATTAAAGACCTCACAGGGAACGGAAAAACCGGAACCGTCGTATTCCGTCATGAAAACGGCGCAGTTGCCGATATGCTTTGACCAGTATGCACCGTCGGAACCGGGAGTGAGGTACTCCAGTATGCCCTTCATTGCGATTGCATGCGTGGATATAAGGATATTCCCGTCAATACCGCGCAGGCTCTCGATAAACTCCCCTGCTCTTTCCACTACGGAACGCAGAGGTTCCATTCCTGCCGGAGCGGGGATGTTGACGAAGTCACGGAAAAACTCTATCACTTCCGGAGCGGGATCAAACAGATCCATGCCCTCATACGGGCCGTAGTCCATTTCAATGAGCCGGCTATCGGACTCGACCGGTTTCCCGGGAGCGAGCAGTTCGGCAGTTCGGACCGCCCTGATCAGAGGGCTTGAAAAGACCCGGTCAAAAATGATGCCCATGCGGACGAACAGGGCTGCGGTTTCCTCAGCCTGAGAGATGCCTGCGGCATTAAGAGGGAGGTCCGATCTGCCCTGCAGGACCTTGCGGCTGTTCATCTCGGTCTGACCGTGCCGGATTATATAGATTCGAGAACTCAAAGTATCAGCTCCTTTTCCAGAGCAGCCTGCCGTCTTCGAATACCGCAGAGAGATCTCCTCTGTCCTTGAGCCAGCTCAGATAGGATCTCACTGTGCTGCCTACGAGGACATACTGCTCAAAGTTCATCGACAGAGAGTATTCTCTGAACAACATCTGCAGAAGCTGCTCGAAGCATACAGGTTCTGCACAGTGATTTCTTATTCTTTCAGCTATTTCGTTCACGGTGTCTATATTGTACTGGGCAAGCGCGCTTATATCTTCCGCAGCGGCGGCATGGGAAGGAACAAACATGGCGGCATGCATGTTTTTTACCTTTTCGAGCGTGTCAAGATAAGCGGCCACATCAAAGATGAAACCGATCCTGTATTTTTCAAGCGTTTCCCTGCTCGAAAGGCAGTCGGCGAGAAAAACAACATCGTCCGGAGTGCGGAAACCGCACATGTCGAAGAAATGACCGGGGAGAGGTATGAGCTCAAATCCGTCGGGAAGAGATTCGGGCGTGAGGATCTGAGCATCGCTCTCCTGAGCCATGAGAAACTTGTGGCGCAGTTCTTTGACAGGATATCCCCCGTAGAGGAATGCGGTCTCAAGAATGGGATGGACCGTGAAATCGCGCTCGATGCCGGGGGCGTATATGCGGCAGCCGGTCTGGTTCTGAAGATAGCGGTTTCCGCCGATATGATCCGCGTTGGAATGGGTATTGTATATCGCAGAGAGTTTCCAGCCGTTCGCATCAAGGATCTGGCGTATCTTCCTTCCGGCATCTTTGTCGTTCCCGCTGTCTATCAGACATACTTCGGAATCGGTGAGACGCACCAGCCCTATTTTAGCAGGGCTCTGGATATAATACGTGCGGTCTGAGACCTGTATGAGTTCGAACATGGCGGCACCTCCGTACTGTAAAGATGTGACATGTGGCTATCATACGACAAGGGGGCCTTTAAATCAAGAAAATCAATTGACAGGCAGGAGCGCATGAATTAGAATTTTTCAATAATAAGAGGTGATATCTGTATGTTTTATCTGCTCCCGCTTTTTCTGACCCCAAGCGCGCTTCTGATAGCCGCGGCTATAATACCAGCAATTATTCTGCTGATATATGTCTACAGAATGGACAGGCTTGAAAAAGAGCCCTGGTCGATGATATGGCGTCTGGGACTTTTCGGTGCGATCTCGACGGCACTCGCCCAGATCACCGAAAGCATAGGGGTCGCGGGTCTGCCGTATATTGTTCAGGCAGGAGGGAAAGCTTACTATCTGATCCTGTGCTTCGTGATCATCGGTCTGTCGGAAGAGGGATTCAAATACCTGATACTGAAGCAGCGCACCTGGAGATCCCCGGAGTTCAACTGCCGCTTTGACGGGATCGTTTATGCCTGTGCGGTGAGCCTCGGCTTTTCCCTCTGGGAGAACGTCCTGTATGTGATGACCTACGGTTTTGGCACTGCGATCATAAGGGCGATCACGGCGATACCGGGCCACGCCTGCTTCGGCGTATTCATGGGTGCTTTCTACGGCGCTGCAAAACGGTTTGAAGCAAACAGAGACATTTCCGGGTCCAAAAGATGCAGAGTGCTTGCGGTCATTGTTCCGGTCCTGCTGCACGGTACATATGACTACCTTGCCATGAGGAATCAGGACGGACTTCTGCTGGTGTTCGTTGCTTTCATAGCCGCCATGTTCTTCGTTGCATACAGGACCGTCAAAAAGATCTCCAATACCGATACCTATATCTGATCGGCAAGCGATTCCGTGCAGGCAGACCCTGTGCCGGTCAGAATGTTGAAAACCGAACATTTTTGTGCTATTTTATTTAAAATAATCAAAAACAAAGGGAAATAGTGATGGGATCTTTGTTATACACAATAGGATATGCGGGGTACCCGGAAATCGGCGGATTCATCGCAGAACTGAAAGAATACGGGATCACCACGCTGATCGATATCAGAAAAAGGCCGTATCAGGCATATTTTGAGCAGTATGAGGAGAATACTCTCCGGAATGCTCTTACAAGAGAAGATCTGGCATACATAAGATTTGAAGGCAATTTCGGAATGGGATATGACGAGGAAGATGACGAAGAGCCGGAAAATCCCGTTGATTATGAGGAGATCGCAAAGACGGAAGAATTCGGAAAAGGAGTTTCGAGACTTCGGTATGGTATCGAAAAAGGACTGGTCCCTGTAATAATGGGGGAAGCGACCGATCCGGCAATGTGTGCCAGAGGGCTTCTGATAGCAAGGGCACTCAGCGGGATGGGCTATACTGTAAAGCATATACTGCCCGGCGGTATAAAAGACCATTCTGAGCTTGAAAAGGAAATACGAGAATTTGCGAAAAAGGATATCGGAACGGAACGGACCGGGGAATACCAGCTGTCTCTGATATCTCCGGACAACAATGCCTCTTCGCCGCTCAGCGATGAGGAACTTCTCGCAGAAGGCTACAGGAGACTGGGCAGACAGCTGTTCTGATCAGTCAGTCAGGAAAAAGAAAGGATATTGGTGGCAGAATGAAAAAAGTACTGAAAATACTCCTGATCATAATACTGATCGTCATAATTGCCGTCGGAGGGCTGCTCGGCTATTTTTCAGCAATGGAATACAGGCCGGCAGATGTCATAGAAGCAGAGAATGTGAAAGATGCGGCATCGGATGAACTTTCCGTTCCTTCCGAGGGCCATGATCTGAAAATACTCAGCTGGAATATCGGTTATGCGGGGCTCGGCGCGGGTTCGGATTTCATTATGGATGGCGGCACGCACGCCAGAGCTGCAGATGAAGCGACTGTTAATAAGTATCTGGATGGAATTGCTGCAGTGTGCGCAGGAGAGTATGATCTCATCATGCTCCAGGAAGTGGATACCAAGTCCGCGCGCACGTTCAAGATCGATGAAAAAGAAGCGCTGGGTACCGGAGACGCGGTCTTTGCACTGAATTATTCCTGCCCATTTGTTCCTAACCCCAGCACGATCGTGACGGATCCCATCGGAATGGTGAACAGCGGTCTGCTCACTTGCTCAAATTTCAATATAGGGAAAGCGGACCGCATCTCCCTTCCGTGCCCCTTCTCGTGGCCGCTGAGGACCGTCAATCTCAAACGTTGTCTGCTTGTGAGCTATATACCGGTCGAGGGAAGCGACAAACAGCTTGTTCTGGTGAATCTGCACCTTGAGGCATATGACAGCGGAGAGGGCAAAATAGCGCAGACAAAACAGCTCCGCGAGTTCATACAGAACGAGTATGAAAAGGGGAACTATGTTATTGCGGGAGGGGATTTCAACCAGGTGTTCCCCGGAAGCCTGGAGATCTATCCCAACGAACATCCGGAGCTCTGGATGCCGGGCGAACTGGATGAAAGCTTTCTCCCGGAAGGTGAGGGATGGAAGTTCGCATATGATTCCGAAACACCTACCTGCAGACTGCTGAACCAGCCCTATGACCCGTCGGATACGGAGAACACGCAGTATTATGTGATCGACGGATTCATCCTTTCGCCGAACGTGGAGCTGATCTCAGCGGAGAGCATCGATCTCGGTTTTGCGGACTCAGATCACAATCCCGTCTGCATTGATGTTACGCTTAAATAACCTTGAATAATAAAGAACAAGGGCGACGGCTTGATGCCATCGCCCTTTGTTCTGTGTATAAAACTGTTTGATCTCAGGCTTTCCAGAGGCTGTGGAGATTGCAGTAGGCATATACGGCCTCGACCTCGTCGCCGTCACAGATGGAGAAGCAGACCTTAGGCTCATCGCCTGGCTGCAGGGCCTTGCGCTGGTTGCCGCTCTTTGTCTGCAGGGAGACCCACTCGATATAATGCTCGGGGACCATTGGGTGAGCGACCGAACCGACGGTGACGAACACCTTTCCGTCTTTTACTTCATATACCGGAACATGCTTTTCAACGGAAGCGTCGGTGGTGCCGGGGATGATCTCTTTCATGGGTTTTCCGCAACACATGACGGGCACACCGGTCTTCTTTACGATGGCTATGATCTGCCCGCAGTTTTCGCACTGATAAAACTTCATTTCCATGGTTTTATTCCTCCGTTTTGTAAATTTGATACTTGCAGATGCTCAGATCATGATTCCGCGTTTTCTGGCTTCAAAAGTCAGCTCGTCCCTGAAATCCGGATGAGCGATGGCGATGAGCTGCTTTGTCCTGCTCGCGAGAGACTGACCTCTCAGATGGGCGACGCCGAACTCGGTAACGATATAGTCGACATCGTTTTTGCTGGTGGTAACGATCGCGCCGGGCGTCAGGATGGGCTTGATCTTGCTGATAGTCCCCCCCTTTGCGGTGGACGGGAAAGCGATAAAGCTTTTGCCGCCTTTGGACTGGCAGGCTCCGCGAACATAGTCCACCTGACCGCCGGATCCGGAGACGTGCTTCGTGCCGATGGATTCCGCACAGACCTGTCCCCAGAAGTCCACTTCAAGGGCGGCGTTGATGGAGATCATGTTGTCGTTCAGGCAGATCACGGCCGGGTCATTCACATAGTCGACGGGAAGTATCTCGATTGCGGGGTTGTCATCCACGTAATCGTATATCCTCTGGGACCCGAAAGCAAAAGTGGTGACGCTGCGGTATCTGTGGGTCTGCTTTTTGGAATTATTGACTGCACCGCAGTTAATGAGCTCCACCATGGAATCCGTGAACATCTCCGTGTGGATGCCGAGATCGTGCTTGCTCTTCAGTGCCGCACCCACAGCGTCGGGAATGGCACCGATGCCGAGCTGGATGCAGGCTCCGTCCGGGATCATTTCAGCTATATAACCGCCAATAATGGTGCTGGTCTCATCGAGCTTTGCGGGCGGAAGCACCGGAAGGGCGTAGTCTGTCTCATAAAGTGCGTCGACCCGGCTGATATGGATCTGACTGCCGCGTACCGCTCTCGGCAGCTGCCGGTTGATCTCGAGGTACACCCGTTTTGTTTTATCAAGAAGGGCCTCGGCATAGGAATTGGTGCAGGAGAGCGAGAAATAGCCGTGGCTGTCCATCGGAGAGACGGAAATCGCCACAGTGTCGTAATCCCAGCTGCTGCGAATGTGGGAGGGCATGTCTCTGTAATAGCCGGGGACGACATCCGCATAGCCGCTGTTCACGGCTTTCCGGGAACCGGCGGATGAAAACCAGGAGATCCCGTTGATCTTGCCGTTCAGAGAATCGTCCTCATAGAACGCGTAGGGATATGAATCAAGCATCGTTTGTACCCAAACGCCGGAGAGCTCTCCCTTCTTCGCACGGTCGGAAACGGCATTTATGAAGTCTTTCGGCTGCGAGATGGCATTGTCCATCCCGATGAGCCAGCCGCTTTCCACCCGCGATGCGAGTTCAGCCGCGGATGTGAGTTTTTCATTATAAAGAGCATGGATATCTTTCATAAACATCTTCCTTTTCTCTGGAATATGCAGAAAATGCAGTCTGCACATATAAAACCAAATTTATGATAATGATTGCAAAAGGGCAAGTCAACGAACAAAGTTCACAAGAATGGTCCGATAAATTTGGGCATTATTTCGAGGGATTCAGCAAAAAATCGCAGTTTTGCAGAAAAACATCAGAATTTCAGATAATATTGATTTGAATTAGCTATTATTTTGTTCAGAGAAAAAGCCGCAAAAGCCCTGTTTTCAGAACTTTTCGGCACATAAACCCTGAAAGCGGCGAAATACTTAAATAATTAATAATAAAATGTTGTTCAATCATACAAAAATGCATAAAAACGTTGACTGTTCAAGGGTTTTCGTGTTAATGTCATGCCATCTTGAGAAAGGAGTATCATATGACAAGCAAAGAAGTCATCATTGAAAACAAGGTCGGCCTTTATGCCAAGCCTGCCACTCTTTTCGTTCAGGCGGCAGCCCGTTTTCGCAGCGACATTCTCATAAGCAAAGAAGAGAAGCATGCAAACGCAAAGAGCCTCCTTGGAGTACTCTCACTTGGCATATATAAGGGAAACAGAATCACCCTTACAGCGAGCGGTGTGGATGAAGAAGCTGCAGTTGATGCTCTCTCTTCTCTGCTCAGTTCGGACTTCACCGAAGAGGATCTGGCCGAAACCGTAAGGAGTTTTGCCTGATCATTCACGGCCGATTTCGAACCGCCACACCCCCGGAAAAAGCCGGGTGCTCCGAATCATCATATCCCGAAAGCAGAATGATCCGCTTTCGGGATATTTTGTTATTCGGAGGAGGATACGGTTTTATTCCCGGCTCATTTCTGATATAATCCATAAAAACGGATCAGGGAGGCAGAAATGGTCAACAACGAATATATAAAGCTGGGCAACAGCCCTTCGATCATACGGGATCTGTTCGCGTACGGACTGGAGCAGAAAAAGAAACTCGGAGCGGAGAACGTTTTTGATTATTCTCTCGGAAATCCGAGCATTCCGGCTCCGAAAGAGGTAAACGAGGCGATAAAGGAGATACTCAATACCGAGGATCCCGTTAAGGTGCACGGATATTCTTCCGCGGCCGGCTTTGATGAAGCCAGAGAGGCTGTCGCTGCGGACCTCAGCAAAAGGTTCGGCCTTGACGTGAAGGCTAAGGAGATATTCCTGTCATGCGGCGCTGCGCCGGCTCTGATCTCTATAATCAAGGCACTGTGCATCGGACATGAAAGCGAGATCATGGTCATAGCACCCTTCTTCCCCGAGTACAGGCCCTTCATTGAATCCAACGGGGCAAAGTGCGTCATCGTTCCTCCGGACATGAAAGATTTCGGAATAAACCTCGAAGCGGCTGAGAAGCTCGTTTCAAAGAAGACGCAGGGGATAATTGTCAATTCACCCAACAATCCGTCCGGAGCGGTCTATTCGCGGGAAGTGCTCAAAGAGCTCGCCGACATGCTGAAAAGAAAAAGCGCGGAATTCGGCCATCCCATTTATATCATAGCGGACGAGCCATACAGAGAGCTTGTATATGACGGCGTTGAGGTACCCTTCATCCCGACGATCTATAACAATACCGTGGTCTGCTACTCCTATTCAAAGTCGCTTTCGCTGCCGGGCGAACGAATAGGCTATGTATATGTTCCGTCTTTTGCCGAGGACAGCGAGGATGTGTATTACGCAGTTGCCGGAGCCGCAAGGATCATGGGGCATGTCTGCCCGCCGACCCTGATCCAGAAGGTGATAGCCGCATGTGCTGATAAAAGGCCGGATCTGAGAGCCTATGATGAGAACAGAAGGCTGCTGTATGAAAGCCTTTGCGGGATGGGATACGAGTGCGTGAAGCCCGAAGGTGCTTTCTATCTCTTCGTAAAGGCTCCGAACGGCAATGCAGAGGAGTTTTCGGAAAAAGCAAAGCTTGAGTACAATCTTCTCGTTGTTCCCGCAACCGGTTTCGGATGTCCCGGATACCTCAGGCTGAGCTACTGTGTTTCCAGGCAGACCATTATCAACAGTCTTCCTGCTTTCAGAGGCATGATGGAGAAACACGGATCCGGGATAATCCCCTGAAAAAAGAAAATAGCGAGGCATATTGTTCACATATTGCAGGTTATTTTATCTGCCTTAAGAGTATAATGCTAAACAGAAAGAAGATGTACAAAGGAAGGGGGAGAAAGAATGATCAACGGAATGACTGCCGGCGTATACTATATCCTGACCATCGGGCTTCTGATCATGAGTCTGATCATATCCGCCAGGGTCAAATCGCTTTTCAGAAAGTATTCATCGGTTTCCGCCCCGTTCACCGGCAGACAGGCCGCAGAGAGGATACTGCGGGCAAACGGCATTTATGACGTGGCCGTAACGGGGGTCGGCGGAACGCTTACAGACAACTACAGTCCCATGAACAAGACGCTCAATCTGTCGGAAAACGTTATCGATACCGCATCCGTTGCTGCGGTGGCGATCGCAGCGCATGAGAGCGGTCACGCGAT
>JAEEGL011123637.1_pt1 | contig 12618 bp, 14 predicted proteins | sample 9134231 | NCBI WGS metagenome assembly JAEEGL01 (sample SAMN16246548, study PRJNA631951) | gut metagenome | biome: gut microbiome; feature: rumen; material: fiber-attached | host: Bos | place: Iran: Karaj | collected 2018-10
ATAAATCTAAATTTATGGATTATCAAGATCCTATCACAAACATTTTTGTAAATGTTGAAGGCATGCTTACATATAATGCTTTATTATTCATTCCTAAAAAACCTATTTATGATTTTTATTCTGATAGAAATGAAAGAGGTCTTCAATTATATACAAAGGGTGTATTCATTTTAGAAAAATGTAAAGAATTAATTCCTGAATATTTAAGATTCGTTAAAGGTTTAGTTGATTCAGCTGATCTACCTTTAAATATTTCAAGAGAAATGTTACAGGAAGATAGAGCAATTAAAAAGATTGCATCTAATGTTGAAAAGAAGATTTTAGCTGAATTATCTAGAATGCTTAAAAATGATAGAGAAAAATATGAAGAATTCTTTAAGGATTACGGTATTAATCTAAAATATGGTTTATATGAAGATTATGGTGCTAAGAAGGAACAATTAAAGGATTTAATTATTTTAGAATCTTTCAATGAAGGTAAGAAGATCACTTTTGCTGAATATAAAGAAAAAATGAAGGAAGACCAAAAGGTATTCTATTATGCTTCAGGTAAAGATAAGGCCGCAGTTGAAAGAATGCCTGAAATGGATTTATTAAAGAAGAAAGGCTATGATGTATTCATTTTATCTGATGATGTAGATGAATTTATGATTAAGGCCTTAGATAAATATGATGATTTAGAATTCAAATCAATTAATCAAGGTGATTTAGGTTTAATTGATGAAGAAGAATCTAAAAAGATTGATGAAATAAAAGAAGAAAAGAAAGATTTAATTGAAAAGATTAAAAAAGCTTTACCTAATGTAAAGGATGTTGTTTTATCAAAGAGATTAGCTGATTCAGCATGCTGCTTAACAGCTGGTGAAGGTGTTTCTTTTGAAATGGAAAAGGTTTTAAAACAACAACATGGTGATGTTAAAGCTGAAAGAATTTTAGAATTAAATCCAAATCATCAAATATTTGGAAAATTAGAAAATGCTTATAACGAATCAGAAGAATTAGGTAATAAATATGCTAATTTATTATATAACCAAGCCTTATTAATGGCAGGTATTATTCCTGATGATCCAAAGGCATTCTCAAATGACATTGTAGAATTAATGTTAAAATAATTATTTTAAGCTAAGAGATTTTCTCTTGGCTTTTATTTTTCTTTTTCTTATGTTATCATTTTATTGGTGAATATTATGGAAATATTATTAGTAAATGATGATGGAATTAAAGCGGAAGGTTTAAAGCTTTTAGCACAAAAATTATTAAAATATGGCAATGTTACAGTTTTAGCTCCAGATGGAGAAAGGTCTGCATCAAGCCATTCAATAAATATTAAAAAGCCTTTAACTATTGAAAATGTTTCTCCTATTGTAATGGGTACTAAATGTTATCAAACAAATGGTACACCTGCAGATTGTGTAAGACTTGCAACAGGAGCCTTAGGACGTGAATTTGAAATAGTTTTTTCAGGCGTAAATTATGGATTAAATATTGGTACTGATGTTATTTATTCTGGTACATGTGCTGCTGCAAGAGAAGCATATATAGAAGGAATATCATCAGTTGCAATATCATGTGATAGAAGATTTGATATTGTTGAGGCTGAAATTGATAAAATATTAGATTTGATTTTTTATAAAAAGCTATATTCAAAGGATTATAGTCTAAATATTAATTTTCCAGTCCATGATTTTGATGCTTCAAAGGGTATAAAATTTGCTAAAATGGGAAAGAAAAGATTTAAGACAACATATATGAAAAATGATGAAGGCTTATATGTTGTTTTAAAGGATGAAATCTTATATGATATTGATCCTTCAACTGATGCATATTTATCTTTAAATGGTTATACAACAATTACAATTTTAGATGCAAATTTAAGTAAAGAAATTGATATAGATTTATTCAATTCAAAGCTATAATATGGTATAATTTCATAAAAGGGATGAGTTTGATGGATTTTAATAATATGTTAGAATATGTAGAAGATATTTTAAGAAAAAATGATGCTTTAAAGCCTCATAAGCCTAATCAATGCTTTAGAAATAGATATGAGCATTCCTTAAGGGTTTATAAGTGGGCCAAAAGATTAGCAGTTGATTATCCAAATATCGATTTAGATATTTGCTTAACAGCCTGCATATTTCATGATGTGGGATATGCATATGGTCAGGATGATCATCCTATAAATAGCGTTAAGATATTTAATGAATATGCTAAAGAGCATAAATTAGATTCTAAATTTGTTGAAACAGTTTCTAATATTATTTATGTTCATTCTGATAAATCATTATTAAAAAATCCTCTTTCTAGTCCTGAATTAATTATATTGCTAGAATCTGATTTGATGGATGAAGAAGGTGCTTTAGGTATTGTTTGGGATTTGTTTTCCGAAGGTATGAATAAGCCTGATTCATTCGATTGTGGATTAGATACATTAAATAAGCATTCAGCTCATATTTTAAATCAAGATTATATGGTTACTCCTCTTGCTAAAAAAATATGGAATGAGAAAAAGGAATTAGTTAAAGATTTTATTTTGCAATTGAAAGAAGATTTATTTTATTTATAAGGAGATGGCATTATGGATTTAACAAAATATAACAAAACTTTTTTTGAAGTAATTAATGAAAGATTTTCTTGCAGAGAATTCAAAGATGAAAGAATCAAAACTGATGAAGTTGAAGCTATATTAGAAGCTGCAAGATTAGCACCTACAGCTTGTAATTTTCAACCTCAAAGAATTTTTGTTGTTGAAAATAGCACATTACTTGAAAAATTAAAAGAAGCTACAAAGTTTACATTTGATGCTAAAACATTATTTGTTATTTGTTATGATGATACAGTCTCTTATAAAAGAAGAAATGATAATAAAGAGCATGGTGATATAGATGCAACTATTGTCGCAACCCATATGATGCTTGCTGCTCAAGCTTTAGGATTAGGTTCTTGTTTTGTTGCATCATTTAAAGAAGATATTTTAAAATCAATTTTAAGTATTCCATCTAATTATCATGTTACATGCTTACTTCCTGTAGGCTATCCAAAAGAAATTAAAGATCATAATGAAAGAAATGATGTAGGAGATTTCGTCTTCTACAAATAGTAGGTAGAAAAATGTATATAAATATTATTGGGGCAGGCTTAGCTGGGTGCGAGGCCTGCTACTATTTAGCAAAAAAAGGTTATAATATAAAGCTTTATGAGATGAGACCTAAGAAAATGACTCCAGCTCATAAAACTGAAAAATTTGCAGAGCTTGTTTGTTCTAATTCTTTAAGAAGTGATTCGTTAGAAAATGCTTGTGGTATTTTAAAGCGTGAAATGGAAATGTTTGATTCCTTAATCATTAAAGCTGCAAGAAGCCATTCAGTTGAGGCAGGTGGTGCCTTAGCTGTTGATAGAGAAGGCTATTCTGCTTATGTTACAGAAGTTATTAAAAGCTTACCTAATGTTGAAATAATATATGGTGAAATTTTAGATATTGATACTAATATTCCAACAATTATCGCAACAGGACCATTAACTTCTGATCCTTTATGTGAAAAGATTAAAGAATTATTTGGCTTGGATGATTTTTATTTTTTTGATGCTCAAGCACCAATTATATATGCTGATTCAATTAATTATGATAAGGTTTATTTAAAATCAAGATATGATAAAGGTGTTGCATCATATTATAATTGTCCTATGACAAAAGAAGAATTTGATAAATTCTATGATGCATTAATTAATGCTGAGGGCGTTGAAACAAAAGAATTTGAGCTTAAGGTTTTTGAAGGCTGTATGCCAGTTGAAATTATGGCTAAGCGTGGACCTCAAACATTAACATATGGTCCTATGAAGCCAGTTGGATTAAGAACACCTGATGGTGTTACACCTTATGCTGTTGTTCAATTAAGACAGGATGATGCAGCAAAGGAAATGTATAATTTGGTAGGATTTCAAACTCATTTAACATTTCCAGAACAAAAACGAGTTTTCCAAATGATTCCTGGTCTTGAAAATTGTCGTTTTGCCAAATATGGAAGAATGCATAAAAATACATATATTAATGCACCTAAGATTTTAAATCCTACATATCAAACAAAAAAATATCCTAATATTTTCTTTGCAGGACAATTATCAGGTGTTGAAGGTTATGTTGAATCTGCAGCATCAGGTATTTATGCTGCTATTAATATGGATTTATATTTAAAGGGTAAAGAATTATATGTTTTACCAAAAGAAACTGTAATGGGTTCTATGAGTCATTATATATGCGAGGCTAATCCAGAAGGATTCCAGCCTATGAATGCTAATTTTGGTATTATGCCTGAGTTAGGATTTAAGCATGGTAAAAAAGAAAGAAAAGCACTTTATGCAAAAAGAGCATTAGAAACTATGGAAAGGTGCGTAAAGGAAATAGATGAAAGAGGAAGAAGCAATTCGTGATTTTTTAAATTATTTAGCTTCAGTTAAGAATTATTCAGATAATACTATTGAAGCTTATAATTTAGATATAATTGAATTTAAAGATTTTATTCATAACGAAAAAATGGCTGCTGATTTGCTTAAGGTAAGAAATAAAACTATTTGTAAAAATTATATTTCTTATTTATCTAATTTAGAATATGATAAAAAGAAGCATCTTAAGTATTCTACAACCACAATAAAAAGAAAAATATCATCTTTAAGTTCTTTTTATAATTATTTAGAAACGGAAGAATTAGTTGATAAGAATTTATTTTTAGATGTTGATACACCTAAAAAGCCTAAAAGACTTCCTAAGATGATTAAAAATTCTGAAATAGAATCAATGCTTGAGGCTTGTGATTTAGAAAATAAATTAGGTTATAGAAATTATTGCTTATTATTAGTTTTATTCACATCAGGTTTACGTGTTTCAGAATTATGTAATTTAGAAATAAAGGACATTGATTTTAACGAAAGACAAATGCGAATAAGAGGAAAGGGTAGCAAGGATAGAATCGTTATATTGAATGAGGATGTTGCCCCTGTTTTAAGACATTATATTTCAACATTTAGAAATGATATTTTATATAATTCTAAGGATTTAGAAAATAGACATGTCTTTTTAAATAAAAATGGTACGACTCTAACTAGAGTTGGTGTTAGAAAGATTTTAGATAAAATTGTTGCTGATTCTGGTGATACATTCCATATATCACCACATATGCTTAGACATAGCTTCGCAACAACTTTATTGAATAATGGAATGGATTTAAGAAGTGTACAAGAGCTTTTAGGACATGAGAATTTATCAACAACTCAAATTTATACTCATGTAAGCTATGAGCAAATGCAGCACGTTTATTCAAATGCCTTTCCTAGAAGTCAAAAGACAACTAAAAAATGATTTTTACTTGCTTAAATAGAATTATTTTGTTATAATTCTTTTGTTTAAGAAATGGAGATTTTATAATGAAGAAGAGATTAGCTTTATTATCAATGATAGGTATATTATTTTTAGCTTCTTGTCAACCTAAGACAGACACAACAAAAAGAGGTGACAATCCAAGCACAGAAAATAAGAATGCTTTAAAGCTTGATATAGTTTCAAATGGAAAAGAATTAAAAACAAGAACTGATGATCAAAAAGATTATGTAACAGTTAAAATTGCTGAATCATATAAGGATACATTATTTTATGTAACAACATCTTTAACTGATGAATTAAAGGCTCATGGAAGCTTAACAAAATCTGTTTCTATTGCACCTTTAACTTTCACAACTGATATTTCAGATGCTGAAAAGTCAGCTTTAACTGGTTATGTTTATAATGAAACTGGTTTATATGCAAAAGATTTTGGATTTGATATTTCAAAAGATATAACATCTTGGAATACAACAATTAGCTTAGGAACTATTGCAAATGAATTTAAAGAAAATGATAAATATAGCATTTCTGTAATTTATGTACCAAGTATTGTTACACATTATGCAACAAGCTACACTGCTTTAGAATGTTATGTAATGTTCCCTTTATATTATCAAATTTATAAAGATGGAGAAATTCAAGATACATTTAATTCTAAGGCTGTTGATTTAACTAACAAGTTAGAATTTGAAAATAATAGATTAAAATCAGAAACTACTAGCGTTAGTGCTTAAATGAATGGCCTTTAGATAGGCCATTTTTTTGTCTTTGGAGGGAAAAATGAAAATTAATATTATTACATTAAGATCTTTAATTCATGATTCAAAGGAATTTAATGAAGCATCATTAAAATTTGTAAAAGAAATTGAAAATGAATTAAATAAAAAAGAAGAAGCTGAATTTGTTTTAAATGGTAAGGATGAATTATTAAATTTAATTTTTATTGAAACAGGAGGATCTGAAGGATTATTCTTAAATAAGATTAAAGAATTTAAAGAGCCTTATTATTTATTAACAAGTGGCAATAATAATAGCTTAGCAGCATCACTTGAAATTATGACTTATTTAAATATTAATAATTTAAAAGGTGAAATAATTCATGGTGGTATTTCATATATATCAGAAAGAATATATGAATTATATAAATTAGAAAAATTAAAAAATGATTTAAAAAATACTAAATTAGGTGTTTTAGGAAAACCTTCTGATTGGTTGATTTCATCTGTTCCTAATTATGATTTATTGAAAGAAAAATTTGGTATTTCATTAGTTGATATTTCTTTAGATGAATTAGTTAATGAATTCAATAAGCCTAATTTCAATAGAAGAAAAGATTTTGAATTAAAATTTGATAATGCTGAAATTGATAAAGCTAATAAAATTTATAATGGTTTAGATAATATAGTAAGAAAATATGATTTATCAGGTATAACATTAAGATGTTTTGATTTATTAACTAGTGTTAAAACAACAGGATGCTTAGGCTTAGCATATCTAAATTATGATCATATTACAGCTACTTGTGAAGGTGATATTTCAGCAATGATTTCAATGTTACTTGTTGAAAAATTATTAGGACAATATTCATTTCAAGCAAATCCATCAAGAATAGATGTGTTAAAAAATGAAATAGTTTTTGCACATTGTACAATTCCTTTTGGGATGCTTGAAAGCTATCATTTAGATACTCATTTTGAATCTAAAATTGGTGTAGCAATTAAAGGTGAATTAAAAGAAGAAGATGTTACAGTTTTAAGAATATGCTCTAATTTAAAGGATTATTTTATTTCAGAAGGTAAAATATTAACTAATTTAAATGATCCTAATCTATGTAGAACTCAAATAAAGGTTAAGATGGATGAGGATGTTAAAACTTTATTAAAAAAGCCTTGTGGCAATCACCATATTATTTTTTATGGTAGACACAAGGACTTAATTAAATCTATTTTAGATGAATTATTAAAATAATTATTTTTTAGAATTAGTTTTTTTAGTAGAAGATAGTTTAGTTTTTCTTAATCTATCTTCTTTTTTCTTTAAATCTTCTAATTTGATTTCTTTTTGTGTTAATATTTCTTTTTTTGAAGTTTTAACAGTTACACCACGAGCTATAATTGCTTTTTTCTTTAATTCCTCAACAGCCTGCATGAATCTTTGAGTTACACCGAATGTTAGTATTCTCATTCCTCTTTTAAAGAAAAGAGGGAATATTACATATCTTGCAGGACAAGCAACAAGCATTTCAAACTCGACATTTTGTACATAATAATGAAATCTTGCGATTCTTCCTACTGAATCATCACCATCAGCGAAGAAGTTATCGATATCGGCATCAATCTTTGAGCAATATCTCATTGATTTAGCGCAGGAATTAATATTTCTAATGACTGGTATAACTAATGGATAGAACTGGATTACTAATTGTAAAAATTCTTTTGTTTCAGTTTTTAAAAATGACATTCCAGTGAAGAATAAAACAATTCCTATTAATAGCATTATATAAATGTAAAACATTCTGCTTAATAAATATTTTGTTGAAGCTGAATTAGTTCTACATATATATAAATATGTATATTCATCATCAATTTCTTCTGGAACAATTACATTTTTGTATTTATCTAGTTTTTGCATAACAGGAATAGCTTTTCTTATAGCTAATTCATTTAATTCATTTGTTAATTCTCTATCATATTCAATTTTGGAAAATGTTGTTCCTGTTATAGATGTTTCATATAGCTGTTGTAATAAAACAGCTTTCTCTTTATGGTTTGCGATTAAAGAAGAACCAAGCTCAGCTATAATATTAATTAAAAATGAAACCATTGTTGCTATAAATGTTAAATTAGGTATAGCATTTGCTGCAGGTATTAATGATAGAACAATTGGTACAATTGCCAATATATATAAAAATAGCTTAATTGCTTTTGTTTCTTTATACATCTTAGATGAAGCATAATTAAATTTAGCTGCTTCATCCTTTTGACATCTTTTAGATACTGAGTTCAATTGCATCACCTCTAAAATTATTATTAGAAAAAACTCCAAATGATGGAGTTGTTTTTATCTTGTGAATTTGCCTAATAAATTAATGCATAGGAATGTTAATATTGCTGATATTGCAGCAACGATGATTCCTATATAAAACATTGATTGAATGAAATAGATTAATGCAGCACCAGCCCAAATGCCTGTAGATACTAATGCTGTTAAAAGGCAAAGAAGAGTAAGCTTTGCGTTACTTGATTTAGAATGTGATCTTTGTAATGATGTTTTTTCTGCCATAATATACTCCCCCTTAAGCTATGAACATAATAGCAATAATTGTTCCAATTAATGCTAATTCCATTAAAATTGAAAACCATATAGTTAAACTAAAATATGATTTATCAGTTTTATGATGAAATAACTTTCTTCCAATTTGAGCACCTATTGCACCACCTAGGGCTGTAAAGCCTAATAATGTTTTTTCTTTAATACGTTTAGCTCCTCCGCCTCCTTGAGCCATTGCCTTATCCTTTTTATATAAGATACAAGTAATTATACTCATTACTAATAAGTAAGCGGCATAGATACCAATAAATAATAAATAAGTTTTATATTTATCCATTTCCTATAATCTCCTTTTTTCTAATTGTAATTATACCAAAATTTGAATTTTATTAAAAGATAGATTTAAAAGTAATTATAATTACATAAAATTAGAATTTTTTTGTAATTTTTCTTGCATAATTAAAGTGAATATGGTATTATCTAAAAGGCACAAAATACACATGTCTTTGGAGTTTGCCGTCGTGTGCAAGTAAAATTGATGGAGGCAAGCGTTGAAGAAGGCAGAGGACATAACAAAAATAAAATGGAGGAAATTAAAAAATGTCTGAATCAGTAGTTTCAATGAAACAATTATTAGAGTCAGGTGTTCATTTTGGACATACTACTCGCAGATGGAATCCTAAGATGGCTAAGTATATCTTTACAGCTAGAAATGGAATCTATATTATCGATTTACAAAAAACTGCAAATCAAATCGAAAAGGCTTATGTAGCTTTATTAAACATCGTTAAGGATGGCGGAAAGGTATTATTCGTTGGTACTAAGAAGCAAGCTCAAGAAGCAGTAAAGGAAGAAGCTTTACGTACAGATCAATACTATGTTAACCAAAGATGGTTAGGTGGTACTCTTACTAACTTCAAGACAATTAGAAAGAGAATCAAAAAGTTACAAGACTTATACAAAATGGAAGAAAACGGCGATTTTGCAAAACTTACTAAGAAGGAAGTTGCTGCATTAGTTGCTGAAAGAGAAAAATTAGAAAAGTTCTTAGGCGGTATCAAGGAAATGAAGCAATTACCAGATGCTTTATTCATCGTTGACCCTCGTAAGGAACACAATGCAATTTTAGAAGCTAGAAAGTTAAACATCCCAGTATTCGGTATCGTTGATACTAACTGTGATCCTGATGATGTTGATTATGTTATTCCAGCTAACGATGATGCTATCCGTGCTGTTAAATTAGTTACTTATGTAATGGGTAACGCAGTTATCGAAGCTAACGGTGGTGTTGTTGAAAAGTTCGAAGAACCTGAAAATGTAAATATCAATGAAGAAGCTGAAAAGGCTGATGCAAATGCAAAGGCTCAAGAAAAGCCAGCTAGAAAGCCAGCTGCTAAGAAGCCAGCTCAAAAGAAAGCTCCAGCTAAGAAAGAAGAAAAGGCTGAAGCAACAGAAGCAAAAGCTGAATAATTTTGGAGGATAATACTTATGGCAAACGTTACTGCACAAATGGTAAAAGAATTACGTGAAAAGACATCTGCAGGTATGCTTGATTGTAAGAAAGCATTAGTTGCTACAGATGGCGATATGGAAGCAGCTGTAACTTGGTTACGTGAAAAAGGTATTGCAAAGGCTGAAAAGAAGGCATCAGTTGTTGCTGCTGAAGGTTTATGTTCTTATGCAATCAATGGTAACAAAGCAGTTTTATTTGAATTAAATTCTCAAACTGACTTCGTTGCTCAAAATGCTAAATTTACTTCTTTAGTTGAAGAAGTTGGTCAAATCATTTTAGCTTCAAATGCTACAGACACTGAATCAGCTTTAAATGTTGAAAAAGGTGGAAAGAATTTAGCTACAATTATTCTTGAAGCATCAGGAGTAATTGGTGAAAAGATTTCTTTAAGAAGAGTACAAGTATTAACAAAGACAGATTCTCAAGTATTCGGTGCTTATAAGCATATGGGTGGTAGAATCGTTACTGTTACTGTATTAGAAGGAAATGATGAAGTAGTTGCTAAGGACGTTGCAATGCATGTTGCTGCTTTAGCTCCTAAGTATGTTTCTCGTAATGATATTCCTGCTGATGTTATTGAAAAGGAAAGAGAAATTATTTTAGCTACTGCATTAAATGAAAATGCTACAAGTGCTAAACCAAAGCCTGAAAACATCATTGCTGAAAAGATTGTTCCAGGTAGATTAGAAAAGAGCTTAAAGGAAACTTGCTTATTATCTCAAGCTTTCGTTAAGAATCCTGATCAAACAGTTGAAGCTTATGTTAATAGTCAAAAGTCAGCTGTAGTTACATTCGTTCGTCTTGAAGTTGGCGAAGGAATTGAAAAAGTTGTATCTGACTTTGCCGCTGAAGTAGCAGCTCAATCTGCCGCTTTCAATAAGTAATTTAAAAAGAGAGGCATTTTGCCTCTCTTATTTTTATAAAAAATGTAGTATAATGAGCATAAGGAGGAGTGTTTATGTATAAGCGTATATTATTAAAACTTAGTGGTGAAGCTCTAAAAGGCGATACTGAATTTGGAATTGATCCTCAAACAGTTAATAAGATTGCTAAGCAAATTAAAGATGTTCATGATTTAGGAGTAGAAATTGGTATTGTAGTTGGTGGAGGCAATATTTGGCGTGGTGCAACAGCAGCACAGCTAGGTATGGATAGAGCTCAAGCAGATTATATGGGAATGCTTGCAACTGTAATGAATGGTCTTGCAATTCAAGATGCATTAGAGCATATCGGAGTTCCAACTCGTGCAATGACTGCTTTATCAATAGATGAGGTTGCTGAAGGCTATATTAGAAGAAGAGCAATTAGACACTTAGAAAAGGGTAGAGTATGTATTTTTGTTGGTGGTTTAGGTTCACCATATTTCTCTACTGATACTGCTTGTGTTTTAAGAGCAACTGAAATTGGTGCTGAAATTATATTAATGGCTAAAAATGGAACTGATGGTGTTTATGATGCAGATCCTAAAACTAATCCAAATGCTAAATTATATACTGAAGTACCATTCTCTGAGATTCTTGCTAAGAATTTAAAGGTAATGGATTTAACAGCTGCTTCCCTTTGTAAGGAAAATAAGCTTGAAATAATTGTATTTAACATGAATAAAGATGGAAACATTGTAAAGGCTGTAAATGGGGATAAGATTGGTACCCATGTTACTGCAGATTAGGAGATAAAAATGGAAGAACTAGAAATGACTTTACTTGAAGCTGAAGATAAGATGGATAAATCTATTGCAAGCTATCAATATGAATTAAATACTGTAAGAACAGGAAGAGCTAATGCATCTTTATTAGATAGCATTAATATTGATTATTATGGTGTTCCAACACCTATTAAGCAAATTTCTTCTATTTCAGTTCCAGAAGCTTCTCAACTTTATATTAAGCCTTATGATAAATCTTCTATTAAAGAAATTGAAAAAGCTATTTTAGCATCACCTTTAGGATTAACTCCTCAATGTGATTCAACTGGTATTAGATTAGTATTACCAAAGATGACAGAAGATAGAAGAAAAGAATTAGTTAAAGTTGTAGCAAAAATGGAAGAACAAGCAAAGGTTGCTATCAGAAATATTAGACGTGATTTAAATGATGATATTAAAAAATTATCATTACCTGAAGATCAAGAAAAGGAATCTTTAGATGATGCACAAAAATTAACTGATAAGAAGATTGCTGAAGTTCAAAAGCTAACTGAAGCTAAGAATAAGGATTTAATGTCATTATAAGAATTAACCTGCATTTTTGCAGGTTTTTTTATTTATATTTTATAAATAAAATTTATTTAAAAATATGAAATGATAACGCTTTTTGTTTTGCTGTCAATAACTTTTGATTAGTTCCTAATTTTATTTAAACATTAACACTGCTTTGATTATATTCATTGCGGTGTTTTTGTTTGCTAATAAAAGCGTCAAAAGATGCTTTCTTCCATGGATGAGTCATAGGTGGTACATAAG
>JAEEGL011128370.1_pt1 | contig 12618 bp, 10 predicted proteins | sample 9134231 | NCBI WGS metagenome assembly JAEEGL01 (sample SAMN16246548, study PRJNA631951) | gut metagenome | biome: gut microbiome; feature: rumen; material: fiber-attached | host: Bos | place: Iran: Karaj | collected 2018-10
ATCTGAACTCCGAAAAATCCGAAGCTGAGATTCCACATCTGCCAGAAAGTGAGCTTGCTCTTGGTTTGCATTTCAGTGTTATTAAAACAGCTGCAAAGTAAAAAAATCTTACACGCGCGTTAAAATGAAAAAGGACGAACGGTTGAATTTTGGGGATGAATGGTCGGAAAAGCGTGATTTTTTATTATCTTGTCACAGCTATTATGCGGATTTCAAAAGAAAGTTGGATTATCCACGGTTTCGCGCTGCTGCACGCGGCCGTCGCGCTGGGCTGCCGGGTGGGCGGCCTGGCGGATGACATGATGCTGACCCTGCTCTCCATGCTGATGGTCGTGCTGATCTGCCTGCGCTGCCGGGTCAGCGGCTTCATGATGGCCGTTTCCGTGCTGGCCGTCAACCTGGTCGGCGTGCTGCTGGGCCGCGGGACCGCGTGGCTGTTCGACCTGTTCACCGACTCCCCGCTGGTCATCTATCCGCTCTCGACCTTCGTGAGCACCGAGATCATCGGCTGGACGATGCTGCTGATCGCCCGCAGCTATGCCCGCAATCATGCGGAAGCTCCGGAACAGATGGCGTCCTCGCTGATCTGGCTGCTGATCGCCTTCGTAATCATCCTCATCACCCGCCTGGCGATCCTGCTGCTCTACTCCCAGAGCTGGGGGGGGCGCAACACCGCCGTCACCATCCTGCTGGACTACTCCCTCACCCTGGCCGTGGTGGTGGTGCTCGCCGAATATGCCCTGCGCCTGCAGCGGCGTGCGCTGGCCGCCTCCGAAAAGGCCCACCTGGCGCAGTTCCGCTACCACAAGCTCAAGCAGCAGGTGAACCCGCATTTCCTGTTCAACTCGCTGAACGTCCTGGACTATATGATCCAGGAGCAGACGCCCGAAGACGCCAGCCGCTACACCCACAAACTGGCCGAGGTCTATCGTTATATGATCAAGAGCGAAGACGAGACCACGGTGCGCCTGCGGGACGAAATGGCATTCGTGGAGAAGTACGTGGACCTGCTGAAAGTCCGTTTCCCGGAGGGGCTGGACGTGCAGGTGGACATCCCCGAAGAAGCCCTGTCCCGCTCGGTCGTGCCCTGCAGCCTGCAATTGCTCATCGAGAACGCCCTCAAGCACAACAGCGTCTCCCCGGACACCCCGCTGCACGTGGCGGTCCGGGTGGAGGACGACGGTGTCGTGGTCTCCAACAACCGCATCCCGAAACTCCGCCGCACCGCCTCCACGGGGCTGGGGCTGCAATACATCCGCCAGCAGTACCAGGATCTCTCCGGCAAGTCCATCACCGTCCTCGAGGACGAACAGCACTACACCGTCACCCTCCCGCTCCTATGATGAAAGCCCTGATTGTCGAAGACGAAAGAATGGCCCAGGCGCAGCTGTCGCGCCTGCTCGCCGCCCGCTTCCCCGACATCGAGGTGGTCGCCGCCACCCCGTCGGTGCGCGCCACGGTGGACTTCCTCGCCACCAATCCACCCCTCGATTTGATCTTCATGGACGTGGAGCTCGCAGACGGAGAGTGCTTCGAGATTTTCCGGCAGGTGAGTGTGAAGGCCCGCATCATCATGACCACGGCCTATGATTCCTATGCCGTCAAAGCCTTCGAGGCGGGCAGTATCGACTACCTGCTGAAGCCGATTTCCGAAGAGGCGCTCGCGCGGGCGGTGAACCGCTGCCGCGAGCGGCTCGCGCAACCCGCGCCCGGCATCGACATCGAACAGCTGCTCGCAGCCGTGGCCGGTCCCGCCCGGAAGCAGTACAAAGAGCGTTTCCTGGTGTACATCGGGGAGCAGATCATCCCGGTGCAGGCCCCGCAGATCGCCGCCTTCTTTTCAGAGGAGAAGTCCAATTACCTGTACACCTTCGACGGGGTCCGCTACCTGATCGAGTCCTCCCTGGATGCCCTGGAGGACGAATTGGATCCCGAACGCTTCTTCCGCATCTCACGCGGGGTCATCGTTTCCCGCCAGGCGGTGCTGAGCGTCAGCCGCCATTTCAGCGGACGCCTGCGCGCCACCCTTTCGCCCGCCCCGCCCTTCGAGCCCACGGTTTCCCGGGCCCGGGTGGAGGACTTCCTGAAATGGCTTGAATGAGCGAAGCGAAGGATCTATAGCTTGTAGTAGCTCCCGAGAATCTTCGCGAACCAGCTCGGGGGCAGGAGTTTCTTGAGCGTCACGGAGAGACGCTGCTCCAGAGTGGAGATAATGTAGTTGTAGCGGGGGTGTTTCTTGCACACGATCTTCGCCACCTTGTCCGCCAGGTATTCCGGCTTGAGCCCCCCGGTCTCATCCTTCTCGATACTCGCCAGAGACTTCGCATAAGTCTTGTAGACTTCGTAGGCCTCGGGGGCGGCGACGCTCTTGCGCTGGGCGGTGAAGGCCGTGGCGAAGTCGCCCGGCTCGATCACGACGACTTGGATGCCGAAGGCCTTGGTCTCCAGGCGCAGGGCTTCGCAATAGCCCTCGATGGCGAACTTGGAGGCGGAATAGAGGCCCTGGAACGGAAGTCCCATCAAGCCGCCTATCGAACTGAAACAGAGAATCTTTCCGCCTCCCTGGGCGCGCATCACCGGGAGCACGTGGTGCAGGCAGCGCACCATCCCCATCCAGTTGACGTCCATCTGGCGCTGCGCATCCTCGAGGGAGCAGAACTCCAGCGGACCGCCGATGCCCATCCCGGCATTGCTGATGAACACGTCGATGCGGCCTTCGGCTTCGACGACCTGCCGCACGGCGGCTTCGCAGTCCTCAGCACGCTGCACGTCGGCTTGGATATACGTTACGCCCGGGAGCGGGTCCGAGGCCTTGCGGTGGGTGCCATAGACTTTGTGGCCGTCGGCGCAGAGACGCGCGGCCATCGCCCGGCCGAAGCCGGAGGTGATGCCGGTGATGAGGATGACCATAGGGTAATCTCGGTTACGCGATGACTTCGAGTTCGCGGAAGATCTTCGTCAGCTTCTCCACGGCCTCATCCACCTGCTCGATCGAGTGGGTGGCCATCAGGGCGAAGCGGATCAGCACGTCCTTCTCCGGCACGGCCGGGGCGATCACCGGGGTGATGAACACGCCGGCCTCGTAGGCCTTGCGGACGATGGTCATCGCCTTGATGGTGTCCCGCACGAAGAGCGGGATGATCGGGGACTGGGTGTGCCCGGTGTCGAAGCCGGCGTCCTTGAAAGCCTGCTGGGCGTGGCGCGTGACCTCCCAGAGGTGCTCGCGGCGCTCGGGCTCATTGATCATGATGTCCAGGGCGCAGGAGGCGGCGGCCACGGAGGCCGGGGTCATCGAGGCGCTGAAGATCAGGGTGCGGGAGTTGTGCTTGAGGTAGTTGATGACTTCCTTGTCGCCGGCGATGAAGCCGCCCAGCGAGCCGAAACTCTTGGAGAAGGTGCCCATGATGAGATCCGTCTCCTTGGTAAGGCCGAAATGGCTGGCCGTGCCGGAGCCGTTCTCGCCGATGACGCCGAATGCGTGCGCGTCGTCCACCATCACGGCCGCGTTGTATTTCCGGGCCAGGCGTACCAGGTCGGGGAGCGGAGCGATGTCGCCTTCCATCGAGTAGACACCGTCCACGACGATGAGCTTGGAGGCATTGCGGGGCGTCAGCCAGAGCTTCTTCTCCAGATCGGCCATATCATTGTGGCGGAACTTGCGAACCTCGCTGAAACTCAATCGGCTGCCGTCGATGATGCAGGCATGGTCCAGGGCGTCGAGGAAGATGAACCCTCCCCGGAAACCCAGGCAGCCCACGACGCCCAGGTTGACCTGGAAACCGGTGCTGTAGGTGACGGCCGCATCTTTGCCCACGAATTTCGCCAACTTCGCTTCCAGCTCTTCGTGGAGATCGAGGGTACCATTGAGGAAACGGCTGCCGGAGCAGCTGGTGCCATATTTCTCGACCGCCTTGATGGCGGCTTCCTTGAGCCGGGGGTCGTCCGAAAGTCCGAGGTAGGAGTTGGAGCCGAACATCAGGACCTTGCTGCCGTCAGCCATGGTAACGAGCGGATCCTGGCCGGAAGAAATGGGCCGGTAATAGGGATAGATTCCCTGGGCCTTGACTTCATCTGCGAGCGTGTATTTGGCACAAAGCTCGGTCAGCGTATTATTCATTCGAAGCGGTTTAATAACGTTAGTACAAGATGCAAAGATACACAATTTCCCGAAAATCCTATCGGTTGGAGGAAATATGTGCTGCGACGACGGCGGCCGTGGACCAGGCGGCCTGCAGATTGAACCCTCCCGTCACGGCATCCACGTCGAGCGCCTCCCCCGCGAAATACAGCCCGGGGAAGCGCTTGGCTTCCAAGGTATTGATATCGAGGCTTCCCAGAGAGACGCCTCCGCAGGTCACGAACTCCTCCTTGAAACGGGCGCGGCCCGCAAGCGGGTAGGCGTCGGCGCAGAGCGTGGCGGCGAGCCGGGCGGCTCCCTTGCCGCCCATTTCCGCCCAGCGCAGATCTTCCCGCAGGCCGGCGCGCCGCAGCAGGTGGTGCCAGAGCCGGAGGGTAATGCCCGCAGGTGGCGTTCCGGCGACCTGTTTGCGCGCGTTGCGCTCCCCCGAGGCGGCGATCCACTCGCGGGCGGCGGCCTCGGAGACATCCAGCCAGTTGATCAGCAGGGTGCCGCCACAGCCATTCTCCGCCAGATGCCGGGCGGCGTAGGAGCTGAGTCGAAGGGTCGCGGGGCCGCTCACGCCCCAGTCGGTGAGCAGCAGTGTTCCTTCCGCGCGGAATTTTGTGCCGGCGAGCGAAAGGGCGGCCTGCTCCACGACCGTTCCCATCAGGGTGCGCAGGCCCTCGTCCGCGATCTTCAGGGTAAAAAGCGAAGGGACGCAGGGGGTCACCTCGATCCCTTCCGGCAACAGCTGCCGCAGCCGCTCCTGCGAACTTCCGCCCACGGTCACGACCACCCGGTCAAAACAACTGTCATCCTGAGCAAAGCGAAGGACCTCAAACCCGCCCTCCTCCAGCGCCGCGATGCGCGCCACCCGGGCGCCGCAGCGCACGCGGACCCCCGCCTCGCGCAGCCCCCGCTCCAGCGTCCGGACGATCTGCATCGCATCCTGGCTCGCCGGGAAGACGCACTGGTCCTCCTGCGTAACGAGCCGCACGCCCTCCGCCTCGAACCAACGCTGCGTATCTGCGGGGCTGAGCACCCGCAGGGCGCGGCGCATCAACTGCGTGCCGCGCGGGTACACCTCCTCCAGGCGCATCAGGCCGGGCTCCAGGCCGTCCAGCGCCACGTCGCGGAAACTATTGGTGAGATTGCAGCGGCCCCCGCCGGTCACGGCCACCTTGGCGAGCAGCCGGGGGCCCGCCTCGAACAGGGTCACGTCGGCATCAGGCCGGCGCCGTTTCACGCCGATGGCGCAGAAACAGCCGGCCGCTCCGCCGCCGATGACGGCGATCTTCATCGCTCGTAGGAGGCTTCGTTGCCCGGACACTCCTCCACCTCGACCTTGTAGCACTGCGGGATCTGCTCACAGATCCAGCGGGCGAGGTTTTCCGTGGTGGGGTTGCAGGGGAGTACCTCGTTGAGGTCGGCGTGGTCGAGCGCCCCGCAGATGCGGCGCTCGATCTCGCAGAAGTCCACCACCATCCCGTCGGCATCCAGGGTCTCGGAGGCGCACCAGATGACGATTTTCCAGTTGTGCCCGTGGTCGGGCTCCGTCTGCGTACCGCCGGCGAAAGAAATGTGGTGGCTGGCGGAGACGGTCAGGGTTTTCTTGACTTTATACATCGCCCTTGCCGATATAGGAGAGGAATTCGTTGCGGGTCTGGGCGTTGGAGCGGAAGGAGCCCGTGAGGTAGGTGGAGGTCATCACGCCGGTCTTGCGTACCCCGCGGCTCTCTTTGCACATATGCCGGCCGCGCATCATCAGCGCCATTCCGCGCGGGGGATTCTCCTCGCCGAGCGCCTCGGTGAGCATCTCCACCACATCGTGGACCAGCCGCTCCTGGACCTGCAGCCGGGCGGAGCAGTAGTCCACCACGCGCCCGATCTTGCTCAGCCCCAGGATGCGGCCCTTGGGGTTGGGCAGGTAGGCGAACCAGTATTCGCCGAAGAAGGTGCGGCAGTGGTGCTCGCACACGGAGTAGAAGGGACCCGTGTCCACGATCATGTCGTCGTAGATGATGCCGTCCACCCCGTTGGGGAAGGTGGTGACCGCCGGCGCCTGGGCCGGGTCGTAGCCGCGGAACATTTCGCGGAACATCCGCACCATCCGGTCCGGGGTGTCCAGCAGGCCCGTGCGCGAGGGGTCCTCGCCGATGAATTCGAGCAGTTCGCGGATATGTTGTTTGGCTTGTTCTTCTGTAATCATACTTCGTAGGTGGCTGTGTTGTCGGGCGTTTCCCGGACCGTGACTTTGTAGCAATGGGGGATCTGTTCGCAGATCCAGCGGGCGAGGTTCTCCGCCGTGGGATTGAAGGGCAGGACCTCGTTGAGGTTGCGGTGGTCGAGGCGGTCGGTGACGCGTTCCTTGATGAGTTTGAAATCCACGACCATCCCGTTCGCATCAAGTTCCGGGGCCCGGCAGAAGACCTCGATCTCGTAGTTGTGTCCGTGCGGGCGGGCGCAGGGGGTGGGATAGTCCAGCTCCAGGTGGTGGCTCGCCGCAATGCAGAACTTTTTGCTGATAGAATACATAACAGCGCAAAGATACAAATTATTTATTCCGCTTGACGCCGCGGACGGCTTCGGCTTCGAGGGGGTTGTCCGGCCAGGCGTGGCGCGGGTAGCGGCGGCGCAGTTCTTTACGCACCTCGAAATAGGTATTCTCCCAGAAACTGCGCAGGTCGGCGGTGAGCTGGACGGGTTTGTAGCCCGGCGAGAGCAGTTCCATCAGCACGGGGCGGCGGCCGTCGTCCACCCGCGGGGTGTCCACCAGGCCGAAACACTCCTGCAACCGGACGCGGAGGACGGGCGCTTCGGCGCCCTGACGGTAGTCCAGGCGGATGCGGCTGCCGGTCGGCACCGGCAGATGCGTGGGCGCGAGCCGGTCCACCGCCTGCTGCTGCTCGTAGCTGAGCAGGGTCCAGAGGGCCGCGCAGAGATCGATTTTCTTGAGTTCGGCGACGCTGGTGGCGCGGCCCACGAAGGGCGGGAGCCACTGCGGGGCCGCTGCCAGGACGGCCTCCGTCGAAAGGTCGGGCAGCGCCAATTCGGGGTGCCAGGCGGCCACGGAGGCGATCCGCCGCTGGAGATTGCGGACCTCATCGGAGAAATCCAGCATCGCAGTCCCCTCTTTCTGCGCGGCTTCGCAGATGACGCGGGTCTGTTCCTCGCGGACGCCCTCGGAAAGGGGCCGGGCATCCACCAGCAGGCTGCCGATGCGCCGTTCGCGCTGCGCCAGGGCGACCCCGGCCTTGCTGTCCCAGACCACGCGGTCTCGGGTGCGGATGAGATCCGGCAGATCGGCCGGGTCCACGGGGGCGGCGAGGAAGATGCGCCCCACGCCGCCGGGGCGTATGCTTACGGATGCGACGGCGAGCCAGTCGCAGGCGGAGAGGGGGTCCTGCGGGTCCACGGCCGCGAGTTCGCCGCCGGCAAGCTGGAAGCGGCCGGGGCCGTCCGTGCGGGCTTTGGCCACCCGTTCCGGGTACGCCAGGGCCACCAGCCGTCCGATTAGATACGGGTCCGCTCCCATTCGCCGGTCTTCCCCCGCGGGCGGCCGGCGAATTTCCGCTAACTTTCGGTACTGCTCTGCCATTTGGGCGATGCGGGCCCAGCGGCCGTTGCGCCCGGACCGGTGCAGGGCGTCGAGGCGCGTGGTCAGCGACGCGTCGCCCTCCAGCGCCGCCAGCGGATCCCGCTCCTCCAGCAGCGCCGCGATCTCGGCCGCCAAAGGAACTTGCGTTGCGTGGCCTTTGAGCGAAGCGAGGTCCGCATCAGCGGACCGGCCGGCCCCGGGACTTTGCGCGAGCAAAGTCGGAAAGGGGCTTGAGGCCGCAGGGGGTTCGGGGGATATGCCCCCGCATAGGAGCATCTGCGCGATACGCGGATGGCAGGGCAGGGCGGCGAGCGCCCGTCCGTGCGGGGTGATCCGCCCCGCCTCGTCGACGGCGCCCAGCAGCTCCAGCAGGCGAGACGCCTGGGCAAGGTGGGCGGCGGGGGGCGGGGTGAGCCAGGCGAGCCGCTCCGGATGCGCCTCGCCCCAGGCGGCCGCATCCAGCACGGTCCCCGCCAGGTCGGCCTCCAGGATCTCCGGCACGCGCGTCGGGGCCATCCGGGCCTCGGTCCCCGCGTTCCAAAGACGGTAGCATACACCCGGCGCCACGCGTCCGGCGCGCCCGCTCCGTTGGTCGGCCATATCGCGGCTGATCCGCACCGTTTCCAGGCGGCTCAGGGCGTTCTGCGGGTCGAAGACGAGCCGCCGGCAGAAGCCGCCGTCCACCACCACCCGCACGCCTTCGATGGTCAGCGAGGTTTCGGCGATGGGCGTGGCCAGTACCACCTTCCGGCTGCCCGGCGGGCTCGGCGCGATGGCCGCCCGCTGCGCCTCGTTGGACAGCAAGCCATATAAAGGACAGATGCGCGCATACTCCGAAACCCCCTCCAACAGCGCCTCGCAGCGCCGGATTTCCCCCTCGCCCGGCAGGAACGCCAGGATGTCCCCCTCGTGCTCCCGGAGTGCCACGCGCACCCAGTGGGCCACACGCTCCGCCACGTCCGCGGCCGTCGCTTCCTCCGGCGTATGGCGGATTTCCACCGGGAACATCCGCCCCTTGCTCTCGAGCAGCGGGGCGTCCAGGGCGGCGCAGAGGGCGGCGGTGTCGATGGTCGCCGACATCAGCAGGATGTGCAGGTCGGGGCGCAGGAGGGCCTGCGTCTCGCGGGTCAGGGCCAGGGCCACGTCGCTCTGCAGGCTCCGCTCGTGAAATTCGTCAAAAATGACAACCCCCACGCCTTCCAGGGCGGGGTCGTCCACCAGCATCCGCGTCAGGATGCCTTCGGTGACCACTTCGATGCGTGTGGCCGCACTCACGCGGCTCTCGAAACGGATGCGGTAGCCGACCGTGCGGCCCACCGCTTCGCTCAGCAGGAAGGCCATGCGTTCGGCGATTTGCCGCGCGGCAATCCTGCGCGGTTCCAGAACGATTATTTTAGAACTATTTTCCCGATCCGCCAGGACCAGGGGGAGGATGGTGGATTTTCCGGCCCCGGGCGGCGCCGTCACCACGAGGCACGGCGAGACGGCCAGCTGCCGCCGGACGGCATCGGCAATCTCCAGGACCGGCAGATCCAGCCCGCGCAGCGCCCCCGGGTCCACCAAAACGGAATTACGGGCGCTGGCCGAAGGCGGGACGGGACGGGGTCAGCGGTTCGCCCACGGCCGACGCTTCGGCTTCGGCCTCATCGAGTTTGAAGACCATGAACTGCGGCCCGGCGGCGGTGTAGGGCTTCCAGTCCCCGCCATCCGGCCCGTTCGGATCGGAATACTTGGCGAAATTGGACCAGGCGGTGAGCATCTTCTCGGAGAGATCCCAGTCCCCCTTCGTCCAGGGCCGCCAGCAATGCTTCAGCGACTTGAACACATACCACAGGTCGGAAGAGTGGAAGGCGCCCTTGAGCTGATCCTCGGGGTGGGAGCCGTCGTCCGGCAGCGGACGCGCGAACTGGTAGGCCCAGGCGCGGCCGCCCTTTTCCTCGCGGTTGAGGCAGAAAGCGCGGATCTGCTCACCCATGCTGCCCGCATCATTGAGCGTATAGCCGATCATATACGGGACCTCCGCCAGCGTGCCGTCGATGCAGGCCTCGTCGAAGGATTCCGTCAGGACGTAGCCGTCGATGTACGGCGAAATGGGCGCGGTGGAGAGCACGCTGCGCTGTCCCGTCACCGAGGCGTAGAGGCCGCCCAGGGCGAAAATCGTCTCCGTGGACGCCGCGCGCAGGGCCCGCAGGTCCTTCAGGTTGGCCCAGTCGGTCACGGCCTGGGTGGAGGCCTCGGCCTGGGCGAGGGTGGTCATCTGCTGGACGGGTCTGGCGGGAGCGCCCGGGAAGGCCGGTTGCGCCGGTACGCGCGGATCCACCAGCCCGCTGCCGCTCATGATGACGGCCTTGTTGAAGAGCCCCCGCGCCAGCGGCGAGGCGCTGAGGAACTTCACGCTCCGCCCGCCGGCGCTCTGGCCGAAGATCATCACATTATCGGGATCGCCGCCGAACTGGGCGATGTTCGCCTTCACCCAGCGCAGCGCCTGGATCTGGTCCAGCGTGCCCCAGTTGCCCGTCGGATGCTCCGGATTCTCGGCCGAGAGGGCCGGATGGGCGAAGAATCCGAAAGGTCCCACGCGGTAGTTGAACGACACCAGGACCACGTCCTTGGCCGCCCACTCCTGGCCGTCGAACTCGGGCTCCGAGCCCCAGCCTTCGCGCATGCCGCCGCCGAAGATCCATACGGCGACCGGCAGTTTCCTGCCGGTCTGTCCCGGGGCCTTGGTCCAGACATTCAGATAGAGGCAGTCCTCGCTGTAGGGCGCCTCGTCCCCGTAGCCCCACTCGGTGGTGTAGCCGCCGGGGTAATGCGCCGCCTGGAACGGCGGATGGCCGAATTTATCGCACACACGCACGCCCTCCCAGGGCACGACGGGCTGCGGGGCCCGCCAGCGGTTCTGCCCGATGGGCGGTGCGGCGAAAGGAATACCGCGAAAGACGGTGACGCCCGGAATGTCGGCGGCGACACCTTGGACCTGTCCGCCCTCGATGTTGAGGACGGGACTTTCCGGCGGGGCGGCCGTACAGGCGGCCAGCGCCAGCGCACAAAGCAGAAGCAAAGTTTTCTTCATAAGCGTTCATTTTGGTGGATACAAGATAGCAAAAAAAGGTGGAAAATGTGTATCTTGCAGGCCTGAAACCCCAAAAATCAAGATATGATTAAAAAATTCACAGCTATTGCAGCGGTCCTGCTGACCGCCGGCTTTGTGCTCTGCGCCCAGTCGCGCCGGCCGGCCGCTCCCGCCCCCAAGGACGGCGCCGAAAAAGAAAATACCGAGGCTCCGGCCGAGGTGAAGATGACCGAAGGCCTGATGAGCGTCGGCCAGAACGAGAAAGATTGGTTCTTCGACATTCCCGACGCCATATTGGGACGCCGGATGCTCGCCGTGACCCGCTATACCAGCAACACCCCCGGTGCCGGCACCTACGGCGGCGAGGAAATCAACGAGGCGATGATCTACTGGGAGAAGGCCGTCAACGGCAACCTCCTGCTGCGCGCCGACATCGTCAACATCCAGGCGGCGGAGGACCAGATGATCAGCAAGGCGGTCAAAGTCAGCTCCGAGAACCCGATCGTGGCTTCCTTCAAGCCCGAGAAGGGCGGCCCCGAGGGCAGCACCCGCATCAAGATCAACAGTCTCTTCGAAGGCGACGTGCAGGTGTTCTCCCTGGACTCCCGTACCAAGCGTTCCAGCAACCTGGGCGCCGTCAAGCCTGACGCCACCTTCATCAACAGCATCCGCACCTATCCGATCAATACCGAAGTCACGGTCACCAAGACCTTCGCCTATACCCCGCCCACCGGGGGTGCCGCTCCGGGCGGCGGCCAGGCCTCCCGGGCCCTGCCTGCCGGCAGCCAGGCCGGCGCCGTGACCCTGGTGCTCAACACTTCCTTCGTCCTGCTCCCCGAGACCCCGATGCAGCAGCGCTGGTTCGACCCCCGCGTGGGCTATTTCGCCGGCGGCTACAGCGAATTCTCCGATGATCAGCAGGAGGTCGAGAACATCCGCTTCATCGCCCGCTACCGCTTGGAGGCCCGTCCCGAGGACGTCGAGCGCCAGAAGCGCGGCGAGCTCGTGGAGCCCGTCAAGCCGATCGTCTACTACATCGACCCGGCCACGCCCAAACAGTGGCGCAAGTACCTCATCGAGGGTGTCAACGACTGGAACGTCGCCTTCGAGCAGGCCGGCTGGAAGAACGCCATCCACGCCGAAGAATGGCCCGAGGACGACCCGACGATGAGTCTCGAGGACGCCCGTTTCAGCGTGATCCGCTATCTGGCCTCCCCCGTCGCCAACGCATACGGCCCCAATGTCCACGACCCGCGCTCCGGCGAGATCATCGAGAGCCACGTGGGCTGGTACCACAACGTGATGACCCTGGTCCACGACTGGTACCAGGTGCAGGCCGGCGCCGTGGATCCCCGTGCGCGCAAAATCAAATATGACGAAGAACTGATGGGCGACCTGATCCGTTTCGTATCTTCGCACGAAGTCGGCCACACCCTCGGCCTGCGCCACAACATGGGCTCCAGCAGCCAGACCCCGGTCGAGAAACTCCGCGACAAGGCCTGGGTCGAGGAGCACGGACACACCATCAGCATCATGGACTACGCCCGCTTCAATTACGTGGCCCAGCCCGAGGACGGTATCGGCAAGGCCGGTCTCTACCCGCGCATCAACGACTACGACAAGTGGGCCATCGAATTCGGTTACAAGCCCACCTACCTCAAGACTCCGAAGGAGGACCACCTCTATTGGAACAAGGTCATCATCGCGCGTCTCCGGGAGAATCCCCGCCTCTGGTTCGGCGGCGAGGGCCGCGACGGCGATCCGCGCGCGCAGACCGAGGATCTCGGCGACGACGCCGTGGCCGCCAGCAACTACGGCATCCTCAAT
>JAEEGL011605490.1_pt1 | contig 12618 bp, 11 predicted proteins | sample 9134231 | NCBI WGS metagenome assembly JAEEGL01 (sample SAMN16246548, study PRJNA631951) | gut metagenome | biome: gut microbiome; feature: rumen; material: fiber-attached | host: Bos | place: Iran: Karaj | collected 2018-10
CTTCTTGGCTTCCTGGATCTCGTGCTCAAGAAGAGCCTCATTGTGACCGTCAATAGGTCCAAGATATGTGATACCGAGGTTTTCAAAAAGCATACCCGGTACAAAGAACTGTTTAAAATTATTCTTAACGTGACGGATTTTCTCGATAACACGGGTCTGACCTGAAAGCTGCTTGTAAACATCAGCCTTAAGATTCAGATAACCATCCATTGTACGGATATGACCGAGATATTTGGACATACCTCCGATACTTTCTGATATGGACATGTTGTTATCATTTAAGATGATTATAAAGTTAGTCTCAAGCTTAGCAGCATTATTGAGCGCTTCATAAGCCATACCGCCTGTAAGAGCGCCATCGCCTATAACTGAAACTACTGTATAATCTTCTCCCTTTAAGTCTCTTGCCTTGACCATTCCAAGACCTGCAGAAATAGAGTTTGAACTGTGACCTGTATCAAAACAGTCAGTATCAGACTCAGACTTTTTAGGGAATCCGCTTATTCCGCCAAACTTACGAAGATTATCAAAATCATTTTTTCTGCCTGTAAGGATCTTATGTGTGTAGCACTGGTGTCCTACGTCCCATACGATCTTATCCTTGGGCAGATCAAGGCTTCTGTGAAGTGCAAGTGTCAGCTCCACAGTTCCAAGATTTGATGCAAGATGTCCTCCGGTAACACTAAGCTTTTCTACAAGGAAATCACGTATTTCCTGAGAAAGAAGCGGAAGTTCATTTTCCGGTATCTTTTTGACATCTCCTGTATTGTTTATTTTATCAAGTATAATTTTATCCATTTTCTTTCACGCACTAATATCAATTATCTCTGTGAATAAGCCATGTAATAAGTTCTTCTAGGAAAATATCCTCATGACCTTCCTGACTTTCAAGTTCTCTTAAAAGTTCAAGTGCTTCATCAGAGAGTCTTGCTACTTCCTCTTTTGATTTTTCAAGTCCATAAAAAGTTACGTAGGTTGTTTTTTCATTCTTCTCATCAGAACCAACAGGCTTGCCAAGCTTGTCCTGATCTCCGATAACATCAAGGATATCGTCCTGGATCTGGAAAGCAACTCCGACATTCTGGCCTATCTGTTCCATCTTGTGAACATCGCTTGCGCTTGCTCCTGCAAGGATCGCGCCTATCATAAGTGCACTCTCGATAAGTGCTCCTGTCTTATTCTCATGTATAAAAAGAAGATCATCAGGTGTTACGTCCGTACGCTTCTCAGCCTCTATATCAGCACACTGTCCGCCAATCATGCCGAATATTCCGGCCTTCTCAGCAAGGATAGTAAGAGCTGCCAGCATACGGCTTGAAACACTTCCGTCATACTCAGGAAGCTCCTGGCACTCATGAGCTGCTGTAAGAGCTGTTTCAAATGCAAAGTTTAAAAGTCCGTCACCTGCTATTGTTGCCATACCGGGACCATAAACCGCATGAGTAGTCTTCTTGCCACGTCTGTACTCATCATTATCAAGTGCCGGCAGGTCATCATGCACAAGTGAATATGTATGTATCATTTCAAGTGCAGCCATGAATGGTCCTATTACCATCTCATTTCTGCCTCCAAACATCATATATGCTTCACGCATAAGAACGGGTCTAAGTCTCTTACCGCCGGCAAGAACGCTGTAATTCATTGCTTCTATAACGGTCTTCTGGCGACCCTCTTCTCTTGGCAGATAGCTTGTTATGATATGCTCTGCTGCCTCAATTCTCTCCTGACGCTTAATTTCAAAATTTTCATCGGGATCTGACATAATTTCCTCCATTTGTACTTATACACGCCTTCCAACTACATCCTGGAAGTTACTCCTCATCTTCAAATATCTCAAGTTCTCCATCTTCAGATATCTTAAGGGCTTCTTTTTCAACCTTATCGATCATAGCTCCTGCTACCTTCAAAAGGTCCATACCCTCTTTATATCTGCGAAAAGAATCTTCTAAAGAGATGTCATCTTCCTGCATTGCAGAAATAACGTCGTCTACTCTCTTAAAAGCCTCTTCTACACTTAAGCCTTCAAGTTCTTCTATATTAGGCTCAGCTTCTGTTTTCTTGGTTTTCTTTGCTGCAGGCATTTTTATACCTCATCTAACTTTGGTCCGGCTTCCACCGAGACTGTCTTTGCATGGATGGTTCCGTCCGTGACTTTGACTGATATGTCCTGTCCGGGGGATACCGTCTTTATGCTTCTAATGTTATTGCCATCCTTATCTTCAACATAGGAAAAGCCGCTTTTTAGCTTATCAAGTGGCGACAGACCTTTCATCTGCTCTATGCGGACATCAAGCCTGTTCTTACTTTTCATAAGCTGCTGCTTCCACAGAAGATTAAGGGTATCTATATAATCGGCCTGCCTCATCCTCTTTTCCCTGATCCTGGACCAGGGGGAGTAGGCTCTGATGGTGTTCTGTCTTGCCTTAAGCTCATGCCTTGCACTTCTGATACTGGCGTCGAGCTGTCCATACAATATGTTCCTGTAATCTTCTATATCATTTGCAAATCTTTGATATTCATACACCGCAAGTTCTGCTGCCGCAGATGGTGTAGGCGCACGCAGATCCGCCACAAAGTCTGCTATAGTCGTATCAGTTTCATGTCCAACTGCTGATATGATGGGGATCGGGCAATCGAATATAGCCTGCGCAACAGACTCATCATTAAAAGCCCACAGATCTTCGATCGAGCCTCCGCCACGTCCGACTATGATCACATCAACATCAGCGTTTTCAAGCGTCTTTAGTCCTCTGACTATACTGGCAGGAGCCTCATCTCCCTGCACGATCGCAGGATAGAGAATAATCTGCACGAAGGGGTTGCGCCTTTTAGTAATGCTGATGATATCATGCACTGCGGCTCCTTTGGGAGCAGTCACAACTCCAAGCGTACGTATATATTTAGGAATTGCCTGTTTGTACTCAGGAGAGAACATACCAAGCTCTTCCAGCTTCTTCTTCAGCTGTTCATATTTCTCATACAGCTGTCCGGTCCCGTCAGGTTCTATTTTAGTTGCGTAGAGCTGGTAACTTCCGCCTTTGACGTATACGTCGCAGCTTCCGGTTACCTGCACCTGCTGGCCTTCAGTCATCTGAAACTTAAGGCCGCTTCGGTTTCCACGAAACATTACACAATTAAGAGTTCCTGACGGATCCTTTAAAGTGAAATAGATATGACCCGAAGAATGATACTTGCAATTGCTGACTTCGCCCTTAACCGTGAGCTTCCTGAGCAGGAAGTCCTGGTTAAACATGTCTTTGATATATGAATTTACCTGTGCAACGGTATAAACATTATTCTTAAGCAAATTTTGCCAATACTCCGTTAACGAATGAAGCAGATCCGTCCTGACCAAACTTCTTGGCAAGTTCAACTGCCTCGTTAATAGCTACTCCTGTAGGTATATCATCGTCGAATTTAATCTCAAAAACTGCAAGACGAATAATAGTAAGATCAACCTTGGCCATACGATCTGTATCCCAGCCAAGTGTCTTCTCATTGATCATCGCATCGATCTCAGGAAGCTTATCAGCTATTTTCTTATAACGCTTGATGATCTTATCAGCATCTTTGTCTGACAGTTTCTTTTCATCAGAACTCATAAAAAGGTCTTCTGATTCAGGGAGGTCATATGAGAAGAGCTCTTCCTGCTCTGCCATTTCCTCTATAGGATTAAATTCTACACGAAACAGGAGCTTAAATACTTGCTCTCTTTCTTCACTTCTTTTCATAAACTATTTCCTTTTCAATGTTCAAATACAAAAATTATGCTTCAGCTACTGTAATACCTGAAATGTGCACGTTTACATCTGTTACGTTAAGGCCTGTCATGTTTTCAACAGTGCTCTTAACACGAGTCTGAACCTTCTGGCTTGTAGCAGGGATGTTGAATCCATATCCCATAAGAAGGGCCAGATCTACAGCAACGTTCTTGCCACTAAGCTGAACTCTTACTCCCTTGGAGATCTTACGATTTCCACTCTTCTGAAGAGTCTCAGATGTAACATTACCCGGCATTCCGGAAACTCCATCTATTTCCATGGCAGCAAGTGCTGCTATCATTCCAATAACGTCATTTGCGATCTTTACACTACCGATGTCTGAATTGTCTCTTAAGTTAAAAGAGCTGTTATCAGCTTTGTTTTCCATAACAATCTCCCTTTCATAAAGAATAATTTATAATGATTATAACTGTTTTTATGCATTTTGCAAAGAAGGCGCATCAGAGCCATATCATGAACGTGAGTGTGGCTTCATGACTAAGATAGGCAGCCTTTGTTGCACTTATAGGCAGATATTCAAAGATGGCACCGCTCTCATCAGAAAAAAGATAGGTCTTCATCTCATTAAATACCGCACTGTCCGTACACTTAAATGTGACGCAGGATCTTCCTTCGCTAATGGCTCTATCAAAAACGTTTCTGAGCTTTGCATCATCAACTGAGTCAAAAAGCGCATTTTCTCTGACAAAGTAGTTGTCAGAAGTAGCAGTGCACTCCGGAAGCTTCACCACTTCATTGGTTGTATGGGTTGCAGAAAGATCAGCCGTTGTAACGCATAAATATGCATAATTTACAACCTCTGTATCTCCCGGAACCGAACCTGTAAATGAAGCATCTCCCCATGTAGGATCAACATAATACCAGTTGCCGTTGACTTTTACAAAGTCCCAGGCATGGGCTGTACTTCCGTTTCCGGTATCTGCAGTGCCTGATACCATCTCACAGGTCATACCGACCTTTTGAAGCAGGTATTGAAGTGTCTTGGCATAGCCCTGACATACACTGACTTTATTAAGAAGAACGGAGCAGATATTCTGATTGTCTTCACAATCAATCTGATACTGTGTATTAAGCACTATATAATCATAAAAGTACTTAACTATCTCGTATTCATCTGTCGTATCCGGCATTCCTGCTATAATTACATCTGCGGCTTCTGAAAGCTTTACTCTTCTGTCAGCGATCTCCTCTTTTGAAAGAGAATACTTGCCTCCGTAAGTAATTGCCTTGATCTCATCGCTATCAGAAGTCATATACCTGTTCATAAGATATCCTTCAACATAGAATATCTCCGGGTGGTCATTCTGAACACATTGCTGAACCTTCTCTATCTCATCCATATCAGTAGTCGTTACATATATTTCTTCACCCTGATTGGATAAAATATGGTAAATCTGGGCGTAGAGACTTTGCTCATCAGCAGTCAGCTGATCATAGTAATATAATCCGGTCTGATCCTTTTGAATAGCCGCTATCATAGTATCTGAGAGCCCTATCTCATCCCAGGCATCCTGCATTTCCTGCGTTGGATAATCACCGTGAGCTATAGTCTCAAAGATCTGCTCTTCTAATTCAGAATAATCCGATGTATCATCACTACCCGTATGCGTAGTAGTATCCTGACTAGTCTGCCCATCTCCTGCCACATCACTGATGATCTCTTCAGCTTCCTTTTTGAGTTCATCAGCGCCTTCATATACGTCTTTGGCAAACTCATTCACATCTTCCATACTGCATGCTGTCAAAACAGTACTTGTCATGACAAGGCATGCAGCTGTAAGTGCAATGGCTTTGATCCTCCCGGATATTATTCCGGATATACTTCTTATTGAATTAGTATTATTGTTTTTGTTTGAATTAACTTTTCTCAAATCAGTTCTTTCTGAATTCAGAGAGTACAAGTCCTTCGTTACGTTTAACTGTCATATCAACGCTCCACTCGTTAATGAAAAGAAGGAGCGGACGATCGTTCATATCCTTGATCTTCTTCATGTCAGATGTTCCAACAAGAGAAGACATATCTGTATCTGAGTCTACCCATCTGATGTATTCGTAAGGCAGGTTCTCAAGAATGATATCAACATTATACTCGTTCTTGAGACGGAATTTAAGTACGTCGAACTGGAGGATACCAACTACGCCTACGATGATCTCTTCAAGACCTGTATTAAACTCCTGGAAGATCTGGATAGCACCTTCCTGAGCGATCTGCTGGATACCCTTAACGAACTGCTTACGCTTCATGGTATCAACCTGGCGAACTCTTGCGAAGTGCTCAGGTGCGAAAGTAGGAATTCCTTCGTACTTTACGTTATCCTTAGGCATACATACTGTATCACCTATAGAGAAGATACCCGGGTCGAATACACCGATGATATCTCCTGCATATGCTTCTGAAAGGATCTTTCTTTCATCTGCCATAAGCTGCTGTGGCTGAGACAGACGGAAGGTACGTCCTGACTGAATATGCTTAATTTCCTTATCAGCATCATATCTTCCTGAACAGATTCTCATGAATGCGATACGGTCACGGTGTCTTGCATCCATGTTAGCCTGGATCTTGAATACGAATGCTGAGAATTCATGCTCAACAGGATCAATAACTTCGTCACCTGATACACGTCCTGTAGGAAGTGTAGCCATCTGAAGAAAGTTATGAAGGAAGATCTCTACGCCGAAGTTCTGGAGAGCTGATCCGAAGAATACAGGTGTAAGCTGTCCTGCACGAACTGCATCAAGATCAAACTGAGCACCTGCACCATCAAGAAGCTCAAGCTCTTCCTGAAGCTTTTCATAAGCATCATCGCCGATCTGGCCAAGTACTGCATCTTCATTTTCAAAGTCGATGAAGTTCTCTTCACCTTCTTTTGTTCCCTTCTCTGTACCTGAGAAAGTTACTACTCTGTTTTCTTTTCTCTCATAGATACCCTTGAAGTTCTTACCTGATCCAATTGGCCAGTTAACAGGGCATGTCTCGATTCCAAGGTTATCCTCGATATCCTGCATCAGATCAAATGTATCCTTGGCATCACGGTCAAGCTTATTGATGAATGTGAATATCGGAATGTGACGCATTGTACAAACTTTGAAGAGCTTCTTGGTCTGTGCCTCAACACCCTTACTTGCGTCAATTACCATGACAGCTGAGTCAGCAGCCATAAGTGTACGATATGTATCCTCTGAGAAATCCTGGTGTCCAGGTGTATCAAGGATATTGATGCAGTGGTCTTCAAAGTTAAACTGCAGTGCTGATGAGGTAACTGAAATACCTCTTTGTTTTTCTATTTCCATCCAGTCAGAAACTGCGTGCTTGGCTGTTGCCTTACCCTTTACAGAACCTGCCTGATTGATAACGCCACCGTAGAGGAGGAACTTCTCAGTAAGAGTTGTCTTACCTGCATCAGGGTGGGATATGATAGCAAAGGTTCTGCGCTTTGCAATCTCTGCTGCTGTTTTCTTATCACTCATTGTTAAATAAACCTCTAATTAAATCTAAGTCGATAAATACATCCTTCATCTTTAATATCAGATGAAATCTAGCACATAGGCACAAGGCCTAATAAAAGCCGGTATGTTTTTTCACACCGGCCAATTTACACAACATAAAGAGACTGTCTTCAAAGCAGCAAGCTTATCAGGCAATCTCTTATTTTTAATGTCAGTTCTGAGCAACATCCTTCATAGAGAAGCTGATTCTGCCCATACGGTCCTTACCAAGGCATACTACTGTAACTTCATCGCCAAGTGTAAGGATATCTTCTACATGATCAAGTCTCTCCTTAGAGATCTTTGAAATGTGAACCATTCCTTCCTTACCAGGTGCGAACTCGATGAATGCACCAAATTCTTTGATGCTTACAACTTTACCCTTGAAGATCTGGCCTTTTTCGAAATCTGTGATGATGATTCTGATCATCTCTTTAGCTTCGTCAAGCTTAGCCTGATCTTCGCCGCAGATTGAAACCTTACCATCATCTGTGATATCGATCTTAACGCCTGTACGAGCGATGATCTCGTTGATAGTCTTACCGCGCTGACCAACTACATCACCGATCTTATCAACAGGTACTTCCATAGAGATGATCTTAGGAGCGTACTTGGATACTTCCTTACGAGGCTCAGCGATAGCATCGTGCATTACGCCGTTCATGATGAACTCACGAGCATCCTTACATCTTCCAATAGCGCCCTCAACGATGGCACGTGTAAGACCGTGAATCTTGATATCCATCTGGATAGCTGTGATACCCTTGTGTGTACCTGTTACCTTGAAGTCCATATCGCCGAAGAAATCTTCGAGACCCTGGATATCTGTAAGAAGTACGAAATCATCATCTGTATCGCCTGTAACAAGACCGCAGCTGATACCAGCAACAGGAGCCTTAAGAGGAACACCTGCAGCCATAAGAGCCATACAGCTTGCACATGTTGAAGCCATTGATGTAGAACCGTTAGATTCAAATGTCTCTGATACGGCACGGATTGCATATGGGAACTCCTCAACTGAAGGAAGTACTGCAAGAAGTGCACGCTCAGCAAGAGCACCATGACCGATCTCACGACGTCCAGGTCCTCTTGAAACCTTAGTCTCACCTACTGAATAAGCAGGGAAGTTGTACTGGTGGATATATCTCTTCTCAGTTACGAACTGATCAAGACCTTCTACTCTCTGTGCTTCTGAAAGAGGAGCAAGAGTTACGATATCGCAGATCTGTGTCTGTCCACGAGTGAACATAGCGCTGCCGTGTACTCTAGGAATAAGATCGATCTCAGCAGAAAGAGGTCTGATCTGTGTGATCTCACGTCCATCAGGTCTCTTGTGATCTTTGAGGATCATCTTACGAACAGTCTTCTTCTCATACTGATATACAGCATCGCCTACGAATGCAGCCCACTCTTCATTCTCTGCAAAACGAGGATCAGCAAGGATCTTCTCAGTAACATCATCCATGTTCTTGTCTCTGACCATCTTATCGTCAGTAAATACAAGATTCTCCATCTCTTCAGGAGTTACGATTGTCTTGATAGCATCAAAGATCTCCTGAGGAACAGCTGCAGAAACATAAGGCTGCTTCTCTTTACCGATCTCAGCTACGATAGAGTTGATGAAGTTAACAACCTGCTTGTTGATAGCATCTGCTTCATAGATGTATCTGATCATATCCTGCTCAGGGATTTCCTTAGCACCAGCCTCGATCATGATAACCTTCTCAGCTGTAGAAGCAACTGTGAGCTTCATATCACCGTTGTCCCACTGCTCCTGTGAAGGGTTGATGATCATCTGTCCATCAACAAGACCGATCTGTGTAGATGCGCAAGGGCCATCCCACGGAATATCTGATATAGCTACAGCAATGGATGATCCGATCATAGCAACCAATTCAGGTCTGCATGCAGGATCTACTGCCATAACCATGTTCTCAACTGTTACGTCATTTCTCATATCCTTTGGGAAAAGAGGTCTCATAGGACGGTCGATCATACGGTCTGTAAGGATCGCGTTCTCTGATGGCTTAGCCTCTCTCTTATTAAATCCACCCGGGAATTTACCGATTGAATAGAACTTCTCGCTGTACTCAATATTGAGCGGGAAGAAATCAACACCATCACGTGGTGCCTTAGCTTCTGTAGCTGTGCAAAGAAGTGTTGTATCGCCATACTGAACGAAAGCGCATCCATTTGCCTGTTTACCAACCTTGCCTATCTCAACCTTAAGTGTACGGCCGGCAAGATCCATTGTGTAAGTTTTTACCATTTTTTCTCCTTTTTGTGCTGCTCATCCGCTCTCCCCGTTTTTCAGAGGCGCGTGTGCAGTACTCGTCTTCTCTTTCTTCTACTAATATTACGGCTTACAAGTTTTTCTTATAAGCAAAAAGGCGGGAACAACTGATGATACAGTCTCCCCGCCCTTGTGAACAGAATTACTTTCTGAGACCAAGTTCCTGGATGAGCTTACGATATCTCTCAATATCCTTTGCCTTAAGGTATCCAAGAAGGTTACGTCTCTGACCAACCATCTTAAGAAGACCACGTCTTGAGTGGTGATCCTTAGGGTTCTTGTCAAGGTGAGCATTGAGCTCAGCGATTCTCTCTGTGAGAACTGCTACCTGTACTTCTGGTGAACCTGTATCACCAGGCTTTACAGCGTACTTGTTGATAATCTCTGTTTTCTTTTCCTTTGAAATCATTTCTTTTCTCCTTTTTTCAAGTCGCCTGTTACCGGGTCCGGGTCGGAGATCCATAAACCAGGTAAAGGTCATTTCTATTTTTGTCCATAAAAAATACAAGGACAGCTATTTAAACTTATCACATGTAGAATAAAAAGTAAAGTATTATTTAATTTCACTCTTATTCCGGTGTGTATAAGGTTAAATCTGTAATGAAAATATCTTGTTTTAAGCTTATGAAAATCTGATATCATTCATTCCAGTTGTACTTAGAAGTCTCTAAGCTGTGGTGATAGAGTCTTCCGTTCTCTACGTCAGCACTCATCTGGGCTTTAAGCTCATCTACGCCGCTAAACTTCATCTCAGGTCTCTTGAATGACAGGAGGGATACCGAGATATCCTTATCATAAAGGTCACCCGAGAAGTCATAGAGATAAGTTTCTGATACTACGATCTTCTCTTCTGTAATAGTAGGCTTGGTGCCGATATTAGTCATGCCTCTAAGGACCTTGTCTCCAACTCTTACTATTGAATAATACACTCCATTTGGAGGAAGGAGCTTTTCTTCAGAAGGGAAGACGTTAACTGTTGGAATTCCTATTGTACGTCCTAGTGCTCGTCCATGGCTTACTGTGCCGTGGATAGTATATGGGCTTCCAAGAAGTCTTGAAACGCTTTCCATGTTGCCTTTAGTAACTTCTTCTCTTATAAGAGTGGAGCTTACTTCCCTGTCTTCGATCTCTACCTTATCAATAAGGTGTGTCTCAAAGCCAAGTTCCTCTCCCATCTTAGTAAGAAGCTTCCAGTCGCCTTTTCCCTTATCTCCAAAGGATACGTCAGATCCTGCTGCTACATATGCTGCTCCCATCTGCTCTACAAGGAAGCGCTTTACGAATTCTTCCGGAGGTGTTGCAGCTGTTTCTGCGTTCATCGGGAATTCTATAAGAACGTCGATTCCGTTTTCAGCAAACCAGGTTCTCTTTTCCTCTCTGGTAGAAAGTCCCGGAATAGTGCGTCCTGCAAAAAAAGATACAGGCGAAGGATCAAATGTGAAGATAACTATCTTTCTTCCGTGATTCTTCTCTTCTATAAGGTCTGAAATAAGCTTTCTGTGGCCTTTGTGAATTCCGTCAAACTTACCTATTGCAACGGCTGTAGGTCCATCTATATGAAAATCTATGGTGTCTTTTATAAGTTCCATCTTATGCCTCTTGATATATTGTAGAATTTAGATTTTCTTATCTTCTCTAAGTTACTGTGAATTATAGAAAATCCATATCTACTATAAATTACTGTGGAGTGTAGAAATTCTTATCTACTCTGAAGTTCCTGAGTTTATCATTGTACTTATAAACACCAAAGAATACTCCATCCTCGTCATAAACTCTGACCCTTGTTCCCTCTGAGTACATAGCCTCTTTTTTCTGAGAATCCTGAGCTTTAGAAGGCTCCTTGTCAGCTATATCCTTGATAGTAAAAGGATTACCGTTTTCTATAAGCTTGCGGCTTGTCATAAGGACATGAACGCTGTCGAGATCCTTGAAGAAGTCTTCTACAGGAACTACAACGCTATCTACGTTGTCTTCATCCCTGAGCTTTTCAAGCTGGCCAAGGGTTATGGCAGTATCAAGGTGGAAGCTTCCAACTGCAGTTCTTGTAAGGTGAGCCATAGCTCCGCCGCAGCCAAGTCTCTGGCCTATATCATTACAAAGGGTGCGGATGTAGGTACCCTTACTGCATCTGACTTCCATGGTGAATTCATGTCTGTCGGCAAGGTGGCTTGTATCAAGGACTGAGATAGAATCTATATGGATCCTTCTAGCCTTTCTCTCTATTTCCTTACCTTCTCTTGCAAGTTCGTAGAGCTTCTTGCCGCCAACTTTGATAGCAGAATACATAGGCGGGATCTGGTCATAGTCGCCTACAAAGGCCTGAACTGCTTCATTAAGCTCTGCTACGTCAGGGATAGTGTCATCGCCGTGCTCAGCAATTACTGTACCTGTCATGTCCTGAGTATCAGTCTCTACGCCAAGTCTGCATACCGCTATGTATTCCTTGGTGTGGTCTGTAAGCTCTTCTACAAGTCTTGTGCCTGTTCCAACGCAGCATACAAGTACGCCAACTGCTTCAGGATCAAGTGTTCCTGTATGGCCGATCTTCTTCATCTTAAGGATGCCGCGCATCTTGGCAACAACGTCATTAGATGTAAAGCCGGGCTCTTTATATATGTTTATAAGTCCATTGTAATTATTTTTCATAATTAAACCTTAGTATTTACTAACTTAAGACAGGGGAACGACTATTCATCGTTCCCCTGTCGCTTCTTTTTTGTCTTATCTCAAATAAATTCTGTGATCTTAAGATCTTTATTCTGTCTGATCTTTGATCTGTAAGATCATTTCTCTATCTGTTCTTTGATCTCTGCGATTACAGTTGCAAGGATATCATCGATATCACCCTGCATTGTAATTCCGGCAGCTCTGTCATGGCCGCCACCTCCGAATGTCTCAGCTACTTTTGCCACGTTGACTGATCCATCGCTTCGAAGTGATAATTTATACTCATTATCAGAAAGCTGATGAGCATAAAGTGCACATCCAACTCCCGATGTAAGTTTAAGCTGACTTACAATTCCTTCAAGATCGCTTCCCTTGGCATCATACTCTTCC